>Ga0206101_1000255_pt1 | contig 11953 bp, 7 predicted proteins | sample 1B0metagenome_FD_148613 | JGI IMG/M metagenome (GOLD analysis project Ga0206101, IMG submission 148613) | Enriched microbial communities from leaf-cutter ant dump, University of Wisconsin, Madison, United States - 1B0 | ecosystem: Environmental > Terrestrial > Nest > Insects nest > Nest dump... | reverse complement strand
CAGATAACAAAGAGCTTTTAAAGATGTTTGTAAAAGCCGGATTGCCAAATTGTTTGGATGAGACTTATCAGAATTTATTGGAAGCATTATCAAGGTCTTAACCGTTGGTGGACATCCCCAAATGCAGTAGGTGCGGTTGTAAAGTTGACTTATTTGCCAATTCAGTGATAAATCAGTATTGGTGAGTAAGAAGGCTTTACGAGGGGGCACACCAACTCTGCTGTGTTATCTCCATTTTTTATAGCATTATGATAAAGATTGAAGCTGTTTTAAATCAATCCCAAGGAGGGATAACTTACAGTATGTATCTATGCCGGCATTTGCCAGTTGTAATTGTTGATAATAAACTTTTAAACTGTTGATTTTTACCTGATTAAAGAGGGGCCAATAACTAAACTTGTAGCTTCTTAATTTATTCTCAGCAAAACGCCAGGCAGTTACTTCTTCATTAAATACAGCATAGCTGCACTTTTCCTGTAGTTTTGTAAAGTTTCCCCACATTATAGATAAGCCGGTCTTAAGCTGTTGGTCATGGAAGCCTTGCAGATAGGAAATAAAATGGCCGTATTCATGACAAGTTAAAATCAGTAACTTAAGTAGGGTCCGGTTATCACAACTAGCAGCAACTTGTTGTAACGCCAATATTAATTGTTCTCGGACTTGCTGTTGGGTATAACTTAGGTAATTGGTTGCTGCATCTATTTGAGAAGCCTGCATCCCGCTTAATGGTAAATATATCCTCGCTTTATGGCCTGAACTGCGCGGGGGCTGGAACGAAGCCTCGATCTGGCTGTTGTGATTAGTTTTTATTGCACCACGCCTAATTATTGAACAACCGCTACATAAAATTTCAAACAATAACCGGAATAGCATATCTATAAGCTTATGGCTGGTACTATCATCTGTTGCTACAGTGGCATCTAATATTTGTTCAGAAAACTCCAAACGGTCATTAAAATTATATTTGATCGGGTTAATGGGAGTATTTCTATTATGGGAAGAAATTGAGGTAGTACGATTGATACGATTAGTGGTAATTTTTGACATATTCAATATCCATTTCTCATTAAGCATAACTTATATGAAATGTGGTTTAAGGTAAACTTGTGCTACTTACCTAGGTAAAAGCAGCGTGATTGTAATGATTTTACCCTTGATAAATTAAACCCGACATAGTGAATTTTATAATAAAGAATTTTAATACATTTAGAACTTGTAGAGTTAACCATTGGCTACTCTATGTTTTGACTTGCCTTTAACCTTATGCGGAAAGAATATGTCAAATTTTTAAGCGAAATATTTCTCGGTAAATTTGTAAAATTGCTTGTATGGGTCGCAACTAAATACGACCATTGAAACATTAGAGTATGTCTTATATTCAGCTTAATTTATTATTGCTGATATTTATTTTAAGTCTCATTTACATAAATTATGCTTTTTATTGCGTAATATTAGCTAAAACCAATGTTTTTAATCAGAGGTTGTTATTATGAAAGCGTTACAGATGGTTGCTGTGATTATATGCGCTGCAATTTTTTTTGCTATATTTGGGGCTTTCTTTGATGTTATCTCATCTAAGGAAGCCATTGCGGTGTTAGTGGTATTCGGATTACCATTAACTTTACTTGATAAATTTCCCACTTAGGTTAGGAAAGCGTTTATCGTAAATTTAGCATAACTAGTCGGATTTATACAAACTTTAAACACTAATGATTTTGGGCTGACGAAAATAAAACTTAAAAATTATGGAAATATGAATTAATACCAATTTGTCAAGAATGGAGCCTCAATGAATATTTCATCAATACGAAATAATATTGTAAATATCAAGATAGATGATACGAATGAAGAAGAACGGTTATGTTCTCAATTGGTTCAAGATATTTATGATGGCAACTCTGCAGATAAGCTTCTAAAGGAAATTGATATATTCTTAAAAAAATTACCAGCGGATAAAAATAAGCAGATTGAGTTTTTAGAAAAAGCATTTAGTAGCTGTGATGTAGTTCAACCATTTGGTAAGCAGCCTGAGAATATTAAAGCTACTCTGGAAGGAATTAAGGATAGAATTCAACACCTAAGCACAAATTATTTTACAAACATCGATAAAATATTTAAAGAAATTGACATTAGAGGCACTCTGGATGAAGAAGTTAGAAACCTAAACCGGACTAGTGATACTGCTACCATTTCAAAAAAATTACTACAAGAAACAAATAGAAAAGTTTATTTAAAAAATATCGAGCAAAAGCCAAAAAGTAATAAGGGTAATATTAACCAAGATACAATATTAACTTTTCCTACTGGGATGAAATATAGAATTCAACCTACTAGTGGTGAATCCAATAATTGCTTAATTTATGCGGTTACCCAAGGCGCTGCAAAAAATATAAACAGAAGCGAAATTTTTACCGAAAAAAATATCGGGGGCTACCTGATTCAGATGTATGATGATAGTAAATCTGAATATATGACAGATGATGAAAATTTTACGAATCTGAAGCAGCTAGTTGTTGGTATTTATAACGATGCCTCAAAAGTATTGGAATCTTCCTCGAATATTTCTCAACTGACTTTAGCACTTTTAAACTATATAAATACAAGCCGCTGTTTTTTAGATGGTCAGTTAGCGGCATCAATTCTGGCAATGAAATTCAATCAGAACATGGTAATTATTACGCCTAATCATGAAAATTCAAGTAATTTTACTTATACGGTTATCAGTAATAAGGGTGAGATATCACATAATGGAGAATTAAGTAATGAAGATTTAAAAAAAATAGAAGGCCAACAAAATAACGTATTTATTTATAATCATAATGGGGCACATTTTGAATGGTTAAAACAAACAGTATAAATTTTATTTGGACAAGGAAACATATTTTATGATTTCAAACAACTTTAGTAAAGCTAACCAAATATTTTCTGATCCTACACAAAGGGATACCTCATCAAGGAATGAGTGTGTGGCGATATTAAACAGCTACCTTAATTCTAGAACAAATGGTATAGCTAGTAGTGCTTCTGGTAAAGATAAGCAGGTTATATTAAATGCTATAAAAGGAATGAACTTATCACAAGAAGATGCACAGCAAATACTAGAAGGACAAAGAGGTCTTAGTGTCGATAATAAGTTGATCCGGGATGTATTAGACCAATTAAGAGGCGACCACCGTTCCGTAACTTTTTTCCATTATAAAAACACTAAATCCTACGAGGTAGCCATAGAGTATTTAAATACTATACACTCCGGTAATAGAGGAGTAATAATGAAACAGGGTAAAGGGGGATTTGGGTTGTTTGGTGGGTCGCAATATTTTATTGCTTCTAAAGGATACACCATGAATGAATATTCTATTGAAAGAGCAATTAAAGCGGATGCTAATCTGAGGGATGTTAAAATTACTAGGCCATATCTAGAGCGATTAATTCTATCCGGTGTAACTAATTTAGCGAATACAGATTTATCTACTGAAGACCTGTCTGGACTTAATCTACAAGAGCTTAATCTAAGAGGTGCTAATCTACAAGAAGCTAATCTACGGGAGAGTTCTCTACAGGGTGTTAATTTAGAAGGGGCTTATCTAGAAGGAGCTAGGTTGGATAGGGGCAACATTGAGCAAGCGATTCAAGCTAGGGCTAATTTATTGGGTGTAAATTTGTCTGGTCAGAATTTGGCGAAGCTTAATCTAGCAGGGGTTAATCTAAGAGGTGCTAATCTAAGAGGGGCTGATCTAAGAGAAGCTAATCTAGAAGGTGCTAATTTAGAAGGGGCTGATCTAGAAGGTGCTAATCTAGAGGGAGTTAATCTAAGAGATGCTAATCTAACAAGAGCTAATCTAAAAATGGTTAATCTGCGGAGGGCTATTTTAAGAGGCGTTAATTTAGAAGGTGCTATCCTAAAAGACATTAATTTAGTAAACGCTGATCTACGCTGGGCTAATTTAAAAGGTGCTGATCTACAAGGTGTTAATTTAGCACATGGTAATTTACAATGGGCTAACCTGCAAGGAGCTAAGCTGCAAAAAGCTAATTTACAAGAAGCTAATCTAATGCAAGTTAAACTACGAGGGGTTAATCTACAAGGAACCGTATTGAGCGCTAAAACTGATATTACCCTGAATTTTGAAGATAATAATCTTGACCTGTTATTTAATCACTTACATAATAGGTCCGGCTCTATTTTAACTGCCATCAATTCCATTGATAATGGATACCCAGATATTAAAATTAAACTAATGAATCAGGCGCTTAATTATCTTCATGATAAGAATATCACTTCAATAATGGAACCTTTAAGAAATATATTATTTGACGGAAATTTTGATTATTCTAAATCGTTGCTTGGAAATAAAGAGTTTAGTAAAAAATTAGTAAGTAGAACGATAGAAAAAGGAAATAAAGAACCATTAAGCTTTAGTGATTTAGAGCTATCCTTTTTGCTAACTTATTTAGAAAATAATTCAAAAGAATTACCCGACATTATGGTTAATAAAAATAATTTTTTTATTCAGCTTATTTATCATGGAAAAAATTCAGGTAAAGAAAGTATTAAAGAATCAGCTTACCGATTATACTGTAAATACCTAGAAGACTACCACGATGTTTTAGCTGCTCATGATTCTGTTTGTAAGACTTTTGAGTTGGATAAAGATGACAAGGAAAAGTTGCTAACGTTTAAAAACGGTCAGAATTGCTTGGTAGTAGACTTCGATTATTTAGGCAAATTTGTATATGGAAAAGCAATTGTATCATCTTGGGAGAATATAATGCTGTATCGTGATGGAGTACTTGTTCAAGAACCAGATTTAGGCGAGGTATTTCAGAAATTTACATTGTTTCTTGCTGGTTATCGTTTTGAACAACAGAAGAATCTGTTTAAAAAGTTATTCGATTTAATAAATTTATCAGATTTAAAGAAAGACTTTATGACTGCGATAGAGCGCAAAAATTCTGCCGTAAAATTTGTCAATAGTAATGCCCAGGTCAAGTTGCATGGGATTTTTAACCAATTGCTTGATCCCAATGAAGCTTGTTCTCTTGCTCAGCAAACAGCTAAAAATATTCACTTAAAAGAAGAACATTTGAGAGATATTTTAAAGGCTTATGACATGACCGCCAAAAGCAATCATCAGAAAGCTAAATTACTACTTTTGTTAAGCGGGATTTTTGCCAAGCTCAGCTCCTCAAAATTCTTTGGTGAGGAAGGTAATTCCCCTACAGCACTAAGATATTATGCTTATGGGTTAATGAAGGCCGCTTATCGATTTAATAAAACTGTTGTAGATAATGGTAATTTTAACGATTGGGAAAATAGGTTTTTGGGACTTACCTCCAACGCATTTACCTGCACTGCGGTACTAAGTGACATGATTCTGTATAAATGTAAAAATTTTGATGATTTTAACCGGAATTTTGCTGGAATAATTCCACCTGCTTGGTAATAGGGTTGTGCTACAAAGTTTTTTGCATCAAAATGCCCAGTATCCGAGAATTAATCGCCTATCCAGCTTATTCACTTTAATTGCTGTTGCCTACTGCTATAGCTGCAAAATTGGCAGTATCGCCAATAGCATCAGGCCCAATTAAGACCACAAAGCTGAAGCGTAATAACACAATTCAGGAAACCCCTGAATTCAGCTTATTTAATTATGGTTTCTATTTATTAAAGATCATGGTTATTAGTTATTATACCAGATGGCGCCGTCGTTCCACGACCGCTCTATGAGATACTCAACTATCCGCCAGGTACCGGTACTTTCAGGCTATACCACATTATGGCTAACTTTTAAAAGTGGAAGGTATTAAGCTATATAACTTATCCAGTACACTATCATCAATGCTTAATACACCACCAAATAGCTCCAGCTCATTCTTATTTTCAATAAATAAGTTATGGCCACTAAAACGCTCCGGTTTAAAAACCGGTTTACACTATCATGGGATATTTCAGGCATAATTTCTGAAAACCTTAAACTCATTGCATTTTGCGGCTGATGATTTACTTTTTTCTTTCATCTTTGATCCAGAGCTATTTCGTTGTAGTAGCCATAATAACATAGGCGCTGTCAATGCATAAGTTCTATAAATTTAATAAGAAACATTATTAATCCATATGTTTGTGGCTCCATTTATTTAAATCATTAAGTTGATACATTTCATTTTCTGAGCTTGCTTTTAATTCAAGATTAAAGTTATTACAATCAAAAAATTGTATCATATACTTTTCTTTTCCATTTGGCCATTTATAAGTTGCTGGACCAAGAATTATCCTTACATTATTAGCCTTAATCGTTTCAACCATATGATCAAAATCCTTTTTACGTATTACAGCTCCAAAATGAAATGAAGAAACTGGAACTGCTTCTTTACTTTCAGTCGTTAACATGATTAATGGAGCCTTTACTTCGAAAAATTCTGGTACTAGGTGAAAAGCAATATGCTGATCAAAAAGATCTACGCATAATTCTGTTGATGAATAATTGATAACTCTTAGCCCCAATTTTTACGGTAAAATTCAAAAGTTTCAGATTTGTTCCGCATTGGTAAAGCTAAATGGATTCTATTTTGGAAATTATTATTCATAATAAACCTTCATAAAAAAATTATTAATTAGTTAAATCATGTATATATATGATTGCTTATATTATAAAACTATAAAAACGCGAGCCCTCATTTTTTTCGCCACAAATTAAGGGAAAATTTTGCACTTTAACAATTTGGTAGGGGTTGCGAGCCAGAACCTCAGAAATTTCTGAGGTGTGTGAGTAGCTGGTTTATTAACGCAAAATAAGGCGCAAAATTTACCAATTCTTCTACCATTGTAATAATTTTACAATGTGTCACTTAATATCCATGAGGAAGTTCTCCTAAATGTAATAGCAAAATTGTATCCAGATTTACAAAGTTGTTGATATTAAATATCTCTCGAGTACATGGATGTTGATTGCCCATTAATTCGATATCGCTAAGGTTAAAAATATCCATAACTCCATCTGAGCGTACATAACCTACAGGTTCTGTAAATGGTTCCATTCTAGTAAGAGTATTTTCAAAAGAAACCCCATTAATTATAATATTATCACCCAAAATAGGTTCTTCTTCAGTGCCTGACTCTTGCGAGATTCCAAATATACGATTCACAGTATCGCTGGTTTCATTACTTGCAACTAGATTACGCTGTCTAAGTTGGTTAGCAAGTGCTTCGCCTCTCTCACGGTTTCTTGGTACCTGAGCTTCTATTCTTCCTTGACGAGGCACCTCAAATAGATCTTCATTATCCAGATTTTCTCTATTTTGACGTCTTAAATTAGTAAAAAGATATCCTTCTTCATTTAAATTGTCATAAGGCTCAATATTTAAAGTACCATTATTATTTGGTACTAAGTTTACAAAATTATTGCGCATAAATGAGGCACCAAAGCTTGTTGGGCTATCTAGCATATCTGAAACCTCATATACGTCTATAAAAGTTCCCATATTTGCGTTCCCTGGACGACGACAAGCAACTGGAGCCCTAAACCTCTCACCTACAGGGAGAGCGGAGCAGAAAAAAATATCATTCATTACAACGACATGATGATTAGTAGCAGAAAAAGCAGAATGTAAAATATTTGCGACTTCATTATTAAGAACAATACTGTTTAAAAAGGAGCAAGAATCATGAAAATCTATTATATCTTGAGCAATTTGCTGGATACGTTCAGTTGCATTGGGATGGTTTAAAATTATTTCTGCTGTAGATCTACCACATAATGGACTATTTAGTAATTCTTCCAAAGTATTTACTGTTGTATGTGGATCATCTGCTTCCACCCCAAACACATCTATACTCATTGAAGAACTTCGGGAGTTTTGATCCATAGCAATTGGATCGCTGCTAAAATGCTCACCACTATGCCTAATATACGCTATCTCATGATACTCACAATTTGGCTCAATCAACATATTTTGAAACTCTGATCTTAATTGAATTGCTATTTCAAAATAATTTGCGATCATCCTTGCTGCTAATACTCCATCTAGCATGCTACCTCGACTAATTTGTCTAAAAATGTGATCTGCTAATGCATTGTGATATATATCTCTGGCTACGTTATTGTTAGTATAAGACATTGGTGGCTGTCTAAATTGGTAATCGTTTGCAATTTGAATTAAATGGTGCTCTTCAAAACCAGCTAAAGTGTTAAGAATATTCTCTCTATTAAAAATATTCTGCCTAGCTTGACTTGCAGACATAGGGTTTCCTGTCGATTCAAAAATAGCTTCGATTAAACAATTATTGCTGTTAATCTGATGATTTCGTTGTACTGCATTAATTGTATAGGGATGAATATGTTCTCTATTGGAGTCTGACGAAAGAGGGGCTCTTTGGGCATGTATGTCATTAAGCAAACTTGGGCCTGAGTAGCTAAAATGTTGGCCTCTATGCCTAATATTTACAGTCTCTACATTTGGATTATTGTCATCTGGTCTAATCATCATATTTGCAAAATCTGATTCCAATCGGATAACCACTTGAAAATGATTAGCAAGCATTCTAGTTGCCAATACTCCATCAAGCATGCTACCTTGATTAATTTGTCTAAAAATGTGATCTGCTAATGCATTATGGTATAGATCCCTAGCAAATTCACTGCGAGAATACGTTGGCGGTGGAGAATTAAACCTATAATCTGATGCGATTTGCATTAATTCTTGTTCATTAAAACAATAGCGGCTCTCTTGAGGATTTGAACCACCTGATAGCCTATCAAAAATCCGCTCTCTGGTAAAAACATCTTGCCTAACTTCTGCTGCAGATTCGTTTCTCGACATTGATACTAAAATAGCATCAATTAAACAGTTATTGTTTCTAAGTCTGTTCTGGTTTGTAGAAAGCTGCGTTCTTTGAACATGGCTAGCATTATTTATGTTTCTTCCGATATTATTCATTATGATCCTTTATAAAGCTACAGCCTTTGTAGTAGTGTATATTTATCCCCCTAATTTCCGAAAAAGAATAAGTTAGTAGTTATTAATTTCAGAAATAAGCTCCAAAACTTCAGATAAGTAATTAAATATATTTCTCAATACGCGAGTTCTCACTTTCTTTGCGCCCAAATTAAGGGGAAGTTTTGCGCTTTAACAATTTGGTAATTAAAAAATGAAAAATGGCATGAGCCTCAACAAAATTACAATATACCTTAGCATGAAAAACTCATTTTTGCGAAGGATCCATATTTTTGTGTAAATATAAATTTGTATCACTCCTCTTCTTCCTTATTAAATTTTGGAGTATCCAAATGTTCTTCATTCCCGGAAGATTTTTGTTTAAATAACTCTGAGATTTTAGTAATATTAACCTTAACATTAAATGTTTTGTTACCGAGTACGTAATAGTCACTATCATCTCCCTTTGGATATGCAAGGTTTATATTTTTACTATAAGCATTAAATATTGACCCTGTAGTTTGCGTCGGCAACCATTCTTTCAGATTGTCATTATCTTTTCTAATTGCGTTCATCGTTTCACAAAATGAATTTTTCTCAAAGGTATTAAAGTTATTAAACTCTTTTTCTTGACGTATTTTAGCCATATACATTATCGCTAGAATTTTTACTAAAGCGGCTTTATTTAATTCTTCTATACTCTTATTATATTTCAGCCGAAGGGCTTTTTGTGCTGGGGGAGACAACCCCTGCGCTAAGTCTATCTTATGGGTAATTCCATACTTAACGACTGTTTCCATAAACTGAGCTGGCTCATCACTTTTAAAGCTATACTGGATTTCTTTTTTATCATATAGCTCATTTAAGTAGGCTCGTATTTCATTAATCCCATCATTTTTATCGGTTAGCCCTAATTTACCTTTTTGTTCTATTTCTTCAATAAACGCACCTGGAAGGCCAGAATTCTTATTAAGTAAATCATCTATACTTTTTTTGATACCATACTCTGATATAGTTAGATCCTTATTCTCATTAGTTTCTATAATTTGAGTATTATCAGAATCAATTACATTAAAAGTCGGTTGGCTATCGCTACCTAGAGACTCAATATTACCAGTATTGGTTGATTTTACCGTAAGTTCTATTAATCTTTTAGCTCCTCGTATGACAATGTCTTGCTCCGATATTTTGTTTGTAAGCCGGGCATTTTCCCCCTGTAACTGGTTTCTAGCCTCTTTTAGATTTTCGATAGTTTTGTTAAGGCTAGTTATCTGGTTGTCCTTAATGCTTGTCTCTTGTTTATATTTATCAATCCTCACCTGATTTTGTTCTAACTCCGTTTCTATTTTCCTTTTGTCATTTGACATGGTTTCTATCTGGGATTTGATACTGCTAATTTCCTTCTGTAGCTGAACAACCGTGATTTCTAATTTAGCTTTATCGCCGGTTAGTTTCCCCTTGTCACTCTTTAATTTATCCATTTCAGCTTCAGTTTTTTGGGACTTGACGGATAGCTCTTTATATTGTGTCTGAAGAGATTCAAGCCTTTTATTTGCCTTTTCTAACTTCTTGGAGAGTTTATCCTTTTCATCACATAACTGACTGTTACTGATTCGTACTTTTTCTAATTGCTTCTGAGTTTCCTCCTGCTTTTCTTCTAAATCGAGTACCATTCTATCTAAATGGCTAATTCTCTGATCTTTCTGTGCGATAGTATTTTTCTTCTCCTTTAAATTATTATTTATGTGCGATGTTAGGTTTTCTACACTTTGTTGGCTTGAACCTGACCATACCGCCTGTTGTAGTAAGGAGCCTTGTAAGTTTTCATTCACATTTTCCAGTATACGTTTTTCAGCAGAAATAACAAGAGCCTTTTTTCCATCCATCATTAAATCACAAATCATTTTTGCTGCTTCCTGCATCATCTCCTCAGAATTGGAGGTGGCGACTAGAAATTTATTCAGGCATTCACGCTTCAATTCGTCTGGGTTATTAACCAAAGAATACGGGTTAATGCTTGCAAGCTCTCTTATGAACCTATTCAAGATATTTACATTGTTCCTGTTGGCAAAAAACTCACGATATTCATTTGTAAGTCCATGACCATTATTAATCTGGAACCAGTTACGTATCCCTGTATTCTCAGCGGAATATAATAGTTTCATGTTATATGGAAGAGTAGGGGAAGAGTCTGATTCATGCTTATGCGTTGATATATTTCGAATACTCTCAGCAATCTTTTCTGCGTTTTGCAAACCAAGATTTTTAACGGTTGATAATAACTGATCATTATTTAAACCTGAAGATAACTTGGTAATGCTGCCCCTATTTTTTTTTCGTAGGATAAGATGTACACATTCATTTATTAACGATAATTTATTTTTGCCATCTTCATTAAGCTCCTCATGTGCTTGAGTGATTAAATCTCTATCTAGTGCTTTTTGGTTAGCCCATTCTTGATTAGCTTGTTTTATGAGTGCTCGTGAATGTGTAGAATTTATCATTATATGAACCTCTTAAATTTTATTTGATAGAATTACTTTTCAATAACACAATGTATATCACGTTAAGGTGGCAAAGCAGCTTTACCCTGGCTGAATTTTAAGCCCTATAATTTAGATTTGATATAGTGAATTTTATAACTCCTATAATTGAATGGTTCCGCTCCATTGACACACTGTATTAGGCCTTGGTAGGCTTACCTTAGCCGCCTCTTTGCGGGGTGAACAGCCTCTTAAATAGCCATTTTTGCCAACAGCCAGTTATTTAAGGATAACACTTACTTTATATTTATCCCGAAAACTTTCGGTTTGCTCTAAATTAACCTAATTTTTGTTTTTTTCAGACTAACTTGACGGTGTCCAGGGACTAATGGCAGGCTTTTAAAGCGGTATTGTTAAGCCGAATGTCCACCAAAATTTTGCTAGCGGTTAAAAAGTAGCAAAATCGTTACTTTCAGTAATTTCTTCTTTTTTATATAATAAGTTTTTCATAGAAAATATATGACCAAGTAAGGTATATA
>Ga0206101_1000254_pt1 | contig 11977 bp, 9 predicted proteins | sample 1B0metagenome_FD_148613 | JGI IMG/M metagenome (GOLD analysis project Ga0206101, IMG submission 148613) | Enriched microbial communities from leaf-cutter ant dump, University of Wisconsin, Madison, United States - 1B0 | ecosystem: Environmental > Terrestrial > Nest > Insects nest > Nest dump... | reverse complement strand
GCTCTTCAGCCGGTAGCAGACGGTGCTGGCGTCGCTGATATACCTCACCGGCTTGCGTTTGCGCTCGCCTTCGTCTTTGTCAAAATTCCCGGGATAGTCATTGAACAGGATATACCTTGCGTGCTCCGTATTCACATAATCGAACGACAGGAACGCATTGTTGTTAAGGATCCCTTTGCTCTTGCGGTAAGACCACTGGCCTTTCTTCTTCCTGGCGAGATAGAGCGGCTCAAACAGGCCGCTGCATACCTGGGCCTTGATGATCACATGCCCGTCTTCCTCGATGCCCCGGTCGTTCAGCTCCGATATCCCGATGCTGCCGAGGGTCGTGGAGGTGGAGATAACGGCGCCGGAGGAATTTCTCCTCACCTCCCGGAACATTTCCTCCATCAGCACAGTGGTGGTGTTATCCCGGTTCAGCACCATCTGCTGCGGCAGGCCACTGAACGTATGGCGCTGCTCGATCTGGCGGTGCAGGTCTTCGGAGACCTTTTTTGCCTGGAGCGGCTTCGAGGCGATGACCATCAGCGTTTCCGGGTCTATATAACTCATCAGCGCGAGGTAATACGTCGTCCCCGCGCCGGTCAGGAAGTTGCTCTTCGTCTGCTGCACCGTCATCGTCATCAGCTGCAGCATGTTGGTACCGGGGTTGTACAGCAGCTCCGCCTTCGTGTCGCGGAAGTCTTCCGTATAGTCGAGCAGCTTGTGGGTAAACGCCTTATCCTCCGCGCCCAGCCGCGATACGATGATGCGGGCATCTTCCGCCGACCATTTGTCGTGGTACCCGTAGGTGCAGAGGTAGACATTTTTCCGGTCCACTGCCATGGCGATGAAGTTCAGGTATTTGAACCCGCCTTCGGGAACGTCATAGTACGCCCGGTTGCGGACTTTGTGCGTGCCGCCCGTTCCGTCATAGTACACTACCTCGATCCGCTCGCCGCTTTCGTGTGAGAACGTGTTGAAGTTGACCACGGCATAATGATCGGAATAAGGGTCTTTCTCGATATGGAAATCCATCGGGCTCACCCCGCCATATGCGATTGCCCATTTCGATCCCACCTTGTATTTCGGCAGCGTGCCGATCAGCTTGTCTGCGATCACCGCGCCGGTGGCGGGATCGAGCTGGACGCGGTACAGGGATGGCGTGCGGTTTTTCTTCTGGTGCAGAAAGAGCACCGGCTGCCCGCCGATCTCGTACACCCCTTCCATCGCTGTCTCGCCAAGCTTCTTCGGGTCCCATAGCGCGCTGGTGACGACCTGCTCGGCGATGACGCGGCGGTCTTTGCCGTAAACGCGGACCTCAATACCGTTCTTTTGCGTGAAATGAAAAAAGAAGGTGTTCCCGTTCTGCAGCTGCAGCACCTTATTCCATCCTTCCTCCGGCTCGCCAAAGGATTCGCTCGTCTCCAGCCGCGGCTGGGCCGGCAGCAGCACCGGCGACAGGACCGCGAGCATAAGACATAAAAATACCTTTTTCATCGGGCAGTGATTATCGGGCAACAAGATAATGGTATCCGGTAAACTTTCATAACGGAAGACGTTCATGACATCCTTATATACCGGTTTGGTTATCTTTGCCCTCGATTTCAATTTCATCAGATCAATATAACAACACCATGGATTTCCGCATTGAAAAAGACACGATGGGCGAGGTGAAAGTGCCCGCCACCGCGTATTACGGCGCGCAGACACAGCGTTCCGTCGAGAATTTCAAAATCGCGCAGGACATCAACCGCATGCCCAAAGAGATCATCCGCGCATTTGCCTACCTGAAGAAAGCGGCGGCGCTCACCAACGCCGGGCTGGGCGTGCTGCCGGAAGAAAAAGCGCAGCTGATCGCGCAGGTGTGCGACGAGATACTGGCAGGAAAGCTGGACAACGAATTCCCGCTCGTCGTATGGCAGACGGGATCGGGCACACAGTCGAATATGAACGTCAACGAGGTGATCGCCTACCGCGCGCATGTGCTGCACGGGGGACAGCTGACCGACAAGGAGAAGTTCATCCATCCGAATGACGATGTCAACAAATCCCAGTCGTCGAACGACACGTTTCCCACGGCCATGCATATTGCCGCTTATAAAATGCTTGCCGGGACGACGATCCCCGGCATCCGGAAGCTGCGGGACACGCTGGCGGCGAAGGCGAAGGCGTATATGCATGTGGTGAAGATCGGCCGCACGCATTTCATGGATGCCACGCCGCTGACGCTGGGGCAGGAGCTGAGCGGCTATGTGTCGCAGCTGGATCACGGGCTGCGGGCCATCAACAACACGCTCGCGCACCTGAGCGAGCTGGCGCTGGGCGGCACGGCGGTAGGTACGGGGATCAACACGCCGGAAGGATACGCCGTCCGGGTGGCTGAAAAGATTGCGGAGCTGACGGGGCTGCCTTTTGTCACCGCGGAAAATAAATTTGAATCCCTCGCGGCGCACGATGCTATCGTGGAAGCGCACGGTGCGCTGAAGACGGTTGCCGTAAGCCTGATGAAGATCGCCAATGACATCCGCATGCTGAGCTCCGGCCCGCGCAGCGGCATCGGCGAGCTGCATATCCCGGATAACGAGCCGGGGTCGTCCATCATGCCCGGGAAGGTAAACCCCACGCAATGCGAGGCGCTGACCATGATCGCCGCGCAGGTGCTGGGCAACGACGTGGCGATCAACATCGGCGGCGCCACAGGGCATTTCGAGCTGAACGTCTTCAAGCCGGTCATGATCTACAACTTCCTGCACAGCGCGCGGCTGATCGGAGAAGGATGCGTGAGCTTCAACGACAAATGTGCGGAAGGGCTGGAGCCGATCCGGAAAAACATAGACCAGCACCTGCACAACTCCCTGATGCTCGTGACCGCGCTCAACACGAAGATCGGCTACTACAAAGCGGCAGAGATCGCGCAGACCGCGCACCGGGAAGGCAAGACGCTGAAGCAGACGGCTATTGACCTGGGGTATCTGACGGCAGAGCAGTTTGATGAATGGGTGGATCCCAAGACGATGGTCGGAGAGCTGGACGTATAACGGGTAAGCACATCGCCCGATTCCTATCAGAACGAACGGGAAGGGAAAATTCTTTTACCGCGCTGCCTTCAGCATACGCGGATTACCATGCATATCCCGGCGGATGGTTACGTTCTTATACCCTTGCTGTATGAATAACGCAGCCGTGGCCTCCGCATAATCACGGTGCAGCTCGCAGTACACGGCGCCGCCGGGAGTAAGACGCTGCATGCCCAGCAGGGCAATCGCCCGGTAGAACAGCAGCGGGTCATCACCCGGCGTGAACAGCGCCAGCGACGGCTCGAAGTCTTTTACATTGCTGTGCAGCGTATCTTTTTCCGTGACAGGTATATACGGCGGGTTCGAGACCAGCACATCATATAAAGGCAAAAGCGGCCAGCCTTTTTCATCTAAAATATCCGCCTGGAAAAAACGCACATCCGCTCCCTGCTCCTGCGCATTTGCACGGGCGACATCCAGCGCCTCGCTGCTGATATCGCACGCTTCGACACGCGCGGAGAGCAGCATCAGCTTCAGCGACACTGCGATGCACCCGCTACCGGTGCCGATGTCCAGCAGATCGCCCGGTGCAGCGCACTGCTGCCGGTCGGCGACGATCCATTGCACCAGCTCTTCCGTTTCCGGCCGCGGTATCAGCACATGCCTGTCCACGCGGTACCGCCGCCCCAGGAACCAGGCATGGCCGAGCACATACTGCAGCGGCTCGCCCGACCGCAGCGCGCGGAGACAGCGCTGCAGCTCCGCTTCCTGTGCGGCCGTCAGCGGCGTCTCCTGCTGCGATATCCGCTGCAGCTTGTCCAGGCCGGTGACATGGTACAGCACTTCATGGGCAATCGCCGCGGCTTCACGCGCGTCGTACAGCGGCTGTAATGCATGTCTCAGCTCATGGAAAGCCTGGTGGTAATGCAGCATCGGCTTCTTTTGGGGAAACAAGCGGTAAAGTTACTGCGTTTGCGGTACGGTTTTATTACCGCTACCGGCAGTATAATGCAATAGCCTATGTCAGAAGAAGCTTTTGTCGGCTCGCCGGATAATCCCAGAACCGCGGCCATTGTCTGCTATCTTACGTTCGTCGGGTGGCTGATCGCGTATTTCGCGCTGTACGGCAGGCCGAAGAACAGCTTTGTCGCCTACCACCTGCGCCAGACGCTGCTGCTGTACATCCTGACGCTGCTGGTCAATATCATCATCCGGTTCGCGCTCCCGGCAGATCCTGTCGCCTTCGGCCTCAGCTCGGCGGCGGGCGTACTGCTGTTCGTGCTCTGGCTTGTGGGACTGATCCACGCCGTCAACGGCCGCCAGCGGCCTATTCCATTGATCGGCAATTGGGCGCAGCAGGTGTTTGCGGGGATATAGCGGCAGGTGTATTAATTTGCAGCCCGTGCCTGCTCCTGTTTTTCGCAAGCTGATCATCACCCATACCCGGGAAGAAGCCCCCGGCGTCCGCACCCTGCTGCTGGAGCCGGTGGACGGACGGCCGCTGCAGTACCGGGCTGGTCAGTTCCTGACCCTTGTCCTGCAGCATGCGGGGCGCGAGATACGCCGTTCCTACTCTATGAGCTCCAGCCCTGTCACGGGCGAGCCGGCGGCGATCACGGTGCGGCGCGTGGAGAACGGCATTGCCTCCCGCGAGCTGCTGGACCGCAGAAAGCCCGGCGACCGGCTCCTGAGCCTCGAGCCCACCGGCCTGTTCACACTGCCTGACGATCTTTCCGCATACCGGGAAATATTCTTACTTGCCGCCGGCATCGGCATCACCCCGTTGTTTTCATTGCTCAAGACTCTGGTGCATACGCATCCCGGCATCCGCATATACCTGCTGTACAGCACCCGTTCGCTTGCCACGACCGTCTTTTATACGCCGCTGCAGGAGCTGGCACGCGCGCACCCGGAGCAGCTGCATATAGAATATATCTGCAGCACCGCGCAGGACCTGACACGCGCGCGGCTGAACAAGGGATTGCTGCCGCTGCTGGTCAATGCTTGCAGCACAGCGCCGCAGGCGCAGCAGCTGTTCTATGTCTGCGGCCCGCCGGCGTATATGCGGATGTGCCTGATGGCGCTGGAAGAAATGGCGTACGACAGGGAACAGGTAAAGAAAGAGATCTTCGATACGCAGCGCGCCGTCCCCATGCTGCAGCCGCCGGATCAGGCGCCTCACCGCGTCACCATCCGTATGCATGGCCGGACGTACCAGCTCCGGGTGCAGTACCCGGATACGGTGCTGTCGGCAGCAAGGAAGCAGGATATCCCCCTGCCCTACAGCTGCGAGACCGGCCGCTGCGGGGCGTGCGCAGCGCAATGCGTTTCGGGGAAGATATGGATGCGCTATAATGAAGTGCTCACCGGGAAAGACCTGGCGCAGGGACGTGTGCTCACCTGTACGGGATACCCTGTTGCGGGAGATGTGACCCTGCAGCTGTGAGGTGCCGCACCGCTCCGCCTCAGAATTTGAAGCCCAGCGTCAGCGCTACGTTGTTCTGGTTGTTTTTCAGGGCAGCCGTCGGCACCGTCACCCCCTGGTAGATGCCGGTAGTCGGCAGCACATAGGGCTGTTCCGGGTTCTGGTACTGGCTGTGCCGGAAGCCCAGGTCCACGAAGAACGACTGGTCGAAGCGGAAGCCCAGCCCGGCGGAGAAGTCGAGGCGGTTGCCGGAAGTATAGCCTTTATACGGGCTGCCGTAATAGCCGAAGCCTGCCCGCAGCAGCACCGGCTGCAGTCTTACCTCTACGCCGGCGCGGACATTCGAAGCTGCCTGGTAAGCGGCGCGGATCGAGGCGTTGATGGAAGACTCCAGCTCGCGGTAAGAAGCGGCATAGGCAATATCGTCGGTACGGAAACGGTAGCGCGCCGACCGGTAGTCCACATATTCATAGTCCACAGAGAAAAAGCCCAGCTTCCCCAGCATCGCCGTCGCGCTCACCACGCCCCGCCAGGGAGTGGTCAGGGAATAACTAAACTCGTTACGCGGCCCCATCATGAGGTTGTCGTCCACATAGCCCTGCGTATTGGCCTCGAGCGACTGCTCATACACATCCGACAGCGCAAAAGCCGTCGGGGTATGTATGGCGGCGCCTACGCGGAAATTGTCCACGGGCTTGTAGATGAAGCCGAGCTTCGCGTTGATGCCGATACCGGTAGTGGTCAGCCTTTCGGAGTACGTGAAATTTTCAAAAATAGGAGAATAGTCCCCGTTATCGGTTTCCGTAAAAGAAGCCTCGCGGACATAGCGGAGGCTGGGGATGCCGACCGTCATGCCCAGCATCAGCTGCTCGCGGTAGTTGCCGCCGAAGGAAAAGAAATATTCGTTCAGCCCGCCGCGCTCCCTGACCGTGCGCTGCTGGCGGATACCGTCATACCAGGGCACATTGGTTTTGTACAGGCCATGGGCAGTATCATAATCAATCAGTCCGCTCCAGTAGCCGAAGTAGGCGGGTGTGCCTTCATAATCAATATTGCCGGGATAGTTGTTGGCATCCACAGCGAAGACCTCGCTGGCGCTGCTGCTGTTCTGGCCGCTGTTGACGCCGCTGTAGCTGTAGTTCCTGTTGAAATCGGCGAGGCGGTTCACCCCCAGTCCGAATGAGAATGCCTTCCAGTCGCTCTTCTCGTAGCGCCGTCCCTGGCGGGCGCTGGTAAACACGGCGCCGAAGTTGCTGATATTAAACCGGGTGTTATTGTCGGAGGCAACGCCGTTGAGATAGGTACCCTCTGTGCTGTTAAACCGCAGCCCTGTTGTCAGCAGCACTTCCGAGCTGCGGTAGATGCCGATCCCTGCGGGGTTGACGCTCAGCGAGGTGATATCGCCGCCTACGGAGCCCACTGCATTCCCGAAGCCCATGGAACGCGCCGTCCCCTGCGGGGACAGCCAGGAATACCGGAGCGCGTCCGTCTCATCCTGCGCCGCGGCAATCAGGCCCGCGGTGGTCAGCATTGTGGTCAGGGCAGGTATTATCAGTCTGTTGCTATTCATACCGGTCTTTTACGTTTAGACAAGTGCAGGGTAAAAACGTTTAAAAAAGCGTGCCGAACTTTTTGGGGATATGGTCATCAGCGCCTTCCGCCGCCGCCACCGAAGCTGCGTCCGCCGCCACCGCCGAAGCTACGTCCGCCGCCGGAGCCGCCGCCAAAGCCGCCGCTGCGGAACGTACCGCCGCTGCTGCCGCCACGGAAGAAGCTGCCGCCGCTACGCTGCGGGGCCGCCTGCGGCGACTGCTGGTACCGGGGCTGTGCCTGCGGTTGTACCTGCTGTTGCGGCTGTGCCTGCGGTTCGTTCATCCGCTGCGGCGCCTGCGCCGGATGCCGGATGCCCCGGTTGATCGCCGGCGGGGTATTGCCGCCTTCCTGTATAAACGTGCCCCGTCCCGAAGAAGGCTGTACACGCGAGGGCGCGGGGTTCATCTGCCGGTCTGCGCCGTTGTTATAGCGGGGCGATACCTGCGGGGTATTGTTGTTGAACTGCCGGGGATTGCTGCCTGGGCTGCTCATGCGGATATTGTTATCCGGCCGCACCTGCTGTGCCGGCTGCCGGCCGTTCTGTACCGGCCGCTGACCGCTCTGCGCTGCGCCGCGCCGCTGGAACGTACCGCTCTGCACCGGCGTCATCTGCTGCTGCGCGCCGCCGCCGCTTACCTGGGAGGTGTTGCTGCGGGGCAGCTGCCGCGAACGCGGGCTGTTATAATTGCTGTTGAGCGAATACCGCGGCCCGTAGCTCACGCTGCGTCCGCCGTAATAATTCCCGCCGTAGCCGCCGCCGTAAAGGCCGGCATAATAGCCGTTCCAGTAGCCGGAATAATAGCCGCCGCCATAGCCACCCCAGCCCCAGCCGGGATACCAGGAACTGTAGAAGCCGGGATACCCGTACCAGCTGTACCATCCCCAGTAGGAGGACCAGTAAGGTCCGCCGCCCCAGCCCATCCCGACGCCGAAGCCCGGGCTGCCCCACGCGCTCCATCCCCAGTAGGGATCTACCCAGTAAGGATTGTACCAGTACGGATTATAGAAGGTGCTGTAAAAGCCCATGTTATAGAACGGGTAGTTGAACCTCCGGATGTTGGTGGCATAATAAGACGGATCATCATCATAATCAATGTAATCGTCACTGTCGTAGGTGCGGACGTAATCCCCGCCATCCTCCGTGCCGTTCCCGTTATATGCCGCCTGCTGCTGTTGCTGCTGCCGGCGCTGCTGATCCTGCACCGACTGCTGATCCGCATCCCGCTGCGCATCCGAGCCGCTGTAGTATATATCGTCCTGGTATCTCCCGCTCTGCGCAAAAAGATCTGCCTGCGACAAGCCCAGGCACAACAGGACAAATAAGGTGAAGCGTTTCATGGTATTCCTCTGTTTTCTGCTGACGGTTTCCGTTGACCGTCACTGTGGTGAAATTAGTACTTTTGCGCCATTCCGGCAATTATTTAACTAACCAAAAAGATGCCGGTTTAATCATGAGCAATATTTTAACATCACGTTCACAGGATTATGCGCAATGGTATAACGACCTGGTACTGAAAGGCGGGCTCGCCGACTACTCTGCCGTCCGCGGCTGCATGGTGATCAAGCCGTACGGGTACCGGCTTTGGGAGCACATGCGGGATGTGCTGGACCGCATGTTCCGGGAAACAGGGCACGAGAATGCGTACTTCCCGCTGTTCGTGCCGAAGAGCCTGTTCGAGGCCGAGGAGCAGAATGCCGAAGGGTTTGCCAAGGAATGCGCCGTGGTGACGCATTACCGGCTGAAGGCCGACCCGGAGCACAAGGGCAGGCTGATCGTGGACCCTGCCGCAAAGCTCGAGGAAGAGCTGGTGGTGCGCCCCACCTCCGAGGCGATCATCTGGAATACCTATAAGAACTGGATACAGAGCTACCGCGACCTGCCCATACTGGTCAACCAATGGGCCAACGTCGTGCGCTGGGAGATGCGCACGCGGCTGTTCCTGCGCACGGCCGAGTTTCTCTGGCAGGAAGGTCATACCGCCCACGCCACGAAGGAAGAGGCCATCGCCGAGACAAAGCAGATGCTGGAGGTATATGCCGCCTTTGCCGAGGAATATATGGCGCTGCCCGTCATCCGCGGCGTCAAGACCGCGAACGAGCGCTTTGCCGGCGCGGAAGACACCTATTGTATCGAAGCGCTGATGCAGGACGGCAAGGCATTGCAGGCGGGCACTTCGCATTTCCTGGGACAGAATTTCGCCAAGGCCTTTGACGTGCAGTTCACCGACCGCGACAACAAGCTCGACTATGTATGGGCCACCTCCTGGGGCGTGTCTACGCGGCTGATCGGCGCGCTGGTGATGGCGCACAGCGACGACCAGGGACTGGTGCTGCCGCCGCGGATCGCGCCGCTGCAGGTGGTGATCGTGCCGATTTACAAGGGCGCTGACTCGCAGCCGCGCATTGATGAAAAGGCAGCAGAGATCATGCAGGCGCTGAAGGCGCTGGGCATCAGCGTCAAATATGACAACGACGACAGCAACCGTCCCGGCTGGAAGTTCGCCGAGTACGAGCTCCGCGGCGTGCCGGTACGCATTGCCCTGGGGCTGCGCGATATAGAGCAGGGACAGGCGGAAGTGGCGCGGCGCGATACGAAGGAGAAGACCGCCATGCCCCTCGAGGGCATCGCCGACCGCATACAGGTGCTGCTGCGGGAGATACAGGATAATATGTACCTGCGCGCAAAGGCGTTCCGCGACAGCCACATCACCAAGGCAGACAGCTGGGAGGAGTTCCGGCAGCTCCTCGACGAAAAAGGCGGCTTTATAGCGGCGCACTGGGACGGCAGCCCGGAGACCGAAGAGAAGATCAAGGAGATGACCAAGGCGACCATCCGTTGCATTCCCCTCGACAACGAGCAGGAAGCAGGCACGTGCATCCTGACGGGGAAGCCTTCCGGTCAGCGCGTGCTGTTTGCAAAGGCATACTGATCTCTTCCGGCATATAACCGCAGGCAGCCGCCAGGATCATTCCACGGGCACAACGACCTGCAGGCTTTACGGCTTATCCTCCGGCGGCTTGCGCCCGCGTTTGCGCAGGAAGCCCGCACGCATCGGGCTGCGCTCGGGACGTTCGTCGCCCAGTACCAGTCCCCAGTGGCGGAATGCCTCCGTACGGTCGAAGACGATCTTGAGCACGGCGATCACGGGCAGGGAGAGGAACATGCCGGAGATCCCCGCCAGCATGCCGCCGGCCACCACGCCCAGCAGGCTCGCCAGCGCGTTGATGCGCACCTTGCCGCCGACGATGCGCGGCATGAGGATGTTATTATCGAGGAACTGCACCCCGGCAATCACCAGCAGCACCGTGAACACCGGCCACAGCTCCTGCGAGGACGTAAGCGTCAGCAGCACGCCGATGATATTCCCGATCAGCGCGCCGATATAAGGGATGAGATTGAGGACGGCGAAGATGATGCCGATCAGCAGCGCATGCTTGATCCCGAGGATCATCAGCAGGCCGCCCAGCAGCACGGTCATATAGGATACCTGTATGAGCAGCCCCACCAGGTAGCTCTTGACGATCACCTCCATGGCCTTCACCGCATCCGCCACCTGCGCATGATCCTCTTTGCGGAACCATAAGAATATAAAGCGGAGCAGCAGGTCTTTATAATAAAGGATCAAAAACACATAGATCGGCAGCAGCCCGACGAAGACAAACAGCGACGACAGGGAGACGGCCGCGCCGCCCATATAGCTGCCGGCGTTCTCCAGCAGCTTGCTGCCCTGCTGGCGGAGCAGCTCGAGCTGCTGTTCGCTGGAGAAATGCGTTTCCCGGTTGATCCACCCGCTGAGGTGCTGCCAGTGGATGTTCACATTTTTCTGTATCCCGGGGAAATCGCGCACCAGTCCCGACACCTGCATCGAGAAAAAGCCGATCACGAGCAGCACGATCAGCGCGGCGAGGACGATGGAGCAGAAGATGGCCAGGATCTCCGGCAGGCGCCGGCGCCGCAGGAAGCGGTAGACGGGCAGCAGCAGGATGCCGAGGAAGAACGCCATCAGCAGGGGTGTGATCATATCGCGCCAGGTGGAGATGACGAAAGCCACGGCGCAAAGGCCTATCAGCTCGATAGACCTCCGGACGGTAAGGGGTATGTTTTGCATAAGCGGCTGTCTGGTTTTGTTTTATATCCTAAAAATACGTGCCAAGCGCTTTACTGCAGCCGCCGGGAATGATATTTTTAGGATATTTCAGGAACAAAAACCTGTATCATGACAGCCAGCAAAAAACCGCAGCCGGGACATCCGGCGGAGCGGCCGCAGCCTGAGCAACGGCCGGAGGTGCCGGAGAAGGACGTCCCTGAAAAGCCCGGGCTGCCGCCCAACAAGCCGGAGACCATTCCTGAGGAAAAACCGGCGCCTGACAAGCCGCCGGTGGAAGTGCCGGAGCCGGGAAAACAAATTAAGTGATTACACGCATAGATAAACGCCGCCAAAAGCAGAACTTTGCAGCACAACGGGAACCGCTTATGAAAAAGATCTGTACCTGCATCCTCCTTCTCTCGGGAGCACATGCCCTCTCTGCCCAGAGCCTGAACGGCACCATGGAACAATGGCGTAACTATACTTCGGGGTTCCCGCTGCCCACCAGGCAGCTGGAGGCGCCGGCGGGATGGTTCGGGCTGGACTCGCTGGTGATGTGGGGCGTGCCCTTCCTGAAGACCCTGACCGGGGGCGGCAATGCCAATGTGAACAAGCAGGTATTCAAAAGCACGGACAGCCATGGCGGCGCAAATGCCGCCAAGCTCGTCAGCCGTGTGCAGGATACCCTGGGGCTGGTTCCCGGGATACTCTCCAATGCGCAGATCACAGTGAACATAGCTGCCTTGCTGAGCGGCAGCAACGATATCATGAATGCCATAGGCTATAAGGGGGGCACTGCCGTTACGGGGCGCGTCAGCAGCGTGAGCGCGTGGGTGAAATACCAGCCGCAGGGCAACGACAGCGCCGTATGC
>Ga0206101_1000252_pt1 | contig 11983 bp, 13 predicted proteins | sample 1B0metagenome_FD_148613 | JGI IMG/M metagenome (GOLD analysis project Ga0206101, IMG submission 148613) | Enriched microbial communities from leaf-cutter ant dump, University of Wisconsin, Madison, United States - 1B0 | ecosystem: Environmental > Terrestrial > Nest > Insects nest > Nest dump... | reverse complement strand
CCCTGCAGCTGTCCGAACAGCCCGGACACGATCGGCGAGGTAAGGGTGCTGATCTACGATTCGCTCTATGTGCGTATGATAACGCCGCCGGATACGGTATGCCCCAATACGGTGGTGACCATTACCGCCGAAACGGATTCCACGCTGCAGTACACCTGGGAGCCTGCAGCGCTCATCCCCGATCCGCTGCCGCTGGGTTTCAGCATCCATCCCGCGCCGTCTGCCACGCAGACGTACAGCATTACCGTTACGCAGCCCGGCGCGCCGGCTACCTGCCCGCCGCGTACACAGCGCTGCGAAGTATTTGTCGAAAGCCTGCCGGAGCTGACGATATTGCCGGGGGACACGACCGTCTGTGATCAGTTCGGGTTTCCTGTGCGCGTGCTGGCGACGCCGCCGAATGCCGGTTACCGGTATGAATGGTCGCCGCCTGCTTATCTCTCAGGGGATATTACGCGGGCAGATAACGAATTCCGCGCGCCTGCCGGGGATTATGAGATATGGGTGAAGGTAACGACCCCGCTGGCTTCCTGCAGCGTTGCGGACACGATCAGGGTGCATGTGGTCCCGGGATTCCGCTTTGAGTCCGTTTCGCCGGCAGATACGGTCATCAACTACGGCGACCGCGTCCTGCTGAGCGCTTCCGGCGGGGCTGTGGCCTGGCATTGGACGCCGGCGCATTACCTGGAGGACCCTTCCGCCCCTACGACTTTTGCCGCGCCCCCGGAAGACATCATCTACACGCTGGTAGGGCATGACCGCTATGGCTGCAGCGATACGGTCCATTCAGAGATCAAAGTCGTATTCAACCCGGTTTCCGGCATACCTAACGCCTTTTCGCCGAACGGCGACGGCCTGAACGATGTGTTCCGGGTAGCCAACCTGAAGTTTGAAAGGGTAAAGGAATTCAGGGTGTTCAACCGGTTTGGCCAGCTGGTATATTCGGGCAATCCGACAACCGGGTGGGACGGCATGTACAACGGCGAGCCCGCGCCGTTAGGCGTTTACTATTATTCCATCCTGCTTGTCCTGCCGGATGATACGGAGCTGCCTTTCAAAGGAGACTTTACGCTTGTCAGGTGAATGTCCTGCTCCGGGCAGGCTGCTGAAGGAGAGGAATCCGGTGCGGCAATAAAACGACCGTACCCGGAAAGAAAAAAGGCTGCATCGCGCGATGCAGCCTTTTTTATGCGCGGCAGCTGCCGCCGTACTGAAACCTGCGGTTACTGAAACTCGCTGTCCGGTATGCCTTTATTCACCTCCACCGTTTTCACATTCGTCACCAGCGACATGCCCGGTCCGACGGGGATGCTGGTGGCGTAGGGGATCTTGTAGCCGTTCGTGCCGGGCACTTCGCGGTAGTCGCTGTATTCGGTGGCGATGGACATGGGGCCCTGCGGTGTTTCGAAGTGGGCGACCTTCTTCACGAGGAGGCCGGTGGCGATATCATAATATTCCGTCACCTCCGTACCCTTGATGTTGACGGCGGCGATCACGTATGCGTCTTTCCCGTTCACCTGCTCCATGCCTTTGAGCGTCCGGCGGACGCCGTATTTCCCGGGATGCGCAGGGAACAGCAGGTCCGCAGATTCGCGGCTGTCGGCGATGTCCTCCTCATCCATTTCCGCCTTCTGCCCGCCGCCTTCCATGAAGCCCTTGTCGCCGTTCAGCACTTTCCGCTGGGCGACCATGCCCATCTGGCTGATCTGCACCTTCATCTTCGCCGGCGACTTCTTTATTTCGAGGACACCGATCCGGATGCCCTGGATCTCGCCTTCGCTTTCTGTCCTGATATCCCTGATGCTGCCCAGCACCTTTTCCCCGCCCAGCGCTTCCGCGTATTTCTTCATGATGTCGCCGACGGTCAGGTCTGCCGGTATCGTTTTTTTCTCCGGGGCTTTGATGACGCGTCCGTAGTTGTCGTAATAGGCCACCGCGCCATCCTTGCCGAACGCCGCGAGCTTGCCGGCGACATCCGGCCGGTTGCCTACGACGATGATGTTGGCCTGGTCGGGGCGGATATACCTGCCGGCTACCCGCTGCACATCTTCCGCGGTGACTGCTGCCAGTCTCTTCAGGTAGTTCTGGTAGTAGTCTTTCGGCATATGGTACCGTTCCATGTTGATGGCATACTGCGCCACGTTTGCCGGGTCTTCGAGGCTGATGGCGAATTCGCCGCTCAGGTAGGCGATGGTGCTGGCGAGCAGCTCGGGAGATACTTTCTCCTGCTGCATGCGGCGCATTTCGGCCAGTATTTCGGTGACGGCGCTGTCGGTCACGTTGTTGCGGCATTTGGCATAGGCGGTGAAGGAGCCCATCAGCTCGTCGGGCTGCGTGCTGCTGTAGGAGCCGTATGTCCAGCCGTGCTGCTCGCGCAGGTTGAGGAACAGCCGCCCGTGGGAGCCGCCGCCGAGGATGGCGTTGGCGACGCGCGCGGGGATCACGTCAGCGCTGGCGCGATCCAGGTCTATGGGGTAGGTGACGTTGATCACGCTCTGTACGGCGGCCTCCCGCGGCACAAAGGCGACGCGCGTCGCGGCAGGCGCGGCAGGAGTGGCATAGGCGGCTACGGGCACATCGGCTTTCTGCCACGCGCCGAAATATTTCTCCACGGCAGCACGTGCCTCGGCAGGGGTGATGTCGCCGACGATGGCCATATAGGCCACGTTGGGACGGAAGTACGTCCGGTAGTACTCCCGGCACCGCTCCAGCGTGATCCGGCCGATCGTCTCTTCCGTGGCGACCTCGCCGTAGGGGTGTCCCTGGCCGAAGTTGATGACGGCAGTCGCATGCCCCAGCATGGCGTCCGGCTCGTTCTTTTCCGCCTCGAGCGCCGACAGCGTGCGCTTTTTGATCTTGTCCAGCTCCTCCTGCGTGAAGCGGGCATTCATGGTGATATCGCTGAGCAGCGCCAGCAGCTTTTCCTGGTGCTTCTTCAGGCTGCGCCCCCGGATGCCGTCGTCGGAAGCCTGGATGTGCGCGCCGATCAGGTCCGTCTCCTCGTCGAGCTGCTCTTTGCTGCGCGTCGCGGTGCCGCTGGTCAGCAGCTCGCTCATCATCTCCCGGTACCCGGTCATGTCGCCCTCAAGCGCGGGCCGGATGTCCAGCTCGATGGCATAGGAGACAACGGGCAGCTTGTGGTTTTCCACCACGAACACCTTCAGGCCGTTGGGCAGGGTGAACGTCTCCGTCTTGCCCAGCCTGATCTCGGGCGCCGGGCCGGGCTTGGGACGGATGCTGCGGTCCAGCTTCTGTGCAACGGCTGCCGTGGCCAGCGCGAGCGTCAGTACGGATAATGTGATCCTTTTCATAATCTCTTGATGCCTTAATGCTTAATTGTTGTTAGCTTCTGTTTTGGGTAAATAATGCACGACCAGGCGGTTCTCTTTCGTGAAATATTTGCGGGCAACACGCCGGATGTCTTCCTGCTTTACGCGGGTATAGCGCTCCAGCTCCGTGTTGATCAGGTCGGCGTTGCCCATGAACGTATAGTACGTGGCGAGGATGTTCGTTATTCCCAGCACCCGCTGGTTCTGCGTGATGAAGTCGTCCTCGGCCTGCGCGATCAGCTTCTGGTATTCCTTGTCGCTGACCGGCGTGTCCTTTACTTTTTCTATCTCCGCCAGCATCGCCGCTTCCAGCTCTTCGGGCGTCACACCTGCGCTGGCGATGCCGAACACGACCGCCACGCCGGGGTCTTCCTGCGGTATGGCAAAGGCGCCCGTCTCCAAAGCTTTCTGCTGCTGGTCCACCAGCGCCGTGCGCAGGCGCGAGCTCTTGCCCTGCGACAACAGCTGCACGAGCAGCTGCATGGCATAATAGTCGTCGGTGCCCATCTTCGGGGCATGATGGGAAATGATCACCGCGGGCAGCTGGATGTTGTCATAGAACGTCACCCGCTTCTCCGCCGTCTGCTGCGGCTCCTGCACGGAAGGACGGGGAATGGGCTTCGTGCTGCGGGGGATGTCGGCGAAATATTTGCTCACCAGCTTTTTGGTCCGGCGCGCGTCTATATCGCCGCCGATCACCAGCACCGCGTTGTCCGGCACATAATAGGTGCGGTAAAAGTCCATGAACTCCGCCAGCGTCGCCTGGTCTATATACTGCTCTTTGCCGATGGGCGTCCAGCGGTAAGGGTGCTGGGTGAAATGATTTTCATACACCACATTGAGGAGCTGGCCGTAAGGCGTATTGTCGTAGCGCTGTTTCTTTTCCTCCTTCACCACCTTGCGCTGCGTCTCCACGCCGGTCGTGTCAATCCTGGGATGAAGCAGGCGCTCGGACTCCATCCACAGCGCCAGCTCAAGCTGGTTCGACGGCAGCGTCTCGTAATAGAAGGTGCGGTCCTGGCTGGTGTTGGCGTTCAGCTGGCCGCCGTTCGACTGCACGATCTTCATGAACTCGCCGCGGCCGATGTTCTCGCTGCCTTCAAACAGCAGGTGCTCGAAGAAATGGGCGAAGCCGGTACGCTGCGGATCTTCATTCTTCGAGCCTACATGGTACATGATGGACACGGTGACCGTGGGCGTGGCGTGATCCTCGTGGAGGATGACATGCAGCCCGTTGGGCAGGTCATATTCGGTAAACCGGATCTTGCCCTCCACCTGCGCGGGCAGGCCCAGGCAGCAGGCGGTCAGCAATGAGACATAAAAAGCATGCAGCTTCATAAATGATTTGCGTTTAGGCGCAAAAATAGCGTTTGGGCGGCAAACCCCGGGATAACAGTGGTGGATTCACCCGAAAATTCACCCGCAGGGTGCGTGCTGCGGGCATTTCCGGCGGGTTATGATTTAAGGGTTAATTTTGCGGCCTATGATCAACACCGTACTGTTCGATATGGACGGCCTGCTCCTGGACACGGAGCCGCTGTGGGGGGAAAGCATGCTGCGGGTGGCGGAAAGGCATGGCATACCGGTGCGGACGGAGCACTTCCGCGAGACCACCGGGCTGCGGATCTACGAGGTGACGGACTACTGGGCGCTGCGGTTCCCGTGGCAGGGCAGCATGCCGCGGGATGTTGCCGAGGACATACTGGAAGACATCATCGAGGCCTCCCGGCGCAGCGCGCGGGTGCTGCCCGGCGTGCTGCAGTCGCTGCAGCTGCTCCGCGGCCACGGCGTCCGGACCGGCCTGGCGTCGTCCTCGCCGCTGCGGATGATCGAGGCGCTGGTGCGGCACTTCGGCCTCTACGACGCCTTCGACTGCATCACCTCCGCCGATGCGGTGGCGCTCGGGAAGCCGCACCCGGCGGTATTCCTGCACTGCGCGGAGCAGCTGCAGGCAAAGCCGCAGCAATGCCTCGTGCTCGAAGACTCGGTCAACGGCATGATCGCCGGCAAAGCCGCCCGCATGAAAGTCGTGGTAGTACCGGACGAACGCCACTACGACGACCCCCGCTTCGCGCTCGCCGACGGCAAGCTCCGCAGCATGGAAGCATTCGGCCTCCACCTCCTCTAACCCAACAAAGCCGCCACCCTGCAGACCCGGCGGACCGCGTCCGCCGAAGCTTCAGCGAAGGCGGAAAAAATATGCTTTCATTATTTGGTTGTTTCCCGGAAAAGATACACTTTTGCAATCCCGTTGACGGCCTCAACGCCTGATACGGGAAGCTCTTTATTATTTGAACTCCGCAATACATGCGGCTTTCAGCCTGGAGCTAATGCCCAGGTGGCGAAATTGGTAGACGCACTGTGTTCAGGTCGCAGCGCCCGCAAGGGTGTGCTGGTTCGACTCCAGTCCTGGGCACCAAAACAGCCACGAAAACCCCAGTCCCGCAAGGTTCTGGGGTTTTTTTCTTTTGGGATTTGGGTCGGTTTTGGGACGAGGAATGGGGAGTAAAAGCAAATGGGGGAGTGGAAAGTGGGGATGTGGTTCCGGTGATGGAATGCAACCATTGCGATCTAAAGGGCATTTTTTATTTTGTTTATTATTGCGTGGTCAACCCCGCCTACCTCAACATATATTTGATCAAAACCGCTTAAATCTGTTACTCCAATTCCCCCTTCTGGTTTGAGTTCAAAATCACTGGCAAGCAAAATTCTGTAATCGAAATCGTCAACATTGGAAATTCCTCTTTTATCGCAATGCAGTTGAATTGCTGGTTTGTATTTCTGGTAATTATCGTATGCAGTAAGTTCTCCACCAATTGCACCCATGCTTTCATCTATAATTGAAAAAGTCACTTCTCCAATTTTATCGCTTCCGATAAGCAAAATTCCTTTCATGGGATTTGGGTCGGTTTTGGGACGGGGAATAGGGGAGTAAAAGCAAATGGATTACGTGAGGAGTGGAAAATGGGGATGTGGTTCCGGTGATGGAATGAAACTATTGAGTTAAATCAGAGCCTTATAATATAAACTCCCTCAATAGGCTCCCCACCTAACTCAATGTGTTCATTGAATGTTGTTCTGAGAATTGTGCATTCATTATTTGGGTCTATTTGGCCGCGTTTGATATGGATGTGCTCAGTTTTCCAATGTTTACCATCAATGTCCGGTTGACGGATTTCTAAGATAGTGCGCTCACCAGTATTTCTATCAAAAATATATTCGCCTGAATAATGAGAAGGATGCTCTATCTGTGAATATCTTGCTGCAATAATTTCACTGTCAATCCACCAAAACTGTTCTAATACACATTGATCTAATAGGTGTATTTTTCTTGTATAATTGCTAAAAAATAGACTGACAATTTCATAGAGATTTTTGTCTTTTATGTGGCGGAAGATTATATCGTAAGGTATAGTTGTAATTGTGCCAATGTTGGCAATTGAGCCTCGTTCCCATTCGTATATTTTTCTGGGTCTGTCTTTAGAAATAGCCCTGCTCATTTTTAGCACATTTCAATTTATAACATTTAAAAATAGAACCGTTCTGCGAAATGCCATCGTCTAATTTTCAGCACAAAAGTTGAAGTTGTCTATCTGCCAATTCAATGTTGGGGACACTTCTCACTTTAGTTTATAGTATTCTCCGCCAAAACTTGCGTTATGTCCAAAATATCCAGTGACATAAGTTTCATTTGCAATCAACCTATCTCCTAAAAAATCTAATTCAAGTTTGTATTCTTCGTCAAACAATTTGTCAGCAAAAAGTGCTTTATTGATTTCAACTTCTGCTACAAAATCAAGTTGTCCAATATTTGGCCCATATTCTCTCGTGCGTCCCCACGTTGCAAAACCTTTTACATGTATAGTTTTTCCACCTAAAAAAGTCACTTCCAAATCAGCGCCTTCAAATTCATTTCCTCTTGTATACGAGCCAGTAAAAATATCAACCTTTATTTCTCCCTTTTCTATAATTGGACTATTCCAGTTATCATTTATGAACTGCTCCAGTTCTCCCCTGAACTTTTTGACCTCGTCAATCGTTAACCCTTTACTTTGGCTTGTCCTACTATCATATTGATCGTGGTGAGCTAAGCAAATGAATGCAAGATTTTCAATTTTATTATTCTGATTATTACCATCAAGGTGAGCGATCTGCCCTTGCTTAATTCTATGATCTCGGTCTAATCCGAAACAAACGCAACATCTGCGTCTACAATTAAGAAGTAATTGTGTTTCGGTTTGATATGGAATTTTTACTCTACTCATAGTTTGTACTTATGAAATTTCAAAACTAACAATCAGACGGGGAGAACCTTATTCATTAATTTTGAGTTCATATTTAGCACCAGGTAATTCTCTAATCCAATTAATCCTATCCGCTAAATCATGCTCACTTTTTAATGAAAGAAACAATAAAAGAATGGAACACACAATGCAAATTATTGCCAATAAACATACCTGCCATTTAGATGCAACAACAATAAACCATATTATACCAATTATAAAATTAATACATAACGCGGCGCTAATATTCCAACGCATCATACTTAATAAATCATGTCGCTCAATAAAATGTTTGTACAAATCTGGGTGCTGACTAAATATTCTTGGTTGTAAATGCTCCTCTACCGTTTTTAGATCAAGCCATTGTCTTATTTTCTTGTCTAAATGCGTCATTTCAATTAAAACATAGTAAAAGCTCATGCTGAAGTGTCCTAAAACGTATGATACAATTAAAAGCGGTATCATGAAAGACGATTGTTTAACTATGTTCCAAAGAGAAGAATCATAATAAAAATAATCCACTACATAAATATTTAAAAGGATTAAAGTGCCACTTGTAAAATAAATTTGCACTTCTCTTGCAATGTGATTGAAAGCCTTAAAAAGCTGCTCAATTAGCTTGTCCATAATTATAGGTTATTTTTTGCAACTATTCGGATGTTTTAAATTTCCTACTCATAGCCTAAAAAATCTACTGCAATTTTTCACGCTATAAATATACAGAAAACACAAGATTAAAAATAAGACTATCCCAAAGAAAGACAGTGTTCATTTCTGAAACGTTTTAATTTCATGCTCCCTTCCCCATCCCTTCAAAGATTTCTTCTCCACCCTGCTACACAATCCGCTCAATTTCATTGATTTATTTTCAACAAACCATTGTTCGTATCAAATCAGACGTTTAAGCTTGCCATGCCGCGATGATCCGGATCGAAGCGCACAGGTCTGAATAGAATACACTTTCAGACATCCAGCCCAGCCAATATAAGGTTGTTTACACATCCCATGCCTTACACAGCATACCGGCGAAGCTGTACCCTTTTGTGAACCGCTTAAATCAAAACAAAATGAAAATCCGTAAGTCCATAGATCATTTCACCGGCAGGGAGCAAAATGCTTTGCTGCATATCAGGAAAAAAGTAGTGGAGGCATTGAAGCCACAATTGTTGTTCTTCCTGAACAGTCATTTTCTTACTTCTCTGCGAAGAGATTACCTCGCCAAAGACCGAAGAACTGAAGTTTGCTATTTCTCCTGTGATTTGCTAACCATTCTGCCGGATAACTCTCCGCTGCTGCAAGATGATACCGTAATGCAGGAACTGGAAAGTAAATTGCTTCCTCTGGGCAAGGTCAATCTGATTATTTACCCGATGGAACGGTTTGTTCGGGAACTTCAAAACAAAACATTCTTCCTGCCGACAATTTACCATCATGCTATTTTGCTGCATGAGCATGGAGATTGTTTTCAAAAGACTTTGCGATTGATCTATCCGGAACCAGCTCAAAAGCCTTCACCTCATCAGGAAGCACGTTTGCCCGAACCGGCATCCGTCAACAGCCTGCATCCTTTGTTCTCTTATGTTTTTTATGCCCATTGTCTCAATCAGGAGGAAATCAAAAATCCTTTCATTGTTTTGTTCCGGTTCTTCGACATGGCAGATTTCATCAATGCCCGCAGGGAGGTCAATTTCTGGATGGAAGCCATCGGGCAGGGCAGGGATTGGAAGAAGAACGAAGCAGCCAAACAGCTTACCCTTTACGAAGCCGTCAACAAATTAATTGAGGCGGTGCATTTCATCAACAAAATGGACAATAGCGATCGTCCGGCGGTTATTGCCGGTTTGCCGGAACAGGAGCATGTGCAAAGGATTTTGAAGAAAACAAAACAGATACTGGAACAGACTCGTCAGACGACAATTCGGGAAACACGGATGATTCTACCGATGACAGCGACGATGATGCAGATGATGACAGTTCTGATTATTAGACTCGTGTATATAGCTATTTCGCGACGAGGCAGTACGGCATTTTAGATTTTTGATTTGGGTCGTTCCGAAAGAGAGACCAAGCCCTTTCTGCTTCACCTGGCATCATAAGTTAATCTGCTCAAAAGGAGTACATTTGTCATCATGAGTGACAAAAAGCTTTACGTCATTGCTGGTTGCAACGGAGCCGGAAAAACTACGGCTTCGTTCACAATCCTGCCTGAAGTGCTGGACTGTAAAGAATTTGTCAACGCAGATATCTCCCTATTGTAGATAGCGTATATGTTTTTGACAATTCGGAAGGGCAGCATGTACTATTAGCCGACAAACAAATTGACGGTGCATTAAATATTATACATCCTGAAAAGTTCAGCTTGCTAAAAAGCTATTACCATGACAACGCTTGAAAAACAAAAAGAGGAAAAAAGCAAAATACTGCTGGGGCTTGAGAAGGTATATGAAAAACTAATTGAGTTCAAAAAGCAAAAGAAGAGTGTGCTTGTTATTCTACAGGATAATAAAATCGTGAAAATAAAACCTGAATAGCGGGTTTATGATTATCACTTTTTCCACTTCAATTTTTGGGTGGGAATTGGGACGGTATTGGGCAGGTAAAAGCAAATGGGTTACGTGGGGAGTGGAAAATTGGGGTGTGGTTCCGGGTGTGGGAATAAGTCTGGGAATTGAGTTAGCATGTCATCCAGTCTGACGCAAATTCGTGTTATTGGTAGTCTTTCCCTGTGTTATCATTCTCCGCATTCTTCTTTCCATCTGTCCATATGATACTTAAGTCCAGTCTTATCCCCACCCTGAAAACTACGTCCACTGTTAATCTTACGTATAATTTCAAGCATTTCATTAGAATGCTCCTTTGTCCAATTAAGTTCTTTAATTAAGTAAGATTCAATTTCAGTTTCTTGGAGAGGAATACAATCCTCTCCCAGCGTTTTAAACAAAGCGTTTCAAAGCCTTACCAGTTAGCGGGACGTCTTAGCGTTTTGGGTGCTTGCATTCCGGGATAATTATGCCCTTGCATGTGAACGATGATAAGGCGTAAGTTTCAGACTTCTTACTTTATCAGCCGCCTCACGCAAATTATACTTGGTCTGAAGATTGGCCCAGATCTCCGGTGTGCCGCCAAATACAGTAGCAATCCTATAGCACATTTCAGGGCTAAGGTCAGACTTGCCGTTAATGATATTGGAAAGGGTTGTCCGGGTAATCCCCAGCAGTTTTGCTCCGGCAGTGACCGTCAGATTGTTAGCGTTCAGTATTTCTTCTTTCAGGATCTCACCCGGGTGAATATTCCTCATACCTCGTTTTAACATAGCATACTCCTTTTAGTGATAGTCTAAAAAATCCAGATCCAGGGCATTTTTCCCGTCAAATCTGAATATTATTCTAAAGTTTTTATTGACCTTCAAACTCCAATAATCCTTTAGTTCGCCAACCAGTTTATGAGCATTCCAGTTTCTGAACGCATCAAAATCCTGTGGTACTTGTTGCAAACTGTCAATAACCTCAAGCATTATCTCAATCCGGGTTATTAAATCAGAAGGTAATTTACTGCCATTCCCTTCCGTCCATAATAAACGCAGACCTTTATGCTTGAAGCTTTTAATCATTTGCCATTGTATAGTGTAAAGTTACGCTTTACAAGTTAAAAATTCAAAAAAATATATCACTCAACTATATTATTTTGCAATGTAACTGCTGAATGAAGCCCAATAGTCATGGCAAATAAATTCAAAACCGTTCCGCTCGACACCATGATTGATAAACACATCGGTAAACGAGGGACAAAAAGACGGGATGCTTTCGAACATGAATTAAGGATTGATCTGCTGGGGATGGCCATCAAGCGGGCGCGTAAGGAACGTAACATGACCCAGGAGCAATTAGGTGAGCTGGTCGGCGTCCAGAAAGCACAGATATCAAAGATTGAGAACAGCGTTAAAAATGCAAGGTTTGAAACGATCCTGAAAGTATTTGAGGCATTGGGGGCAAAAGTGAACTTTAATGTTGAATTATGAACAAGAGGTGCCATATCTAACATGTCTGATACAAACTTTTTTGCCCATTCCGGTTCATCAAACGCTATCCGTACCTTTTAAACCTGCCATTGATTTGAAAAGCAAACTTAGCCGGATTTATTTATAAGGGGCTGTTGTATCCGTATTAGTATCCGAAAAATATCAGTATTAGTGCCTATGTGCTGTGCGCTGCAGGTGTGGTAGCTTTGCCCTTCCTCCGGGGGATGATCCCCGGGTTTCCCGGAGGAAAATAAAACGGGGTATAAACATTTAACAAAAGACGAAATATGAAAAAGGTATACCTGATTATGGCCGTTGCTGTTAGCCTTGCTGCCTGCAAAAAGGACAAGGAG
>Ga0206101_1000251_pt1 | contig 12017 bp, 11 predicted proteins | sample 1B0metagenome_FD_148613 | JGI IMG/M metagenome (GOLD analysis project Ga0206101, IMG submission 148613) | Enriched microbial communities from leaf-cutter ant dump, University of Wisconsin, Madison, United States - 1B0 | ecosystem: Environmental > Terrestrial > Nest > Insects nest > Nest dump... | reverse complement strand
AAGTTTTTACTAAAATTTGTATTAGGTTTTATATGAGCCAGAATTAAATAATTAGATAATCCAATTATAATCTGCCAGATAGATATAATGCTAGTCACAATTATGACCAGCTTAAATTTGTTAGATGCAATAGCGAGTACTTTTTCCTTATTAAATGGTGCAATTAAAATTATTAAAGGAATCAACATGTAAGTCTCAAACAATGGAAACTCTACCATTGAATGTAGTAAGATAATTGACATGATACTAAATGGAACTATTTGTAAATCTTTATCAGCCAACTTAATTATTTTTTTATATAAAAATACTATTGGTAATAGAAATATGGCTGTACCAATAATTCCTGTTGTTGCGAGCAGTTGAATTAGTAAATTATGGCAATTCATGGGAATAGATAATTCTACCCAGGTATTTGCAGGAATAATAGTTGATTTTACCAAATGAAAGTTACTAGCATAGTAGTTCCAGCCAACCCCAAATAATGGATGTTGCAAAAACATTGAAATGCCTTTATCCCACATTAGTAGTCTTTGCATATTACTCGCTGCTACATTTCTTGGCTGTAACATATTTTGTGGTAGTAGACTTACATGATAATAAAGTAGTTGATAGAGCCTATGATAAAGATCAAAGTAATTACATGCAAATGCAATGGCTAATATTGTGCCAGTAAAAAAGAATTTTTTAGAATATATAACGTTTATTTTTCTTAAAAATAGCCCGTAGCCAAACATAAATATAGAATAGAGTATAATTGAATTACTTTGGGATATGTAACAGAATGCTGAGAATATTATGCTGTTAATAATAAAAATTAGATTTTTCTTATTAAATAAATAGATATTAGCAATTAATCCCCAAGTTAGGACTTCTGCTAATTCATTTACTTGAGTTACACCCCCAATTATTCTATTTCTGTTATCAAGTCTAAATGGATTCATATATTCTTTTATAATCTGTCCATCAATTGAGTAAAAATTAATCGGAATTTGAAGATTGAAATGAATTACTTGGAATATTGATAAAATACATTGGATGTAAGCATTAATCATTATTGCTATACATATAAACTTGATAAGTATAACTTGATCAAATTTAAGGTTTTGTATCGCAATTGATAGAAGTGTGCATATGAACATTACAGAGCATGCCATGAGGCTAAAAGTTATATAGCTTTTAATAAATATTACTTGCAATGCTAAAAAAATTATTATCAGACTTATTTGTATAGCAGACGAACTTATAGAAAGCTGTTGTTGCTTATTTTTAGTAACAAAGTAGATTAGAAATATTAAGCTAATAATTAACGGGATGATTTGCTTTGGATAAGTCAAATCTAAGATGAAATCAAAATTAGGAACTGGTAAGAACGGAATTATAAAAAAAGAGCTTAGCAAAAATACTAACAGCTTGTTATTGGTCATCTAAATGGTTGAAAAAAATAGAGCTGGGAAACCCAGCCCTTAGAATATTATTGGCAACTAGAAGGTATCATTGCCGTTGTAATTCCTGCACCACTATGAGTACAAGCCCAAGTAGTTGAACTCGTTCCAACCGTTGGAGTAAGGATCATTGTACCTGCTGGGGTTGATAAAATTAACGAAATAACACCACTAGCTACTGTTGCAGTAGTATTAGAGTCAAGGGTTCCATTAGCTGGAATTGAACCTGTACCTGCACTACAGCCAGCTGCAGAACCGCTAGTGTGGATACATTCGCCAACTGCTGTTTGCAAGCCTGCTGCTGATGCAATTGCAGCACCAACCTTTGCTTTATTTGTGTAATTGCTGTATGCAGGGATGGCAATAGCTGCTAATACACCGATGATGGCTACGGCAATCATCAATTCGATAATCGTGAAACCTTTATTTTTGTTAATTGTGTTCATGTTTTTCTTCCTCAAAATTTTAGATAAGAATTTTTTACTATTCCTACCGATATTGTAGCAATAATCTGCTAAATAGGCAATTTTACCGGTAAATTACATTGCTGAATAATAACGTATTAAGGTAAGTAGTTGTTTTGCTTGCTAAGATTGTGTTGTGGTTTTGCGACATATTGCGACGCAAAATTAGTTTCTGCTAATGCAGTTTCTTTTTAGCATTAATAAAGGAGTTTTAAAGTTTATAATTCTAAAATATAGCCAGAAATAAACAATAATATATAAGATTATTGAGATTAGGATTATTACTGGCTCTCTATAGAATAATAGCGCAATTGCCAATTGGGGTAATATAAACCAGAGCATCTTAATGACGACTGCAGCATTACGATTATGGATTTCATGGCTTATGAGCCTGGAGTATACAACCATATGCATATGTAGCCGATCTGGTTGAAACGGAGATCTGCCTCGCAGGAATTTTTTTCGGTAGATTGATAATAATGTTTCTGTAACTGGATAGATCATTATTAATAATGAAGTAAAGGGGCTATAGCCTGGTATTTTCTGCGAAAGCTCTAGTAAAATTAAGGTTCCAATGAATCCAAGTAGGTAAGCTCCTCCATCGCCTAGAAATATTTTACCGTTAGGGTAATTCCAGAAAGCAAAGCCGACTATTGCACCTAATAAAATCAGGATGGTATTATCCAGATAGTGATAGCGTGCAATATAAGCAATAAACAAGCTAGCCAGTAAGGTTGAGATTGAAGTAGTAATACATAATCCATTATAACCATCAATAATATTAAAAGAGTTGGTAACTCCTAAAATAATGAAAACTGTAAGAATTACACTTATCGGTTCAAAGCGTAGTACATAATCAATTATTTGAACATCAGTATGAGTCACTGTATTAATTATATGTACAATATAAATACCAAAAATACAGCCGATAATTACGAGTAATAACCGATAAAGTGGAAGAATTTTTTTATATAAATCTTCAGCAAATCCAACCAGGAAAACTATTGATGTCGGAGCAAGGATTTTGATAAAAAACACAGCCCAAAGCTTATGAGATATCAGGCCAAGTAGGGCGACACCACAGCTACTTAGAAAGATAGCAAGGCCACCGATCCTTGGTGTTGGCTGTTTATGAAATTTTTGTGCGCCATTGTGATTGTCATTAGTTAATGATGCATGCCATTTGCTGGTTTTTATAATTAACCAGCAAAATAGCATAGATAACAAAAAGGCTAGGGTAAAAACATACATTTAATGGATATATTTGAGAAGTCCGGCAATAGCTAGCACTCCGGCAATTCTGGTTCTTATAACCCATTTTATTAATTTAATTTCTAATTCTTTTAGGGCTACAAGCAGATCACTTTTTGTTACAAGTTCTTGATTGGTAGTAATATCATTAATTATCATTTCAATCATCTGGTATATTCTGTAATATCATTGGCTGTGTCATGGAATTCAATACGATAATTTGTCGCTATTTTACTTGGAGCCAGGCATTTGATAACATTGGCATCATCACGTTGGCTTTTTGATTTTACAGGGTAGACAACCATTGTATGCCAACCCAGGCCTTCATCGCTAGACGCGATTTGATTATTTTCTTCTTCATTTAGAGGCAAATTATTGCTATCATAAAATTTACAGCGCCAACTTCCCTGAATAGGGCGGTCTCCTTCGTTTACCAGAACTGCCCTTACGTGCATTAAACCTTCATGTGGACTATGAGAATAGGTACCATCAGCAAAACGACGTACAGAAGTCATTTTGGTAATTTCTACTTCACTCCAGGCATTCTGGTTCAATTTTTTCTCATTAATTTTTGCTTCATCACCATTTTGTATTTCCGGCTGATTCATGTAAGTGCCGTAATTATCTGCACTTGGTTTGGTTGCGCAAGCAATTAGTGTTGAAGTAATTATTGCTAGTGTAAAAATGTGCTTTTTGTTCATAATGTTTGTTTTCTTGAGTCGTTTGAAATAGGTAAATTTAACCATGCCTGATTATACTGACAAATTTGTGAATTACAATATTTTACAAAATAAAGTATTCAAATGGGTTTATTTTAAGTGGCTTTTAAGATATTTATTGATCTGTCGTCGTTCTTTATCAAAGAACCAGCCATATTTATTAAAGTAGCGAACCATGTTTTGAATGTGTATCCAAAACATTTTCAAGCTTCGATAAGATTCCTGGTTATGTTCATGAATGACAGTCACATACGGGTAAAACCATGCTTTATTCTCACGATAAAATCGTCGAGTAATATCTGTATCTTCAAAATACATAAAAAAACGCTCGTCGAATAAACCTATTTGCTGCAAATCATTAACTCGAAAAAGCATGAAACTACCAGACAGATATGGTACTGGCATCACTTTGTCATAATTTGTCCATTGCATAGTATAAGTATAGTTCATTTTATTAATGTATGCTTTGGGCATAAAGCGACGCACAAAAATATTAAAAGGATTTGGTAATAATTTGCATAAATGCTGGAGAGAACCATCTGGATAACAGATTTTTGGCATTAATAGCCCGATATGTGTATTATTCTCCATAAATGAAATTAGCTCTTTTAAAGCCTTATCATTAAATCGGATATCCGGGTTTACTACCAGATGATAATTAATTCCTTTATTGATAGACTGATGGATTGTTTTGTTATGTGCAGTCCCATAGCCAGGGTTGTCATGTGATGGTAAGTAAATAATTTTATTGTGAAGCTTGGTTAGTGATTCTAGTGTGTTAGTAGGAGAATTATCAACAAGATAAATACTATTAAGAAGTAGATTCTTGCTATTAGTAATGTCGTTAATTAGATTGTCTATTTGATCTAAGTTATTATTATAAAGAACGATACTGATATTTATACTGGTCAATTTGGTATCCTACTTTTTTATGTTGGCAAATTTAAGTTTTAATCGCATACAGGGTTTTTCAATTATATGAAATGAAATAAATCCTGCAAAAATTGCCATCGGTACTGCAAGCATAAAATTGGCAATGTTGCTCATTTGTCCATTATTCAAATGGATTAAAATTTGTTGGATGGGAAACCCATAAATATAAATCCCATATGAAAAATCACCATATTTTGCAAATTTATGTAAATGAATATCTTGTGATAATGCAAATTGGAAAATTATATAGATACCAACAGTCTGAACACATTGAACTAAGCCCATGCCAAGTATACAACTGCCAAGTAGGATCAATATAGGTGTTAAAGGATACTTGTTGAATTTGATGTTTTTTCTATAAAGATAGAATATTGAACCACCAAAAAAGATTGTACTTAAATTAAAAAAAATAATTAAATAAGAGTCCTTTGCTATAAAAGTTATAAAAAAAGACATTATAAATATGACACAAACTGTAAATTTATTTAATAATTTACAATAACCTAGAATTGCAACAACTATATATAATGAAAATTCCACCCTGAGAGTCCAAAGAGAGCCATTGGTTGAATATCTTTCTGCTGTAGATGACAACGCATCAAAGCCAGTTAATTCATATTGGTGTAAATAAAGTGTTATGTTTTTTAAGTAGGTATAGGTTAATTTTGAAGAAAAATAGCTTAGAATAGATTGATTTGAGATAATTGGACCAATCATAAAGATCATTATCAGTACAAAAACGATAAGGGCAGGAAATATTCGTAGTAAGCGGGCGATAATGTATTGAGTTAAATTATTTTGTTTTAGATAGCTCGCCGTAATTAAGTATCCACTAATTGCAAAAAAAATGTCAACAGCCAAAGAACCAAGATTCATCTGTCCATTTGTTAAAAAATTTATTATGTCATGTCCATTGCCTGTAAGCGGTACTGAATGTGCAATTATGACACTTATTGCGGCAACAAATCTTAAAAAATCAAAATTATTGGCTTGACCTTGTGCTGCCATAATTATTTTCTCGCAATTTATAGAGGTTTGAATTTTTACTTGATTTAGTGGTGTAATAGTTATTTTATCACTAACTTGATACTTGTGCTTCCCAGGATAAATTATATGTAGTGCTTTCAGAGCTAAATCATTACAAATCTGTTTTATTGATGATGTTATTTTTGGTGCTTCTGCAAACTTATTTTAATAAAATTCAAATGGGTTTCCTCTTACACCTTTCCCACGAATATTTCCCAAACCTAATAATCGAGCCAACGCCATTAATAATGTACAATTACAACTATGCCCACCAGCTGCTGAATCAAAGATATCTTGGTTATAGCTTTTTAAGTCACGGCTCGAAAAAGATCCGTTCATATTATTGAATGCATCTACAAGGTGAGAAATATTTATTGATATTTTTGAATTTCTTCTTTGATAAGTTAGCATACTATCGTAAAGACGTATAATCTTAGTTTGATTGGCATTACCGAGGTTATTAATATTTTTTCCAATTAGACTATTTAATAAATTTTGTAATTGGTTTATATTCATATACGTCCTTTACATTGTTAAAATTAAATGATTCATTAATGCGCGAGTAATTCTCCGGTAACTACTAAGATAGATAGTATGTAAACATATTTAACCTTATTTACAAATATCTCCTTTTATGATATTACAACACTTATGATAATTTATTATATGGAGCTAGGGCTGTTGCCAATATTTCTAATCTGTTCACAATTATTAGCACAGGCCGGTAAAGAAAATCGGCGCTTGGAAATTTGGAATAAGCAAATTTCCTTATATAGAGAAAATAGTTCAAGCTAACATTTAGCCCTCGGCTTTTCATTGTTGTATTTCAATTTATGATTAATCAGGTAGTCAAAAAAGCCATTAATTCTTCCACTAAGAGAGTAAAGACGACCTTTAGCGGTTGGTCGAAGTAAAAACATATCTCGAAGAAATAATATCCCCACATAGCCAAAAATACCAATAAATAGTGGTAATATTTTAAAATCAATATATTTAGCAAAGAAAGCACCCCAGCCACGCCCGTAGTTATAAGCTTTATTGGAGTTTAAAAAAGTTGAGCTTACTTCTGGATGGCAAACCTGAACTGATGGTGAGTAAATTAGTTTATTTTTTTTAATAAAATGACGATAACATAATTCAATATCTTCCAAAGCTCCAAAATTTTGGTTTACGCCAAAATTTTCATCAAAACGATTACTAAGTCTATTTTTTGTAAATATTACAATCGAACTGGAATATAGCATTATTTGTTTTAAATTTGTGAATGTAAATGGTTTACCCGGCCATTTTCGCATTACGCCTTTTTTCGCTTGCCGGTTATAGATTTGCCCATATAAGATATCCAGATTACTGTAACTAAATATATTATAGATACTTTCTAAGGTGTCGGGGTAATAGGTACAATCATCATCTGGAAAACCTAAAATATTACCTACAGCTACTTTAATACCCAAGTTACGATTGATAGATAAACCAAGTTGGTTAGATTTAACATGAATTAAATCTAAATATTGCTTATAGTATTGGCATACATGATCTATTAATCCATTTTTATTTTGGTCAACTATAACAATCTCAAAATTCTTATAAGTTTGTGCAACTAAGCTTTTTAATAACTGTTCTAGCTCTATTGTCCGGTTATAAGTTGCGCAGATTAGTGATATCTTCAGCGGTGTTATAGATTGCATTTTGTTTTTACTATATTTATTAACTTATTCGCGATATATTGTTTACTATATTTTTTGATTATTTTATGATTTAAACATATTGTTGGTTTTTCTCTTCGTTGCAAAAGTATCTTAAAGTAATCTTCAATTTTATTAATGTCATGACCAAAAGCTATTCCTGTACCACTAGCTTCTATTAGTTTTCCGGCACTACTGGTATTATCTAATCCAATTCCTATGATTTGTGTCCCAGAAATTAGATACTCAAAAATTTTTCCAGTTAAGATACCATCTATATTAATGGAATTGTACTCTAGAAAAATTAATACATCTGCGTCTCTCTGCATATGTAAACATTGTTTACGTGGCAATTTAGTTGAAATTAATACAATATCTACTAATCTATATCTTAGCACCAAATCTTTAATATAATCAGGATTGCTTCCCGTAACAAATATTATCTCAATGAATGATCTGTACTCGGGCTGAAAGCTTAACAGATGGTTTAATGCACAAAATAACGGTGATGGATCCTGTTTACCCGGGTATATCGTGCCAGTATAAATCAAGCGTATTTTATCATCTTTCCAGTATTTGACTGGTGGTAGCTCGTGGAAATCATCAGGATTAAATCCATTCTCAATTGCATAAATCTCACTAGAAGGATATTTTTCCTGAAGCTGTTTGGCTAATGGAGTACTAACAGTTGTAATAAAATCAGCTGTTTTATTGAATTTATCTTCATAGAGATTGGCAAAGAAATTTTCGAACCAGTTAAACTTGAGTAGATGGTTTTGTGTCCATAAGTCTCGGTAATCTGCTACCCATAATTTTGTTTTGTTACTCTTCTTTAAATAGTATCCAACTAGATGATTTACATAAGGGTTATATGTTGAGATTGTGAAATCCCAATCTCTATTTCTCACTTTTTGATATGCAATTGTCCACCAGAGGTCTGTAATGCTTGGGGCTGGATATTTATTGTTACCTAATAATTTTTTAATTTTGTATTTAATTTTAGTAAAAATATCATTGTGTGGTATTCTGATAATATGTATATTTTTAAAGTCATAATGTAAATCATTCAGCTCTGTAGTAATATTTGAAGTAGTTAATACAGTAACATTATGCCCCTCCATGGCCCAATATTTTGCCCAACCGTATGGTCGTAATGAGGCTATGCTATTAATTGGTGGGAAAAAATAAGCAATGATTAATATTTTCATAGCTGAACTTTAAACAGTTTATACCAAGTACCAAAGCTGATAATTCGCCATAGCCAAAAATCAAATGACCGCTTATTAGCAATAATATCTTCAAATATTGCCATTACTTCTGATCTATTAAAAATCTGCGGGCAAAAATCTAGAGCTTTAATTAATTTGGCTTTAAAGAGTTCGCTGTTTTGTTTAACCCAAATTTCTTCCGGGGTAGCAAACCCAAGCTTAGACATTCTATTCCGGATTTTCTCCGGTAATATTCCTTTTAAGCCATCGCGTAGTACTCTTTTAGTTATGCCATTACTTATCTTATAGTTGGTAGGTAAACTAGATAAAAACTCTACTAATTGATAATCTAGAAATGGAACTCTTGATTCTATTGAGTGAGCCATTGAGTCTCTATCTTCCCAATGTAATAACATGGAAAGGTTATTATACATTATCTGGCTATATAAAGTTTCTTTTACATTGCGGTCGTTCAAGCCATTCTCAAGATATGGGTTAATTGGCGAAAATAAAAGAGATTGATTATTTAGCCAACTATTAATATAAATATTTTTGCCAAGCAATTTGCCTATTATTTGTTTAATTTGCGAAGGAAATAAAGCTAAAATACTTTTTAAAATTGTTTTGCTAATACTTATATTATGCAATTTTTTAAAGTTATATAGTTCATTACAGTACGTAATTAGCTGCCATGAATTTAACAATTCATTAAAATATATTTGGAAATATAATCCTTGATAGCCAGCCAACTGTTCATCTGCTCCCTGCCCATCCAGAATAACTTTGGTTTGTTGTTGTTTGGCAAGTTCAAAGACTGACCATTGGGCAAAAATGCTGGTAGAACCAAATGGTTCATCTTGATGCCAGGTTATTGTTTCATTTAGTTCAAATAATTTATTTAAATCAGGGTAGCAATAAAATGCATTTGCCTTACTATTCTTTACTATTTCATCAATGTATTCTTTTTCATCAAATTGTTTGTGTTCACTACAAGCAGAAAAGGAGTTTAATAGTTGTAATGACTCTTGTCTCTTTAAAATTTCCACCATTACACTGACAATAGAAGAGGAATCTAACCCACCGGATAAACATGAACCAACTTTTACATCTGCACGTAAACGTAGTTTAACTGCATCAATGAATCTTTCTTGAAACTGAGTACAAGCATCTTTATAATTTAATGTAGTATCATTATTAGTATTTAGCTTATACCAACGCTTGATTTGAAAGTTGCTTTTATTTGAAAAATTGTTTAAGTGTACTATTGCGGATTCACCTCCTCGTAACTGATTTACTTCCTGGAACATTGTTTGAAATGTATGATCACTTAATCCATAAACCAGAAAATCATATGTCATTTGGTGGTTTAAATATGGTTTCCAGTTTGGTAGAACTGTAAATTGTTTAATTTCTGATGCGAAATATACACCGTTATTATCACAATAATAATAAAGTGGTTTTACTCCAAAACGATCTCGAGCAATAAAAATCTGATGATTAGGCTTATCATAGATAATAAAAGCAAACATACCATTAAATTTATGTAAACACTTTTCTCCCCACTGTTTATAAGCAGTTAATATAACTTCAGTATCAGTATGCGAAACGAATTTGTTTCCCAGCTTTTCTAATTCAGAACGTAATTCAATAAAATTATATACTTCACCATTAAAAGTTATCCAGTAATTGCCATTATCAATGCTTAATGGTTGATGCCCATAAGCAGATAAGTCAACTATTGATAAGCGGCGATGCCCTAAGCCTAGCCTTACTTTTTTATTATAATATTGGCTAATAGGTAAATATGGAGAGTAGGGAATCTCTGAGTTGCATTTTATGCTGTCATTTCCCGCTAGAATGTGATTATTGTTTTCCGTATCGATAAAATAATAACCTTCATCATCTGGGCCACGATGGCAAATCTGGTTATTCATTAGCTCAATATATCTAGCCTCTAATGAATGGTTCTGAAAAGCAATAAAAGCGCTTATTCCACACATGGGATTCCTTTCAATAGCTCGGTTACAGTAGTAACCATATGCTTTTTATTCATTTCAAAGGAAAGCTCATAAGCGCACTTATTGGAATTTTTTTTAAATTGTTGAATTTGTTCTATAGTAAGACTGTTTAGTTCTTTTGCCATCTCTTCTGGATTAAATGTTCTGGTTACTAGTCCTAAATCATATTTTGTGGTATATTTTGCCATTTCAGGGGATGGGCCAATCGCGATCATTAATCTGGCTTGGATAAATTCAAAGAATTTGTTTGGTAATGCCAATTCGTAATTGAAGTTATTTGGCGGTAGCAGAAATAATCCAATATCGTAGTGATTAATAGTTTCTGCAATTTGTGGCATAGGTACTGGATCAATAAAATTAACGTTAGGATATTCTTTAGACAATTGTTTTAATTCTTGCAGGTAGCTATTATTATCTATTAGCATAAAGGTTAATTCAAATCTTGAGTCTAGGTGTTTAGCTAATTGAATACTCAATTCCAGGTTTCTTTCTGGCATTGCAATTCCATGATGAATAATTTGAATCTTATTTTTATCAACTTTACTGGGGGGTAAATTTTGAAATGGCGGAGCATTGGTTATCACTGATGGTTTAATTTTAAATTGTTTGTGGTATTCTTCTGCAATACCTTCGCAAACAGTAAGCATGGCATTTACGTTAGGTAAATATTTTTTACATAAATAAGTCTTGTATTTTTGGTAAAAGAATCGCCATTGCCAGTTGTTTTCAAATTCTCTTGGTGTATATTCATGCGCATCGTAAATCAGTTTGCAGTTTTTAAGTTCGGCAAGTTTAACCGCTATAGGCAAAGTTTCAATATCATTAGCCAAGATTAAATCATATTCCAGATATTTTAATTTATCAAATGTTAGTTTATGGAGGTTGTTACTCCAGTAATAGCTTTCAAATAGTCGTAATTTGAGTTTAAAGAATCCATCCATTATTCTTTTAGCTTTGCTGTCGAATGTTTTGTTAAGTTGTACAAAATTAACTTTGTCTATTTGTGGTGAGGTGTGTCCTGCTGCAATTATATTATAAGAGTCCTTTAGTGCTAATATTTGACGATATACACGTGGATCTCTATGCAATTCTGAGAAGCAGAGGATTAATATGTTATTAAACAACTTTGGCATTGCGCTTACTTATCAGAAGAAATAAAGTTACTATAATAGTTAAAAATATTAATTTATAATAAAGATTAAATTGAACTATTGTAAGTATAGTATTTGCTAATAACAAAGAGATCATACAAAAACCAATTTTAATATAAT
>Ga0206101_1000250_pt1 | contig 12021 bp, 9 predicted proteins | sample 1B0metagenome_FD_148613 | JGI IMG/M metagenome (GOLD analysis project Ga0206101, IMG submission 148613) | Enriched microbial communities from leaf-cutter ant dump, University of Wisconsin, Madison, United States - 1B0 | ecosystem: Environmental > Terrestrial > Nest > Insects nest > Nest dump... | reverse complement strand
CCCATAATACCTACTTCATGATGTGGCTGTGCACTGGCACCTGCTGCAAACAGCACCGAGAGAGAAAAGAAAAGTCGTTTCATCTGTATAAGATAATTCTGTCCGGCCGGCATCCCCGTCCCGCCTGCGCTGCACGGGGCCTGCAGCATATACAGATACGGGGCAGCATGCTGTCTGCCGGTGATTTTTTTGGTTGACGATCCGAAAGGTAAAAACATTTTTTTAAAAACAAAACTGCAGGGCATTTCCGGCATATTTATTATCATTTTTTATAACGGATGAACGGCACCGGCGAAGCTGTGCTTGTCTGCTGCCGGTTCCCGGGGATTAATGCCTATTTTTGTCGCCCTGTTATACGCAGCAACACACAATACCGCATGAATCTGATAGCAGCATTACAATCCCGCGGCCTGGTACAGGACATCATGCCTGGCGCCGAGGCGCAGCTGGAGCAGGGGATGACCGCCGGCTACGTGGGTTTTGACCCTACGGCGGACAGCCTGCACGTCGGCAGCCTGCTGCCGATCACCCTGCTGATGCGCCTGCAGCGCGCCGGCCACAAGCCCTACGCCCTGATCGGCGGCGCCACGGGCATGGTGGGCGACCCTTCGGGGAAGTCACAGGAGCGCAACCTGCTCGACATAGACACCGTACAGGCATACACTGCAGGCATCCGCCGGCAGCTGGAAAAATTCCTCGACTTCGACCCTGCAAAGCCGAATGCCGCGGTGATCGTCAACAACTACGACTGGCTGAAGGATTATTCTTTCCTCGGCTTCATCCGGGATGTCGGCAAGCACATCACGGTCAACTATATGCTTGCCAAGGACTCTGTGCAGAAGCGGCTGGAGACCGGTCTTTCGTTTACGGAGTTCACCTACCAGCTGATACAGGGCTATGATTTTTATTACCTGAACCGGCACCACAACGTGAAGCTGCAGATGGGCGGCGCCGACCAGTGGGGCAATATGGTCACCGGCACGGAGCTGATCCGCCGGAAGGGCGGCGGCGAGGCGTTTGCCTTTACCTGTCCGCTGATCACCAAGGCCGACGGCAGCAAGTTCGGCAAGTCGGAAGGCGGCAATATCTGGCTCGATCCCGCGCGTACGTCGCCGTACCAGTTCTACCAGTTCTGGCTCAAGCAGGATGATGCGGATGCGGAGCGGATGTCGCTCATCTTTTCTTTCCGCGGGGTGGACGAGCTAACGGCGCTCATCGCCGAGCACAGGACGGCGCCGCATCTGCGCCGGCTGCAGCAGGCGCTGGCGGAAGAGCTGACCGTCCTCGTCCACAGCCGCGAAGCGCTGGAGCGCGCGCAGCGGGCGTCGGGGATATTGTATGGCAAAGCGCCCGTGGAAGCGGTGCGGCAGCTGGATGAGCAGGAGCTGCTGGAAGTGATGGAGGGACTGCCGCAGGTGACGGGCAGCAGGGAAGCGCTGGCGGACGGGCTCGACCTGGTCGGGTTCCTGGCGGAAAGCGGGGTTTTTCCCTCAAAAGGGGAGGCGAGAAAGATGATCCAGAACGGCGGGCTCAGCATTAACAAGGAAAAGATAACCGCTGCGGATGCCGTGCTGCGCGGGGAGCTGCTGCTGCATGATAAATACCTGCTTATACAGAAAGGGAAGAATTATACGCTGGCGGTTTTCCGCTGACAGCGGCCGGGGCAGCGACGAGGCGGTGAGCGGCAGTAAGCAAGGGCGTTTTAAAGCACCGCCCGGCGCCTTGCCTTTGCGGCTGGTTTAAAACATCCGCCCGGTGCTTTGCCTTTGCGGCTGGTTTAAAGCCCGTCATTTCGACTGGAGCGCAGCGGAATGGAGAAATCTCCTCTTCGGAGGGATCTTCCCTTCAACAGGAGATTTCTCGCTTCGCTCGAAATGACGGGGGGGGGGTAAAGACAGCCTCACAGGCAGCATGACGGGGTTTAAGATAGCCTCAGGCAGCTTGGAGTGCGTTTTGGAAGAATGTTCAGTGCGTGAAAAAATTAATGAAAGTCCGTGCATTCAGATACAAGCGGGGTGGCTCCGGCCGGTCGTCAGCAGTACGCAGCCTGCTGCTGCTCGTGGCGCTGGCGGCGGTGACGGTGCCTGCCTTTTTCTGCAATACGCCTGCTGAGCGCGCAGCGGCGGCAGGACCTTCGTCTGCCTGGCGGAATGTCTACGATACCTCTGTGCAGTATGTCGGTATGCAGACCTGCCGTACCTGTCATGAGGAAGTGTACCGGACGTTTATCCGGACAGGGATGGGACAGTCTTTCGATCATGCCACACGGGAGAAGTCGGCGGCGGATTTTTCGGCGCATAGCCTGGTTTACGATAAGGAGCTGGACTTTTATTACAAGCCTTACTGGCAGGGCGATTCGCTTTTCTTCATGGAGTACCGGCTGGAAGGGAAAGACACGGTGCACAAGCGCATCCAGAAGATAGATTACATCATCGGCTCGGGGCAGCATACCAACTCGCATATCTACAGCGTCAACGGCTACCTGTACCAGGCGCCCATTACCTTTTACACACAGCAGCGGAAATGGGACCTTGCGCCGGGCTTCGAGGACGGCGCCAGCAGCCGCTTTTCACGGCTGATAGAAAGCGAGTGCATGACCTGCCATAACGGCTATCCGCAGTTCGTGCCCAACAGCCAGAACAAGTACATTTCCCTCAAGACCGGCATAGACTGCGAGCGCTGCCACGGGCCGGGCGGACTGCATGTTGCGGAAAAGCAGGCGGGGAAGATCATAGATACCTCCAAGGGGCCGGACTATTCCATCGTCAACCCGCGGCGGCTGTCCACCGAGCTGCAGAACAACGTCTGCCAGCGCTGCCACCTGCAGGGTATTGCGGTGCTGAATGACGGGAAGACCTTCTTTGATTTCCGTCCCGGCATGAAGCTGAGCGAGGTGATGAATGTGTTCATGCCGCAGTACGAGGGCGCGGAGGACAAGATGATCATGGCCTCGCATGTGGAGCGGATGAAGAAGAGCATGTGCTATGCCGCTTCCGGACAGATGAGCTGCATCACCTGCCATAACCCGCATGTGAGCGTGAAGTTCACCCCGCGCCGGCAATACCTCGACGCCTGCGCCCGCTGCCACGGCAGCGCCGGACAGGTGCACTGCACAGAGGCGCCGGCGGTGCGCGCGAAGCTGCAGGATGACTGCGTGACCTGCCATATGCCGCGGAACGGCAGCATAGACATCCCGCATGTGGCGGTGACGGATCACCTCATCCGCAAGCGGCCGTACGACGATTCCACGCGCGGGAAGATCCGCGCCTTCCTCGGTCTGCGTTCTTTTAATAACGACAGCGTGGATGCCGTCACCACAGCGCGTGCCTTCATGGAATTTTATGAGCGCTACAACCCCGGCAAAGGCCTGCTCGACTCCGCGCTCTACTACCTCGGCAGGCAGCCGGATGCCGAAGCGGCGCAGCAGCACCGGGACCATATCCGCGCGTATTTCCTGCTGGGCGATTTCGGCAAGGTGCTGCAATACGCAGCCGCGCTGCAGCCCGCGGCCGTGCGGGATGCATGGACGGCATACCGCATCGGCGAGGCTTATTTCCAGCTGCAGCAGGCGGAAAAGGCGCTGCCGTGGTACAGGCGCGCTACGGAGATCTGGCGTTACTCGCTTGATTTCCAGAATAAATACGGCATCTGCCTGCTGGCGCTGGGGAAATACGACGAGGCGAAGCAGGTGTATGATTTTATCATTTCAGAAAACCCGCAATACCCGGTCGCCAATACCAACCTCGGCTTCCTGTACATGCAGCGCGGCAACGGCACGATGGCCTACGACTACCTGAGCAGGGCGCAGCTGCTCGACCCGGACAACGAGCAGACGCTCATCAACCTCGCGGTATGGTACCACAGCAGCCTGCAGTACGACCGCGCCCGCAAATGCCTGGAGCACCTGCTGAAAAAGCACCCGGACAATGCACAGGCAAAGGCCATGCTCGCCGATCTTTCAGGAAAATGACCCGCGGGGCGCTGCATTTCAGTTTGTTCCATTGTTCTACAGGAAGCCGCTTGGCTAATTGTATCAGTGCCTCAAATTCTATATCTGCCTGTATTTTCATAGCAGCACTCTTATTCTTCCGGGCTCAAGAATGATAAAAGCATGTTCTTCCAGCAGGCTGATGAGCTTTGGGGCATTGTTTTCGAAATACTGCTTCAGGTCTTTAATCCGCATATTACCCAGCTTCACCAGAACAAGTTTATATGGCTTCCTTGAAGCAATGAACGAGTAATAAAAATCCGTGTCTTTTGTAATCAGTATGCGTTCTTCCAGTACAGAAAGTGTATTGATGGCGCTGTCAGTGGTAAGGTTCCCTTTAGCAAGCCCTGCAGTATGGACAACATCATGACCGGGAAAGAATGCTGCCAGTGATGCCGGCAGGTGTGCATCAATAAGAAATCTCATGCTGCCGGCACTTCAATATCCCTCAATTTCATGGCAGCAGTGGCATAGGCAATGCAGGCCAATATGTCTTCCCTCGTCAGGTCTGGAAATTCCTGAAGAATGTCTTCAACCTCATCCCCACCGGCAAGGTATTCAAGGATTGCCTCTACGGTATAACGCGTATCCCTGATCACAGGCTTGCCATGACAGATTTCAGCATTCACAGATATGCGGGACAGGAACTGTTCCATCGTCTTTGGCTTTTCGTGATCAGGCGCTTCTGCTGCCCTGAAGCCGGGAGACAGGAACTCATCCAGCGAAAATGCAAGGACATGCGATAACCGGAGCAGCTCAAGCACATCAACACTGCGGTTGCCAAGCTCGATCTGGGCTAAAGAAGGCCGGGACATCCCGATACTCTTTGCCAGATTTTCCTGCGACAATCCCTTGGTTTTGCGTAGTTCCATAATGCGCTGACCAATCTGCTTCTGAGACAGCTTTAGCTTCATTTCTTTACAGTTTGTGATTTGCTTTCGGAAACAAAGATAAGGAATGTTTTATTTCAGAACATAAAAATGTTCACTTTCCGGACATCTCAAAGAAGCCGTACAAGATAAAACAGGGAAAAATCGAGGGAATTACTGTAAGGTCTTTGCATCCTTCAGGAACTGCTCCAGCCCGATGTCCGTCAGCGGGTGCTTCAGCAGCCCGAGGATGGAGCTGAGCGGGCAGGTGCAGACGTCGGCGCCGGCCTCCGCGCAGCGGACGATATGCAGCGGCGTGCGGATAGACGCCGCCAGCACCTCCGTCATGAAGCCCTGGGCGTTGTAGATGCCCACGATCTGCTCGATCAGCTGCACGCCGTCCCAGTTGCCGTCGTCAATACGGCCGATGAACGGGGAGACATATGTGGCGCCCGCCTTGGCGGCAAGGATGGCCTGCCCCGCGGAGAATACCAGCGTGCAGTTGGTCTGAATGCCGTTATCCGTAAACCATTTGATCGCCCTGACGCCGTCCTTGATCATCGGCACCTTGACGACGATATGCTTGTGTATGGCGGCCAGCCGTTCCCCTTCCTCCACGATCTCTTTGAACGTGGTGCCGAACACCTCCGCGCTCACCGGCCCGTCCACCAGCTCGCAGATGCTGCGGTAGTGCGCGGTGATGGCGTCTGCGCCTTTGATGCCTTCTTTGGCCATCAGTGTGGGGTTGGTGGTCACGCCGTCGAGGATACCCAGGTCGTGGGCTTCCCTGATCTGGTCCAGATTGGCGGTGTCAATAAAAAATTTCATAAAAGATACAGATACTCCGGGCGACCGGACAGGTTATAAATGGTGATGCGAATATACACAGCGTGGAGAATAAAACCCGGGATTTTTCCCGGCTTGCTGCAGGGGCATAAAAAAACCTGGCAAGTTACTCACATCGCGCCGCTGCGACCACCTACCCTTGCTACATTCCTGTCCTGGGGGATTCAGCAGGAGCTGGCCGTATAAGACTTGCCAGGGGCGCAAAGATAGGGGAGTTTCGGGAAAAATACAATCATTCCATCAGCCCCATCTGTATCGCGGCCTTTACCAGCCCCACCATGTTCTTGGTGCCCAGCTTCAGCATCAGGTTGGTACGGTGGGTCTCTATGGTGCGGTAGCTGAGGAACAGCTTGTCCGCGATCTCCTCGCTGGTGTACTCGCTGGCGATCAGCCGGAGGATCTCCTTTTCGCGGCGGGTGAGGGTGTGCTGCGCCGGCGGACCTTTCTTTGTCTTTACCATATCCTGCCAGGCACGGTCGCGCAGAGAAGGATCCAGGTACGACAGTCCCTTATATACGGCGGCGATCGCCTCGAGGAGCACCGTTTCGTCCGAGTCCTTCAGCACATAGCCTTTTACGCCTTTGTTCAGCATGCTCTTGATATAAAAGCTGCCGTTCAGGTTGGTCAGCGCGATGATGCCCGTCTCCGGGCAAGTCTGCGTGACGATGCCGGCGAGCTCGATGCCGTTTTTCCCCGGCATCTGTATGTCCAGCAGCAGGATGTTGGGCTTTTCCTGTACAATTCCTTCCAGGAGGTCGCGGCTGTTCCGGTACGTTGCGGTCACATGTATGCCTTGCTGCCCGGACAGCAGGGTATGTAATCCCTGCAGGATCAGCGGATGATCATCTGCTATGGCGACGGTGATATTATTCATGAGCGTCCTGTTAAAGATACGATATGGTCAGATAAATGTGCCGGCCGGCGGCACTTCGAATTCGAGGTACACGGTAGTGCCGCTGCCGGGGAAAGATTCTATGAAATAACGGCCGTTCAGGCTTTTGACGCGCGTGCGCAGATTTTTCAGCCCCGCGCCTTCCGGTTCCTTGTCCGGGTCAAAGCCGCGGCCGTTATCCTCCACGGCGAGGCTCAGCAGATGGTCGTGCCGGCTGATCTGCACGATGGCATGGGTGGCATGTGCATGCCTGATGATGTTATGGATCAGCTCCTGTACCATCCGGTAGACAGACAGGATCAGGTGGTCGTCGAGGCTGTCGAAGCTGCCGTAAGCCTGCACTTCTATGGAAAGGTGCGCACCTTTCCCGATCTGCTCGCAGTACTGGGCCACGGATTCGTGCAGCTGCTGCCGCAGGATGTGTTCGGGCATCAGGTTATGGGCTGTCTCCCGCAGCTCTCCCGACATATTCTGCAGCATCCGCATGGCGTCCGTAAAGACCGTTCCGGAGAGGAACTTGAAATTCCGCTCGACAGACCGGAAGGTCATCCTCACGGCTGCCAGCGATCCCCCGAGCCCGTCGTGCAGCTCACGGGCAATGCGCGCACGTTCCATTTCCTCGCCATGCATCACCGCTTTCAGCCAGGCGATCTCCTGCTTGCTCTCTAACAGCTGTATCTGCTTTTCCTGGAGCCGCTGCTGCCGCTTGTTGTTCCGGTACAGGCTGGCGAAGATAAAGACGAGCAGGATGGTCCCGGAGATCCAGATATTCTTTTGCGTCAGCCTTTTCGTCTGCTCGTTGATCCTCAGCTGCTTTTGCAGGAGCTCCCTGTCCTTTTCCGCAGTACGGTATTTAACGTCCAGCATATTGACCATGTGCACCTTCTCCTTGTTCAGCAGGCAGTCGTTCAGCGCATACGCAATATCATAATGCCGGTATGCCTGCGGATACTTATGCCAGGATGCATATAATACGGCCAGCTGCTTGTGGATGCGCAGCAGGTGCTCCGGTGCGTCGAGGTGTTTCGATTGCCGGGAGGCTTCCAGCAGGTAATATTCCGCCCGGGCGCGGTTTTGCATCAGCAGGTAGGCGCTGCCCAGGGAAAGCAGCACGCCGGCTTTGTAATAGGGATTGATATTCCCTTCCAGCTTCAGCGCTGCTTCCAGGTGGGAAACGGCCATCGCCGGCTTGTTGCTTTCGCTCAGGATGTCTGCTATATTCTGCAGGGCAATGCACTGGATCTCCTCTATCTTGAAATATTTTGCCAGCGCCAGCGCCTGCTGGTTATACCACCATGCTTTACGTGTCAGCCTCATCTTCGCATATATGATCCCCTTGTTCACAAAAATGCTGGCCATATTTGCAGTAGTGTTGGTCCTTTCGGCGGCGACCTCAGCCTTATCCAGGTAATACAGCGCTTTGTGGAATTCATTCAGCTGCAGCAGGGCATTGGCAGTGCTGATATAGATGCGGATCAGCGGATTGACGGAAGGGATGTCTGTCGGCGGCATGTTTTCCGTCAGCGCAATGGCTTTGAAATAATAGTACATTGCCTGTTTGTAATCCCCTTTAAACTGGTAGATATTGCCGATATTGTTTAATGCCCTGCAGGCATTGCCCTGCGCCCTTATGGTTTTGCCGCTGTATGCAAGCGCCCGGAAAAACCATTCATGCGCGGTATCATACTCTCCTTTATAGACGTACAGGAGCCCCAGGTAAAATGCGCTGGTAAACAAACCCTCGTAAAAAGTTTTCTTCCCGCTCTGGTGGTGGTTGTATTTGATGATCCGGATGCTGCTGTCCGGGTTGACCGGGGACAGGTCAATGAAGGTTTTTTTGATAATGGAATAAAACTGCAGGTTTTCCTCCCCGATCGTATCCCAGGCAACATTGCCGGCCTCATGCAGCGTGAGCGGCTTCTGGGGATATCCCCTCATCGGGGAACACGCGAGCAGTAAGACAAATATCCCTTTAAGAAAGCTTCCCGGAGCCGCAAACCCTGTCGTCATGAATACATGATTGTTCCGGTTGTAATGTTACAATATAATGTGGCCGCTCAAACTACGGGTTTACCCGTAGTTTATAATTGGATGTTTACCCGCAAGAATATCTATAAGGCGCTTCTGATCTTTGGCTGCGTAAAAGCCGGTTAATGCCTATTTCGTCATTAAATAATAAGAAATTATGAAAGCTAACTTTATTTTATTGCCGGGTATAACAATGCCCGAAGACAGTTGCTGCTGCTTCATAAAAACAATGAAAAACATTGCTTTGAAAATGTTTTCTATGTGTATCTGCGCTTGTATGGCAACGGCTGCGCAGGGACAGGCCGATACCCTGTTCTGGTTTGCAGCTCCCGAAATATCCAATTCCGCCAGCACAACACCAGCCTTTGTTCAGTTTCCGATGCTGGATCGGCCCATTATCCTGCGTCTTACCACTTACGGCCAGCCGGCGACGGTCACGATCAGCCAGCCGGCGGGTGGGGGCATGCCGGTGCAGACGGTGAACATATCGGCCAACAGTACGCAGAATGTTGACCTTACCCAGTGGATTGATTTCATTGAAAACAAACCTCCTGATGTTGTTTTGAATTACGGGTTGAAGATAAGTTCTACAGCGCTGATCACGGCTTATTATGATAATGTGAGCGGTGGAGGTGCCTATTCCGCCCTCAACCCGGAAGCATTTATCCTGAAAGGACAAAACGCGTTGGGTACGGAGTTCTGGATACCGGGTCAGAACTATTTGAATAATGGATCGTACTACACTCCGGCTCCTGCTTCTTCATCGTTTGACATAGTAGCCACAGAGAATAACACCACGGTAACGATCACCACGGCCAATGCTATTACGGGACATGCAGCGGGCACAACGTTCACGGTCACGCTCAATGAAGGACAGACCTACTCTGCCACGGCGACCAGCCAGGCCGCGGCCATGCATGTACACGGGTCAAAGGTGGTTTCAGACAAGCCGGTAGCTGTAACCGTAAAGGACGATCTGCTGTCGAACGATGTATGTGCGGATCTTTCGGGCGACCAGATCATACCTGTACGGTTGCTGGGTACGGAATACATTGCCATAAAAGGAGGGCAGCTGAGCACGGGCGATCAGCTGTTCATAACAGCCACACAGAATGGGACAGATATTGTCAATAATGGCTCTGTTGTGACTACCATCAATGAAGGTCAGACGTACAGGATGGGTATTACCGGATCTGCTATGTATGTCACAACCAGTCATCCCGCATATGTATGGCAGGTAAGCGGTATCGGTTGTGAGGTAGGCGCCGGCCAGCTGCCGCAGATACGCTGTTCCGGCAGCACTTCCGTTTCCTTTACCCGCATCAATGGGGCGCTGTATCTCAACCTGTTGGTACAGAGCGGGGGGCAGGGAAATTTTTTAATAAACGGAGCGCCCGGCGTAGTTACCAGTGCGCAGTTTTCGCTGGTTGCGGGTACTACCGACTGGTATAGTGCACAGGTGTCATTACCGTTGGCGCAATACCCTTCGGGTAGTGTCATATCCATTACCAATACTTCTTCCCTGTTCCATGTCGGCATACTGAACGGGGACGTTACGGGAGGCACGAGCTACGGTTACTTCAGCAGCTTTTCCCAGGCGGGCGCGCCCGCGCAGCCGTCCGCCTACACGGCCTCATCCGTTTCCGTCTGCCAGGGTCAGAACGGCGTAACCTATACGGTGCCTGCGGTATCGGGTGCGGCTACCTATGAATGGTCGTACAGCGGCAATGGCGCTACTTTTACGGGCGGCGCGAGCACAACGGCCCCGACAAACACGGTGAATTTCTCAGGCAGCGCCACGGATGGGGATATCCAGGTGGCAGCGAAGAACAGCTGCGGCACGAGCGCTACCCGCGATGTAACGGTGACGGTAGGGCCTGTACCTGTTCAGCCGTCGGCGTACACGACCTCATCTGTTTCCGTCTGCCAGGGTCAGAACGGCGTAACGTATGCGGTGCCTGCAGTGCCGGGCGCGACTACCTATGAATGGTCGTACAGCGGCAGCGGCGCTACTTTTTCGGGCGGCGCGAGCACGACGGCCCCGACGAATAATGTGGATTTCTCCGGCAGCGCCACAGGCGGCGACGTCCTTGTAGCTGCAAAGAACAGCTGCGGCACGGGCACGGCACAGAGCGTAACGGTAACGGTAAACATACCGCCGGTAGCTACGGTGAGTCCCGCAGGCCCTGCGGAGATTTGCGAGGATGACAGTGTGACGCTGACAGCGGGCACGGGAACGGGCTACAGCTACGAGTGGAAGCGTAACGGCATACCGGCGGCGACAGGCGGTAATACCTATACTGCCTATGCGGCGGGTAATTACAAGGTGGTCGTAACCGGCCCGGGAAGTTGTAAGGACAGCACGCAGGAAGTTTCCGTTACGGTATATAACCGCCCGTCAGTATCACTGACACCGGGCGACACGGCGTTTTGCGAAGGCGGGACAGTGACCTTACAGGTGTCTACGCAGGATACGGGTCTTGCATATCATTGGAAGAATGGAGCGGCTGTAATCCCGCTGGCGACAGCAGATTTCCTGGAGGTCATCAATACAGGCGTGTACAAGGCAGTAGTTGCCCGTTCATCGATGGGTAACTGCGAGGACAGCACGAACGAGGTGATAGTAACAGTGTACCCGACACCGTTTGTGGATGTTACCTGGGACGGCTCGCTGCTGCATGCAACGCAAGGGTATGTCAGCTATCAGTGGAATACAGGTGTCCAGGGAACAATAGCAGGCGCTACGGATTCGACATTCCGTCCGTCGGCGCACGGCAGCTATTCGGTATCCGTAGTGGACAGCAACGGCTGCAGCAGCACATCTCCTGTATATAACGTGACGGTCGGGGTCGAAGATGCAGCCGGGGAGGCGGCGCAGGTAAACATATATCCTAACCCAGTGTCCTCTGTACTATACATAGAGGCAGCAGTCCCGGTAACGATTATGCTGAACAGCATGGATGGCAAAGTACTGCTGCAACAGACGGACGCGCACCAGGCAGATATGAGCGGGTATGCGGATGGCGTTTACCTGTTGCGTATCCTGGACAGGCATGGCGTGGTCATGAAGCACGAGCGGATAATAAAAAGATCCAGCAGATAATACCTGAAGACAACAGCTCCTGTACCTGATTAAATGAAAATAATGAAAAACCTTATCTCTAAGATGCTTCCTGTGTGCATCGGCATTTGTATGGCAACGGCCGCACAGGGACAAACCGATACCCTGTTCTGGTTTGCAGCGCCTGAAGTGACCAATTCCTATGCGCAATTCCCGATGCTGGACAGGCCCATTATCCTGCGTCTCACTACTTACAGCCAGCCGGCGACGGTCACGATCAACCAGCCGGCGGGTGGAGGCATGCCTGCACAGACGGTGAATATACCAGCCAACAGCA
>Ga0206101_1000249_pt1 | contig 12033 bp, 7 predicted proteins | sample 1B0metagenome_FD_148613 | JGI IMG/M metagenome (GOLD analysis project Ga0206101, IMG submission 148613) | Enriched microbial communities from leaf-cutter ant dump, University of Wisconsin, Madison, United States - 1B0 | ecosystem: Environmental > Terrestrial > Nest > Insects nest > Nest dump... | reverse complement strand
AAGCGCTGGACGAAATTGCTCAGCGCCTGCGTACGGCCAAGGCTCAAGGTGGCGCTGAGTCCGTTGCCTTCGCAGTCACAACACCCAGTGGTACGCCCATGGTGGATAGCTTCGAATGGGTCGAGAGGTTCATCCGCCGGTTCGGCAGCCCAAATTTGCTCTATGCCGTTGAGGTTTGCGGCTGGCATAAGGACTACGCACACGCGCTGACTTTTGGACGTGGGATCGGTGTGCCCGACCTGGAACAGGCTGATGTGGTCATCCTGTGGGGCCACAACCCCGCGAGAACCTGGCTTGCTCAGGCGACACGTGTAGGTTCTGCGCGGCAACGTGGTGCGAAGGTGGTGGTCATCGATCCCAAGCAAGACGGTTCCGGCCAACAAGCAGACCTATGGATGCCTGTACGTCCTGGCGCTGACGGCGCGCTGGCAATGGGAGCTATTCGCCACCTGCTGAACACGGAGAGCTTTGATGCTGACTTCGTTCGCCAGTGGACCAATGCGCCATTTCTGGTTGATATCGAAAGCGGCCGACTGCTTCGCGCCGATGAGTTATGGGAAGCGGGCTCATCTGATGCATATGCAGTGGTCAGCGAAGCGGGCGAACTGCAACCCTGCGGAAGCGAAACCCTCGGTGCGGTCGACCATTCACAGCTCTTTGTCGAGGGTGAATGCCTGGATATTGAAGGCCGGAAGCGGAGATACGCCAGCGTGCTGACACTGCTCTGGAAACAAGCAAGGGAATTCACATCCGAGCATGTGGCTGCGACTACGTGGGTTGAACGCGGGCTTATCGAAGAGTTCAACACCCTGTTCATGCACTCGCCAAAGCTGGCCTATCACACATGGACGGGCGTAGGCCAGCACACCAACGCGACCCAGACCGAGCGCGCCATCGCAACCCTGTATGCACTCACCGGTGCTTGTGACAAAGAGGGAGGCAACTTGTGGACTAACGCGCCTCCTTATCGGCTTGTCAATGACTACACAAGCCTCCTGACAAAGGAGCAGCGCGACAAGGCTCTGGGTTTGGAGGAACTGCCATTGGGGCCCCCTCGGTTGGGATGGATTACGGCACGCGACTTGTCGAAGGCAGTACTGGAAGGCCGCCCATATAAGGTCAAAACACTGATTAGTTTCGGCACCAATCTGCTCATCACCCAAGCCGACACAGAGCGCAATCGGCAGATGCTTCACGCACTGGACTTTCATGTTCATGCCGATGTGTTCATGAATCCGACAGCCCAGAGTGCAGACCTCGTGTTGCCGGTCAACTTGCCATGGGAACGTGAAGCCCTCAAATGCGGCTTCGAAATCTCCCAAGCTGCGGTAGAGCACGTTCAGCTGCGCCAGCGCATGGTGCATCCACCCGGACAGGCGCGGGCCGACTACGAAATCGTCTTGGAATTGGCCCAACGACTGGACATGAGTGACGATTTCTTCGGCGGTGACATCAAGGCCTGCTGGAACTATCAGTTGGAGCCCCTGGGCATAACGGTCAACGACCTTCGACGCCATCCTGAAGGTCTGCGCTTTCCTCAACCAACGGCCTATCGGAAATACGCTGGAGCGAAAGCCGATGGCTCCATCACCGGATTTTCGACATTGAGCCAGCGAGTGGAGTTGTACTCCGAGGCACTGTTGGGCATTGGCCAGCCGCCCCTGCCAACCTTCGTTGAACCCTTCGAGAATCCTCGCAGTTCAGCGGATTTCCCCATCGTGCTCACAACGGCCAAGAGTGGGTGGTTCGTGCATTCATCACATCGCCACGTCGCATCGTTGCGCCGCAAGGCGCCGGTTCCACAGGTTCAGATCGGTGCTGATCATGCGAGCTCGATTGGAGTGCTGGACGGCCAATGGGTGAAAGTCGTTACCCCGCAAGGGGGGGTGAGGATGAAGGCGCAAATCTCCGCCACCTTGAATGCCAAAGTAGCGATTGCGGACTTCGGCTGGTGGCAGGACTGTGTGCCGCTGGGACGTCCATCCATGGGTATCTCGGGCTCATGCAGTTCCAACATCAATGGCGTACTGAGCGATATCCAACGAGACCCAGTGAGTGGATCAGTACCACTGAGGGCAACGATTTGCCGTGTGGAGTCCGACCCAGCGGCGAATCGCGGCTGCTGGTTTGGAACCCGTGCGTTTCGCATTACAGCAAAGCATCGGGCTGCGGAAGATATCGAGCAGTTCGACTTCGTACCAGAAGATGGCCAACTCCTCCCTGATTTCTTACCTGGGCAGCACGTTGTCGTCACCAGTCCAGGCGTAGATGTACGCCGCGCATATTCATTGGTCGGTCCCAACCAGAACCCGCAAGCGCTGTCTATTGCAGTGCGTCTCGCCAGAGCGCCAAGCAAACCTGATGGCCGCATGTCTTCGCATCTGCATAGTCTGCCAATAGGCTCGGTTGTTCACATGACACAGCCATCGGGCGTGTTCTCCATCCCTACGCACACTGATCGGCCACTGATTTTTGTAGCGGGCGGGATTGGCATCACCCCATTTCTGGGGCACCTGCGGGCACTCATGCAACTGCGCGCCGCTGGACACCCAACCCCGAGTGTCATGCTCGTTTTTGCAGGCCGGCGCGGTACTTCGCACCCCTTTGAAAAGGTGCTGAAGGAACTGGCGCAAGCCATAGGAACCGTCACTATCGACTGCGTTTTCGGCCCCGGCATTCCGAGCTTCGGTTTCCTGTCTCCCGACATAAAGGCGAAGAAACCTTTGGCCTATCTCTGTGGCTCACCTGGCTTTCTCACTGCCATGCGCGAAGCACTTTGCCAGAAAGGTATCCCGAACTTCGATATTTTTGACGAGACTTTTTCTGCCGAGGTAGAAATTCCCAAGACGCTTGGGCCTCAGAAAGTTCGCGTCGCAGATACCGATAAGTCGTTTGAATGGCTGCCTGCCCTAGGCACGTTGCTCGATGCCGCTGATTCTGCAGGCATCCCGCTTCCAAGCGGTTGCCGTGTTGGCCAATGTGAGAGCTGTGTGATGACCTTGGTCGAAGGAAAAGTTGCACACCTCACCTCGTGGGATGGTCCTTCAGACCAATGTCTCACATGCATGTCGGTTCCTCTCTCCCCCATCGTCTTGCGCAGGTAACTGCCGCACCCCCATCCCCTCCAACCCGCAGTTCTCGACAAGGAAAAGCCATGTCTTCAACCCAAGCTCTGCAAAAACCAGTCCCAATGGTCCGACCGCCCCTCATGGAACGCTTCTCCCAAGCCATTGTTGCCTGGGCCGAGAAATGGTTTCCCGACGCATATGTATTCGTCGTCATCGCCTGCGCGGTGGTCGGCGTGGCAGCTGTCCTGCACAGTGGTAACGCAATCGCGACCAGCAAAGCGTTTGGCGACGGCTTCTGGAGCCTGATTCCTTTCACCATGCAGATGGCAATGGTGGCCGTTACTGGTTATGTCTTGGCCATGTCCCCACCCATCGCTGCATTGCTGCAGTGGGTGGCAAAGATTCCCAAGACGTCCAAGGGCGCCGTAGTATTTATCGGCGTTCTTAGCATCCTGCTTTCTTTGATCAACTGGGGACTCAGCCTGATCTTCTCGGGCCTACTGGTACGTGAGATGGCCCGACGCAAGTCACTTGGCCTCGACTACAGGGCGGCCGGTGCCGCCGCCTACCTTGGCATGGGTTGCGGCTTTACATTGGGCATGAGTTCGTCTGCGGCCCAGTTACAAGCCACACCGGCCAGTATTCCTGGATCGCTGCTTCCTATTACCGGGGTCATTGGATTCGACCACACCATACTCACTTGGCAGAACCTGCTGGTGATTGTGCTGGTCACGGCTGTCTCCGCCATCATCTGCTATGTATCCGCACCCGGGCGTGAAGCCACGCGTACCGCTGAAGACCTTGGCGTCGATCTGGAAGCCGATCAGTTCGCCCCTGCAAAACGCCAGCGTCCCGGCGACTATCTGGAATTCAGTCCCATCCTGACCATTGCTGTGACGCTGCTGGCAATTGGCTGGCTTTGGAATGCATTTCGCAGTGGCAATCCACTCATCACCATGTCACAGCTCAACACGTACAACTTCGTGTTCCTGCTGCTCAGCCTTGTTCTCCATTGGCGCCCTCGGAGTTTTCTCGAAAGTTTCGTGAAGGCCATGCCGAGCGTAGGGGGCGTGCTGCTGCAGTTTCCCTTTTACGGCGGCATTGGCTACATGCTGACCAAGGTGGTCGATGCCCACGGCATCACCTTGTCGGATGAGATTGCACACCTGTTTGTCGGCCTGGCCCACGACTCTGGAGTCTTCTCCATCCTGGTCAGCGTGTACTCGGCAATCCTGGGATTCTTCATCCCGTCTGCAGGCGGGAAGTGGATTATTGAAGCGCCATACATCATGACCGCAGCTAACCAACTGCATGCGCACCTGGGTTGGACGGTGATGGTCTACAACATCTCCGAGACCCTGCCCAACTTCATCAACCCATTCTGGATGTTGCCGTTACTTGGCATCTTGAAGCTGAGGTCGAAAGACCTCGTCGGGTACACCGCCGTGCAGTTCTTGATCCACATGCCTATCGTCACCATCGTAGCCGCGTTGTTGATGATGACCTTTACCTACATCCCGCCGGTAATGCCGACCCCCTGATTTCTCTAAAACGAACGCTATGAATCATCAAACCCCCATCAATGAGCCAGTGCTCGGCTATGCGCCGAACTCCCAAGAGCGTCAATGCATCGCCAATGCGTTGAACCAGCACGAAGGCCAAGTGATTGACATCCCCATCGTGGTCGGCGGCAAGCGACGCAAGGGCGAATCCAGCCCACCACTGACTGCTCCGCACGATCACGCAAGAGTGATTGCCAAAGTGCATCAAGCAGGTACGAGCGATATACAGCAAGCGATTGATGCCGCGGTTGCTTCTCAGGACGAATGGGCAGACATGTCTTTCGAAAGCCGCGCCGCGATCTTCCTGCGAGCGGCAGACCTGCTGGCCGGGCCGTGGCGCCAAAGGCTCAATGCAGCAACCATGCTGGGTCAGTCCAAGACGATCCATCAGGCAGAGATCGACTCGGCGTGTGAGCTCATCGATTTTTTGCGCTTTAACGTCGCTTTTGCGCGAGACCTGCAGAACCAGCAACCGATTTCCTCAGCAGGAGTGCGCAATACGCTGGAATATCGACCGCTAGAGGGATTTGTCTATGCCGTGACACCATTCAACTTCACGGCAATCGCAGGCAACCTGCCCTGCGCACCAGCGCTGCTTGGAAACACGGTTGTATGGAAGCCGGCATTCACGGCATCGCTGAGTAACTACTTCTTCATGCAGTTGCTGGAGGAGGCTGGCTTGCCTCCAGGCGTCATCAACTTCGTGCCCGGTGCGCCCGCGACTGTCTCTGAAGCAGTCATGGCCTCTCCCTATTTCGCGGGTCTTCACTTCACTGGCTCTACGGAGGTGTTCGACTCGCTGTGGAGGCAAGCCGCCAGTCAACTGCCACGCTACCGGAGCTATCCGCGCCTGGTTGGTGAAACCGGTGGCAAAGACTTCGTGCTCGCCCATCCTTCTGCGGATATAGAGGCCGTGGCTGTTGCACTCTTGCGTGGCGCTTTTGAGTACCAAGGGCAAAAGTGCAGTGCCGCATCACGGGCCTACATTCCTGCATCGCTGTGGCCGAAAATCAAAGATCGCCTGGCCAGCGACCTGGCGACCGTCCGTATGGGGGATGTTGCAGACTTCTCCAACTTCATGGGCGCAGTCATCGACCGCAAGGCCTACGAACGCATCAAAGGCTATATCGCAGGTGCACAGGCTGAAGGGCACAAGATTGTCATGGGTGGGAAGTGCGACGAACGCCGAGGGTACTTCGTCGAACCGACGGTCATCGAAGTGAATGATCCTCAAGCACTCACGATGCGTGAAGAAATCTTTGGCCCTGTCCTGTCAGTATTTGTCTATCCGGATGCAGAGTGGGAGGAGGTGCTGTCCACTGTCGATGGCACCAGCCCTTATGCGCTCACCGGGGCAGTGTTCTCCCGAGACCGCCTTGCGGTTGAACAGGCGAGCGCGAAGCTGCGCTTTAGTGCCGGAAACTTTTATATCAATGACAAACCGACCGGGGCGGTCGTGGGACAGCAGCCCTTTGGTGGCGGCCGCCGCAGCGGCACGAATGATAAGGCGGGCTCTATCCTCAACTTGCAGCGCTGGACCTCACCGCGCGCCATCAAAGAAACCTGGGTGCCTGCGACGGACTACCGCTACCCTCACATGAGCTGAAACAGCAAACAAGAAGCCCCTCTCCAAGGAGAGGGGCTTCTTGCCCTGGGACAGTTCACACCGTTTACGCAAGTGCTGAACGAAAGAGCGGTTTCCATGCAAGGATATGGCGGCTGATGAGCGAGCCAATCGCCTCCACGTCCTGCCGGATCGCTAAATCGATCATTTGGTAATGTTCCTGCACTGATGCGCGCTGGCGCTGTATTCCTTCTTCCGAGTCAACGCCAAACAAACGCATGTCATCCCTGAGTTGCAAGATGAGCTTTGTCTGTAATGGGTTACCAGCCGCTGCAACAAGGATTTTATGGAAAGCCCGGTCTCCCGCGATGTATGCCTGAATGTCGCCGTCGTCAACAGCCTTGGCCACAACATCTGCCATCGCTCTTGCCGGCTTCGGATCTTTCAGTCCTTGGCGAGCGAGCGATTCCATCGCGAACCGCTCCAACAACTCACGCATCGCGAAGAGATTGTCTAATTCTTCAAGAGTCATGGCTTGCACTCGGAAGCCACGGTTGCGCATAGGTGACAGCAAGCCATTGCGGCAAAGCTCAAGCAGAGCCTCGCGAACAGGCGTCGTAGACATACCTAATTCCGCAGCCAAGCTTGGCACAGAGTACACGGTTCCTGCAGGAGTACGTCCTGACACAATCTCTGACCGTACACGTTCAACAACTTGCTCGCGCAGATTCGAGCCTCGCGCTTCCTGCAACAACTCCATCTTGCTTCCTATCTCCCCTGGATGCATGAAATTTTACGCGACGTACACCGCAGTAACGCGTGACGCACCAAAAACCTCTACCACATGAATGTATTGCAGCATGGAACCAAGCACGGCGTCACTGATGCCTCATAACAACCTGTGATCAGTTCTGCGCAAATTGGCGTCTTTTCGACACCCAAGCTTGATCTCTTCACCGATCCAGCAAACGCGAGCCAAGCCACCCCGGAAAAGAAAAATCCCGGCACAGGGCCGGGATCGAAGAATGCAGCGAGGCAGCCGGTCAGGCTGCGGCGCGCAGCGTCTTGGCGGCGGACACCATGGCCGCCAGCGCCGGAATCACCTCGGCCCACTGGCGGGTCTTGAGGCCGCAGTCGGGGTTGACCCACAGCCGCTCGGCCGGCACGCGCTCGGCGGCCTTCTGCATCAGCTGCACGATGTGCTGCTGCGTCGGGATGTTGGGCGAGTGGATGTCGTACACGCCGGGGCCGATCTGGTTCGGGTACTGGAAGTGCTCAAAGGCGTCGAGCAGTTCCATGTCCGAGCGGCTGGTCTCGATGGTGATCACGTCGGCGTCCATGCCGGCAATGCTGGCGATGATGTCGTTGAACTCCGAGTAGCACATATGGGTGTGGATCTGCGTCTCGTCGCGCACGCCGTTGGCGGTAATGCGGAAGCTCTCGACCGCCCAGTCGAGGTATTCCTGCCATTGCGACTTGCGCAGCGGCAGCCCCTCGCGCAGCGCAGCCTCGTCGATCTGGATCACGCGCACGCCGGCCTTCTCCAGATCCAGCACCTCGTCGCGGATCGCCAGCGCAAGCTGCCTGCACGACGCCGCGCGCGGCTGGTCGTCGCGCACGAAGGACCAGTTCAGGATCGTGACCGGGCCGGTCAGCATGCCCTTCATGGGCTTGTGCGTGAGCGACTGCGCGTAGGTGATCCACTCCACCGTCATGGCCTTGGGGCGGCGGATGTCGCCGAACAGGATCGGCGGCTTCACGCAGCGCGAGCCGTAGCTCTGCACCCAGCCGAATTGGCTGAAAACGTAGCCTTCGAGCTGCTCGCCAAAGTACTCGACCATGTCGTTGCGCTCGGCCTCGCCGTGCACCAGCACGTCCAGGCCCAGTGCCTCCTGCTCGCGTACGCTGCGTTCGATCTCGGCGCGCATCGCGGCCTGGTAGCCGGGGTAGTCCAGGCGGCCGGCCTTGTATTCGCTGCGGGCGTGGCGGATCTCGGCGGTCTGCGGGAAGGAGCCGATGGTGGTCGTGGGATAGGCCGGCAACTTCAGGAACGCCGCCTGCTTGGCTGCACGCTGGGCATAGGCGCTCTCGCGCTCGCCCAGGCTGGCGTCGATGCGCGCCACCGCCGCCTGCACCGCCGGGTTGTGCACGCGCGGCGAGGCGCGGCGCGCGGCCAGCGCGACGGCGTTGGCGGCCAGTTCTGCCTTCACCGCGTCGCGGCCTTCGCGCAGCGCCTTGCCCAGCACGCGCAATTCGTCCAGCTTCTGCAGCGCGAAGGCGAGCCAGGACTTGACTTCGGGGTCCAGCTTCTGCTCGCTGTCCAGGTCCACCGGCACGTGCAGCAGCGAGCACGACGGCGCAATCCACAGGCGCTCGCCCAGGCGCTCGGCCAGCGGTTCGATCCAGTCGAGCACGGCCGCCAGGTCGGTCTTCCAGATGTTGCGGCCGTTGATCACGCCCAGCGACAGCACCTTGTGCACGGGCAGCAGGTTGATCAGCGGCAGCACGCCGTCACGGTCGTTGATGGCATCGACGTGCAGGCCGGCCACCGGCAGGTTGGCGGCGAGGTAGGCGTTCTCCTGCAACTGGCCGAAGTAGGTGGCCAGCAGGATCTTGACCTTCGCGCTCTTGAGCTGGTGGTACGCCAGGTTGAACGCGTGCTGCCAGTCGGCGTCCAGCTCCGTCACCAGGATGGGCTCGTCGATCTGCACCCACTCCACGCCTTGCGCGGCCAGGGTGTCGAGCAGTTCGGCATACACCGGCAGCAGGCGCTCCAGCAGCGCCAGCTTGTTCGAGTCGTCCTTGGCCTTGCCGATGGCCAGGTAGGTGACGGGGCCGACGAGGACGGGCTTGGGCGCAATGCCCTGGGCCTTGGCCTCGGCCAGCTGCGCCAGCAGGCGCGTGGCGTCGAGCCTGAACTGCGTGGCGGCGGTGAACTCGGAGACGATGTAGTGGTAATTGGTGTCGAACCACTTGGTCATCTCGCCTGCGGCCACGCCGCCGCAGCAAGCACTGTGCTCATCGGTGCCCTTGGCCGAGCGCCCGCGCGCGACGCGAAAGTAGTTGTCCAGCGCGTCGCCATGGAAGCCCTGCACACGCTCGGGCAGGTTGCCAAGCGTGAAGCTCATGTCCAGCACCTGGTCGTAGAACGAGAAGTCGCCCACGGGCACAAAATCCAGCCCCTGCTGGTCGGCCCAGTGCCTTTGGCGCAGTTGAGCGCCCAGCGCCTGGAGTTCGTCGCGTGAGGTTTCGCCCTTCCAGTACGACTCCAGCGCGAACTTCAGTTCGCGCTTGGCGCCGATGCGGGGAAAGCCGAGGTTGTGGATAGTGGTCATGGGCCGCTTTCAAAGAACAGGAATAAGGAATGACCACGATCGTAGAAAAACCATCTAATGAAGTAAAATGGTTTTATCTCACGTTTTCATGAATTTAATTCATTCATCATGCTGGAACGCATCCACCTGGCCGTCGTGCAGGAAGTCGAGAAGCAGGGCTCGTTGACCGCCGCCGCCGAGGTGCTGCACGTCACCCAATCCGCCCTGAGCCACAGCATGAAGAAGCTGGAGCAGCAGCTCGGCACCGCCATCTGGCTGCGCGAGGGCCGCAGCCTGCGCCTGACGCAGGCCGGCCAATACCTGCTGGCCGTGGCGAACCGCGTGCTGCCGCAGCTGGATTTGGCCGAAGAGCGCCTGCGCCAGTTCGCGCAGGGCGAGCGCGGCCTGCTCCGCATCGGCATGGAATGCCACCCCTGCTACCAGTGGCTGCTGAAGGTGGTATCGCCCTACCTGGCAGCGTGGCCCGACGTGGACGTGGACGTGAAGCAGAAATTCCAGTTCGGCGGCATCGGCGCGCTGTTCGGCTACGAGATCGACCTGCTGGTCACGCCCGACCCGCTGTACAAACCCGGCCTGCACTTCGAGCCTGTGTTCGACTACGAGCAGGTGCTGGTCGTGGCGCGCAGCCACGCCCTCGCCCAGGCTGACTACGTGAAACCGCAGCACCTGTCGGGCGAGGTGCTCATCACCTACCCCGTGCCCACCGACCGGCTGGACATCTACAACCAGTTTTTGCTGCCCGCGGGCATCGCACCCCGCAGGCACAAGACCATCGAGACCACGGACATCATGCTGCAGATGGTCGCCAGCGGCCGCGGCGTGGCGGCGCTGCCGCGCTGGCTGGCGCTGGAATACGCGCAAAAGATGGAAGTGACGCCCGTGCGCCTGGGGGCCAAGGGGATCGCCAAGCAAATCCACCTGGGGCTGCGCGAGGCGGACGCGGGGACGGACTACGTACAGGCGTTCATTGCGCTGGCACGCAGCGGGAACAGTGGTTGAACGGCGTTGAACGATGTGCTCCAAAGAACTACACTGACCCCACTCAACAGCAGGAGCGCGACGTGACGACGATGATTCTTTCAGGCAAACGGCAAGTCGTGCTGCCAGCAGGGCTGTGCCAGCAAATGGCGCTGGTGCCGGGTTCGCATGTGCAGGTGGAGCTTGCGCCGGATGGCAGCGGCATCCTCGTGCGGCCCGCTATGCCAGACAAGAAGAAGCCTGCATCCCGGCTGTTTGGCCGCTTTACCCACCACGGCAAGCCCGTTCCCGTCGAGGAATTGCAGGGCGCTGCCGCCGCCCAGAAGCTGGTACACGAAGGCAAGCTCAAGCCGTGATTGCGCTCGATACCAACATCCTTGTGCGAGCCATCGTTGCCGAAGCAGACGCCGATGCCACGACGCGCGCGCAGCAGCAGCGGGCCATGGCGCTTTTGTCTTCGGGAAAAAGGCTTTTTATTCCGTTGACCGTGGCGCAAGAAGTGGAGTGGGTGCTGCGCAGCATCTACGGCATGCCCGTGCAGGACATTGCCGCCGTGCTGCAAGATCTGCTGCACACCGAAAACATCGAAACCGACCGCGCCGCCGCCGTGCAGCAAGCCTTGGCGGGCTATACGAACGGACTGGATTTTTCTGACGCGCTGCATCTGGCGCTGGCGGGGTTGTGCACGGGCATGGCCTCGTTTGATGCCCGCTTTGCCAAGCGGGCGGGCCGCCTTGGGCTCAAGCCCTCGGTCGCGGCGCCAGCGGGTTGAGGCAGGATCAGGTATAGCGCTTTTCCAGCGCATCCCAGGCGGGCTTGCCGACCAGGCGCTGGCGCTCGGCAAACGGCGTCACCAGTCCGCTCGATTCCTGCACTTCCCTGGCGTCGCGCAGCGTGGTCAGCGCCTTTTGCATGCCCATTACCGCGCCCTGCAGCGCGGCGTTGGCGTACAGCACGATGCCGAAGCCCAGCTCGCCCAGCTGCTCGGCGTTGAAGATCGGCGTCTTGCCGCCGATCACCATGTTCATCAATTGCGGCTTGGCGAGGCGCTGGGGCAGCGCGCGCACTTCCTCGGCCTTGGTCACGGCCTCGACGAACAGGATGTCGGCACCGGCTTCGGCAAACCGCTGAGCGCGCTCCACGGCGGCCTCGAAGCCGTGGGTGGCGGCCGCGTCGGTGCGCGCCATGATGAGGAAGTCGGGGTCGCGTCGCGCATCGACGGCGGCCTTGATCTTGCTGACCGCTTCCTCTGTACTGATGACCTCTTTGCCGCTGAAGTGCCCGCAGCGCTTGGGCGCGACCTGGTCTTCGAGCTGGATGCAGTCGGCCCCGGCACGCTCCAGCGTGCGCACGGTGTGGACGACGTTGAGCGCGTTGCCAAAGCCGGTGTCGGCATCGACGATCAGCGGCACATCCACCGCGTCGCGGATGCGCGCCGTGTGGTCGGCGATTTCATGCAGGCCCATGAAGCCCTGGTCCGGCATGCCGAACCACATGTTGGTCACGCCCGCGCCGGTGACGTAGAT
>Ga0206101_1000248_pt1 | contig 12037 bp, 19 predicted proteins | sample 1B0metagenome_FD_148613 | JGI IMG/M metagenome (GOLD analysis project Ga0206101, IMG submission 148613) | Enriched microbial communities from leaf-cutter ant dump, University of Wisconsin, Madison, United States - 1B0 | ecosystem: Environmental > Terrestrial > Nest > Insects nest > Nest dump... | reverse complement strand
CAACCGTTCTTTCATAATCAGTTCCTTCGTTTTCAATCCTATACGGTATGTTGAATTTTGCCATAAATCCCCTACACCCTATATCGCAAGCCCCCGTAACTGTTCGATAGTACATAACTGTAATTTCTGTGTCTTCGGTTATTGGCTCATTTTTCAACTTTTCTGCAACTATTTTAAATTGCACATCTCCAATTGCGAGTTTAACGGTTGAGCCGTGTGCAAAGAATCCCTCTTTTTCAGCCACATAACAATAATTCGCGACAGGTTTACCCTCTTTCAATCCCTGAAAATTATACCCTGAGTAAATTTTAATTCCCTTTGACGATTTTTTATTTTCAATAACAAAACAATCCCCATCAACGCATTTAGTGTTTAAAGTTATTTTTCCTAATTTTAACGTGGTTAGGGCGTTGCATACTCTGAAATTGCAGTTCCCAATCTGCGTTAATTGCGGTGCTTCAAACGTGGTTAGGGCGTTGCATTCATAGAAATTGTCGTTCCCAATCTGCGTTAATTGCGGTGCTTCAAACGTGGTTAGGGCGTTGCATTCATAGAAATTGTAGTTCCCAATCTGCGTTAATTGCGGTGCTTCAAACGTGGTTAGGGCGTTGCATACTCTGAAATTGCAGTTCCCAATCTGCGTTAATTGCGGTGCTTCAAACGTGGTTAGGGCGTTGCATTCATAGAAATTGTCGTTCCCAATCTGCGTTAATTGCGGTGCTATCACTTTTTCAATACTATTATTCCATTGGATGCAACCGTCTGAAATTACTTTCACACTTTTTGGTAGTTTCAAAATTCCCGCTTTTATATCTGTGTTATCAATTGATAACAATATTCCTTTTTCGACTTTCATGTTATTATTTTTAAAATGGTAAATCATCTACTTCCTCCTCCGAGGCTTGCTGTGTGCGTGGTTCCCAAATTCTCCCGTTTCCTACGAATACCCGGTTAATTTGCTCTCCGTTTTTACTCCTTTCCGTTTCATCTTTGGACAAAGACACAGATACAGAAAAGTCGTTGTCATATTTATCCGGCTCGTCGTAATCCCACGTCGTTAAGGATATGTAAAGTTTGCCGTTATCGGCTTTTACAATTTTGTTAGCTGCTTTTTCTTTTAAGTCAGTCAAGCAAATGCTCATCGTTCTAAGTTTTCCTGTTTTCATTTTTTTATTTTTAATTTATATTCGAAATACTCGCGGATGTGGTTTGCCAAAACCCATCCTTCGCCGTTATTAGGGGCAATAGAAATTATTGCCCCCAATAATTTTTCAGCTATCAACATTCTGAATTCGCTCATGACGGCAATAATTCTCGATTATTCCACTGAGGTAACTGCATATCTATCAGACCGAAATCCGCATCAGCAAACGTTTCATACCCCGAATAAATCCCTGTTTCTTTACAGTTCTTTGCCGTTTGTAAAGCGGTGCGGAATTTATATTTCCCCATTTCAATATCTTCTGGTGACCAAACCAAAATCGCAACGCCAAAAGGAGCAACCGTTTGGAGCATAATCATTATAGTAGTATTGAAATCCCGTCCGGAAACTTTTGATACGACTTCCTGATACATTCCCTCGGTTAAATCATAGTGAAGTTTAGCGGCGTTGTAATAAAATGCACGTAAATCCTCGCAAGCAGTTGATTTGACGGATATAATAGCGTTTACTCCGATATTTTCCTCAAACTGAATGGCATCCGGACGAACTTTTAAATCCATCCCCTCAAATTCGGTGTAAAAAGAAATCTCTCTTTTGGAGTGTTTTAACAAGTTTTTTAAAATACCTCCACCGTAATTTTCATAATGCTTTTTAAGTATTTGAATTTTAAGGTAATGTTCCTCGCTTACCGCCTCAAGCCTCGACAGTTGTTTAAGAGCGTGGTAATAAGTTTTTTTACCGTCTTGTTTTTCAATTGACAAACCTAATTCGCCTACTTTGTCATAAGCTATTTCGTATGCTTTTTCAGGTGAGATTTCTTCGTCATCAGAATTAACTCCAAAGCCTTGCTCATTGATTTTTTCTTCCCAAAACCTCATTAATGATTCAACCCCCTCTTTTGTAGATAATGAGTATTTAGGTTCAATGGTAACTCGCCCAAATTTAGTTGGCTCTAAAATACACTGATGCAGAAATGTTCCTAACTCGAAATGCTTTTGATTTCCTTTTAATTCTGCGAGTTTATCTTTGTCATCGTCAAGTGAAAAAGCTAAATGCATCGGAGTTACTAATGCCTGCTTCAGATTGCTACTCTGCAAAGAATCTTTCTCTAAATACTTCTCTATGGCATCACTCACGGCAATTCCATCAACATTCAAATCCTGAGTATAAACGTGAATTCCTCTGTTACCATTTTGAGCAAGGAAATCGGAAATAGTTTGCGCTGTCGGGTATTCGTTTAGCGGTCTAGTGTAGTCAATCGATTTAATCAACGACTCAACTTTTTCGGCTGAATTAAGGGCGGCGATTACATCCGCCCCGAATTCCATGTTTTCAAAATTACTCATCGTCGTTACCTAAAAAGTTAATACCTAAATCCGCTATTTCGAACCGAACTATTTTACCGGTTTTCGCTTTTTCAACTCCAGTACAAGTAATTGACACGCCCTGACCTATTGGTAGGTTTGCCAGCGATTGAACTAAAATCGTTTGTGCCGCTACAAATGGCTCTTTTCCATTGTGCAACTTTACAAGCCAATACTCGCGCCCCTCGCTGTCAACTGCCTCTTTCAATCCTAAATAAATGCATCGTTGCTCTTCGCCTTTAGTAGCACTCCAATCCTCAGCGGTCATGTATTTTGCCGTGAGATTTGCGCCTTTTTTAGCTTGTTTCAATTTCGCCAAAGCGTTCGTGTTTGGCATAATAAAGGTCACTTCGCCCCCTTTTGGGTAAAGAACCGGACTTTCGTTTTGTTTTTGATTTTCCATTTTTATAATTATTAAATATTAAAATTCAACGGTATTTAGGCGGACATAAAATCCCTCGTTTTATTATTTCGTTTTTGTAGTGGTTTATCCACATTTCATCCTCTGTCATTTCTTTTGGCGATAAAGCGTTTTTCTTTTTTTCTAACAGGCTCTCAAGTTCTTCAACTGTTAAGCTGTCGAGTATAGTTTGCAATATTTTATCGCCGAAATCCATTATGACAACATCGTTTCTAATTCTTCTTTCGCTTCGGTTGATTTAACTATGTTTTGCTCACAGTTTTTAATTGCGATTCGCATCAAGTGAATGATTGCGACAGAATTACTCTCTGTAACCGAATTCTTTCTATAAATCACATCCCGAATAGTTGATGTACTTATACTTGTTTCAATTGAAGCGTTAGCCCAATCCTGTGAATCTGTATAAGTTCTAAGGTAGTCGCTTAACTCTACGCTTATAGGCTTGCCGAAATGTTCTTTGTCAAATAGTGCCATGCCTCGTTTTTTAAATTGTTACAAAATCGCCGGGTTTTTTCATTCCCCTCAAAATCATTCTATAATCAGGTTTTTGAATAGGAGGGTTAAAGTTTGTCCACTCTCCAAAAAGTGGCAATATCATTATGCTTTTAACCCCCGATTCTTCTACTACAACCTCTTGTACGAATACCTTTAATTTTTCTTTGTTTTTAGAGGTTTTGTAACGAACCGTATTATCAGGTATATTGCTTCTCAATTCTGAGCCGATTGTTAAATCTCGCTCAACACATCTCAAGACTTTAACTACCTTGAATTTTTTTCTATTGAATTTCATTTTTATTATTTTTGCTTTTAATCGAATTACTTAATCGTGATTTGGTTTTCCATTTTATGGCGGCGTGATTTCCGCCCTCTTTTTATCTTGTAACACTTAATTTTAAATCGTCTAAACATTTTAATTTTAGCTTCTCTGCTATGTGAATTAAGTTGTTTTCTTTCTCGCTATCGTACCACTCGCATTTGTGGAATTCCATGCTAACCATGTGAGATAAAAGTTCTTTTTGCTCTTGAGTCAATTCATTTGGATTCATAGCTTTTTTATTTTGAAAGGTTAAATACTGCTTCGTAAACCGATTCTTTTTCCATTTCAACCCAATCTCTCATATCAACAACTCCGTAATAAGTTTCGGTTTCCCACGAAAGATGCTCGCGAAAATTTCCGTCGAAATCAATGTCGTTTCCTGTTTCTGATGTTAGGTAGTCTAATACATCCGTTAACTCGGCTTGCAATTCCACTTCTTCAAGAAGTGAATCCAATTCGTTGTCTTCCGTAAAAAGTGAAACAAATACTGTTTCGTTCTCTACTCTGAAATCGTTGAAAGTGATTTTCCCGCTTTCAATAAGTGCTTTGATTTCTTCAATATTTAATACTGCTGTTTCCATTACTTTTTTATCTTTGTTGTAATTGTTGTACAAATGTACAAACAATTCCTACAAATCAAACAAAATAGTTTGAATTGTTTTAATTTATAATTAATCTAAATAATGAATGTGTTAGAAACAATACAAAGAGAAAAGCGCCTCCGAGGTATGTCTTGGGAGGAATTAGCAGACGGGCTATCTATTACAGGAGAGGGACTTAGGGTTGCTTTTAATAGAAAAAGCGTTGCTCCTTATTATATCGAATTTCTTTTGGATAAACTTATGATTGATAAAAAATTTAAGTTTGATTTTCCTGCAGACGAGGAAATCCAACAACTCCCGATAGAAAAACCTATTAGAGATATAGAAAACGCACCAAACGGCAAATTCGAAAGAAAGAAAGGGAAGGGATTGATTCCTTATTACGATTCAGATTTTATCGGAGGGGATTATATAGCGACTTTTGAGGCCGGTTCAGTCAAGCCAGCTTATTATATGGACATTCCGGAGTTTGCCGGGTGTGATGCTTTTAGAATATATAATGACAGTATGGAGAACCTTATAAAAAGCGGCACTATTGTTTTCGGCACTAAAATCGAAAACTGGCGAGAGCACTTAGAGTATGGACAAATTTACGGCATAGTTTGTCACGATAATAGGCGATTCATCAAGTATATAAAAAAATGGAATGATGCCCCAAACGAGTATTTTTATTTGGTTTCGGAAAATGATTTTTACGACCCGTGGGAAATAAAAAAAGATACAATAAAAAACGTGTGGCTTATACACGGCTGGCTTAATAAACGAGTTTAATTTTAAATCTAAATATTATGAAAAAACTATTATTATTTACAATGATTATGATTTGCGAAATTTCGTTTGGGCAAATCAAACAAATGGACGAAGTAAAAAAAGAGCGTATTGGGCAAATAAAAGATTTATCGAATGAGGTGATTTCTTTAGAGCGGTGGAATGATGGTTTGATTGTATTTCAGTATATAGACCAAAAATATAGCAAGATAACCGACTTCAAATCATTTTCTTTTTTAGATGTCGACGGGGCTTTGGATTCTTTTTATAATACTTTATTAGATGGGATAAAGGCAAAAGAAAAGAAAGAGATTAATTTAGAATTGCCGGACGATATTTTGACACTAAAGTTCGGAAAAATGATGGGCAAAGGGTATGTTGAAATTTACCATAACTCTAAATCGGGAGTTTCCGGAGTTGTGCAATGGATGGACGAGAAACGATTAAATAAGGTTTTTGGCAGAAAATAACCGCCAACAAAACCGCATACAAGGGAGAGAAAAAGAGAAAAGCATAAATATTAACTAACTGGCAATCAGTTTGAAGGTTTTATAACGGGGTTTTGATTATGCCTCATAACCCGAAGGTCACAGGTTCGAGTCCTGTTCCCGCTACAGAGAAAAAGAGAATCAGAATTGGTTCTCTTTTTTTATTTTTATCGAAAAATTAATTCAAACTAAATTTTACTTCTATAGTCCACTCCGTATAGAAACCACTTTATCCGCTTCCGTTTTGTTGTCAGTTATATAAATGTTTTGTGAGAATACACTTGCCGAAAGGAATAAGAAAAAACCGGAAGAAATAAATTGAGTTTTCATTTTAGGTTAAGTTTTCCCAAAATTAACTAAAATTCATACATTTGGAAAAGAAAAATAAACCTTAAATAAAGGTTTGAACATATAGTACTTTTAGAAGTCCTTGTTTACAGGAATCGGCAAAATTCATATAACAATAAGGACGGACAGATAAAGTACGCCGGTCGGCGTACCTGTTCCGTTATATTGTTAGGGCTTTGCCGAGCCTCTGTAAGCTAACGTGATACACGGTACGCTTTTTTATTGCGTTTACGGTTTCCCGTAAGGAATTCCAAAATACTCATATTAAGTTTGAAAAATTTTAATCTCAATTATTAAAAGTTTGAGAAATATGATGTGTATGAATCATAATTCCAATGGGTCTTCTAAATCTTACAAAGTAAGAAAAGCATATTTTTTTACCTGGCATATTGTCAGCCTTTTTGCAGGAAGTATTATTTATATTCTTTTTCGAGTATCCTCACTCAAAATGTTCTCCTGGTCTGAAACTTTGGGTACGAACATTACTTCAAATCGTTTAAGAGGGAGGAGTCTTCTTATCATTGAACATCTTCCCGACTGGTTGTTGTATTCTTTGCCCGATGGCCTATGGGTCTTTTCCTATATATGTTTAATGCTGGGGATTTGGAAAAAATCTGTTTCAAGGCAAAATATATTTTGGATAGGCATAGTCCCTTTCATCGCGATCGGCTCTGAAATAGCACAGCTTTTTGGAACTGTGCAGGGAACTTTTGACATAACAGATATTTTCTGCTATGCCTTGGGCTTTCTTCTTCCTTTTTTACTATTCAATAAATCAATTAATTATAAATTTAAAAACGTGAAATTATGAAAAAAAATGTTAGGCATTTAATTTCAGCTACAGCTTTAGCTTCTTTTATTTTCATTGCATTCGGAAGTATGGATGACGATAAGGAAAAATCAGATTCAGAAGGAGTATCTGTCAATGCAGAGGCTCAATCTATCAAAAAAGTAGGAGAAACTTTAACTACAAAGTATTTCGATGTAACCGTAAACAATGTAAGTGTAAAGGAGTGGGTCAATACAGGCAATGAGTTTGCAGATCTTCCAAAAGAAGCAGGAACCCGGTATCTTATTATCAATACCACTTTCAAAAATACAAGTAATGAAAGCAGGATGTTGTTTGAAGGAGAAGTGTTGATAAACTACAATGGGCAGGAATATCTTTATGACAAATCAGAAACTATAATGCTCGAAGGGTGGGGACTTTTCTTAGACCAGATTAACCCTCTTACATCCAAAACGACCAAAATAGTTTATAAAATCCCTGCTGAAATAAAGGGAACCGCTTATTATAGGCCAGGACGTTCCGGTAAAAAGGATTTAATTGAACTTGGAAATATTGAATAATACAAAAATTATAGAATTATGAAAAATCAAGTACAAATGCAACCACAAAAACCTAAAAGAACCTTGTTTGGAAAAATAGTAAAATACACGTTTATTATTTTTAATATCATTATGTTGATATGGCTAATCGGAGGAATGATGAGTGCGTCAGACAGCATAAGTGAATTAAGCAGTGAGGCCGAGCAAGCAGGAGCTGTTATCGGAACCGGTATTGGAGCAATGCTCATTATTTTCATTTGGGTGGCTGGAGATATAATTCTTGGAATTATGACTTTGCTTACAAGGCCTAAGTAATTATTTCAATATCACTTTTTCAAATCCTGAATTTTGAGTTTGGCGAATACTTTTGACCCGGTTAGGCGCTAACCGGGTTTTTATATTTTAATTCCTGGCCTTTCTGTTTTTCGCGTAATGAATCGCCGCATTCAGTTCAAATCCGATCATGATGAGCAAAACATTGATGTAAATAAAAATCATCATGATCATGACCAAACCCACCGAACCGTAAAGCAGGTCATAACGGTTAAATGCTTTGATGTAAAACTGAAAACCCAATAAGGTGATGAAAAATAAAACTGTTGCCATCAGAGCGCCGGGCGCCACAAACCGCAAACGCTGTTTGATGTTCGTCCCGTAATAATAAAGCATCAGCAGCGATGTAAAATAGAACAATGTCGCTGAGCCAAAGTTAAGTACATGCACCATGGTCGGGACTTCTATAAACGCGCCGTATTCCTCAATATAAGCCCAGATGAAATTCGTATAATAAGTCAGGATCAGTTGTACAATGATAAAAAATACAAAGAAAAGCGTAAGAATGATGGAAACCACCCGGTTGTTGATTCCTTTCCTTCTTTTTGCGTATCCGTAATGCGAGATATTGAATCCGTTGATCATTACCGTAATTCCGTTGGAAGATAAAAGGATGGTGAGCAAAATAAAAAGCCATCCGCCCGGAATTTTATCTTTTGTATGCGCGGTTTCGGAAACATAATTAATCACCTCATCGGTAATTCTTTCAGGTAAAAGCTGAGGGATGAATTCTGAAAACAATAATTTTTCAATTTCCGAATAAAGCGGCGCATAAGGCAAAATGCTGAACAGGAATAATAAAAATGGAAATAAACTGAAAAAAAATGCCCAGGAAACCGCTCCCACGCGCATTCCGAAAATGCCCTTGGAAATTCCACGAATGAGGATAGAAATGAGTTCGTACAATGAAATGCCGTTCAGGCTTTTGATTTTGAGCCTTCGGGAAGCATTTACAAACGGATTATCGTCAAGGAAATGTTTCAGTTTTGTTTTAATACCCATAATTTTGTACCCTCATATTTAAGAAATGAACCTGACGACCATCTGCATAGGCAGGACAGACGAAAAACCGCTGGAAGAACTGATTCTGAAATACGAAAAGAGGCTTCCGCAGCACTGGAATTACCAACGGATTGAAATTCCCGATATCAAAAATCGGAAAAACCTTTCGGAATCACAACAAAAAGATAAAGAAGCCGAATTAATTCTTTCCAGAATCCAGCCGGCTGATTATGTCATTTTGCTCGATGAAAAAGGTAAGCAGATCAATTCAAACCTGTTTGCGCAGGAACTTCAGGGCCTGATGAACCAGTCCTTTAAGCAGATTGTTTTCGTCATCGGCGGCCCGTACGGATTTTCAGATGAAGTTTACAAAAGAGCCAGCAAAAAACTTTCGCTTTCCGAAATGACCTTTACCCACCAGATGATAAGGTTATTTTTAGTTGAGCAAATCTACCGCGCGTTTACTATCTTGCAGGGCAAACCGTATCACCATGAATGAATTTGACAATTTAGACAAAAACGAATTTCTAAAAACAGGCTCCGGTTATTTTAAGATCGGTTACCCCAAAGCGGTTCTGGTAGCGTCCATCATAGCAGTGAGCTTTGTGGTGGCCGGTGTAGTAATCAATTATCCGGTGCGGTTCTGGAAAGGGTTTTATCATTTTTCACTGCCGCTGTCCTATTTAGCCGGCGGATTGCTGGCCATTTTTGCAGTACTTCCCTACCTGAAAACAAAATGGAAATCCGTAGCGGAACATATCAAAACAAAAACGGGCTTAGGCATCGTGTTGTCCGCTGTTTTATTGTATTTCTTTGCTTTGCCTCTGGCGGAATACCTCATGTCGCTCTTCCCGACAACCGGCAACCGGTTCATAGAAGAATTGTACGATTCCACAAAGCAGGCATTTGAAACAATGCTCAATTATAAAATCGCAGGGTTCATCACGGTTTGCATCATCGCACCTGTTTTTGAGGAAATTCTGTTCAGGGGGATTTTGCTTCGCGGATTGCTGCAGAACAACAAAAACCCTTTTCTGGCAATTCTTCTCAGTTCCTTTTTATTCGGACTGGCACACATGAATCCCTGGCAGTTTTTGGGCGCCGGGCTTTTGGGCGCCGTTTTCGGGTTCGTATATTATCGCACAAAATCGCTCTGGCTCTGCATTTTCCTTCATGCGCTGAACAATACGATTTCCTTTTTGATGATGGTTAAATACGGAACCTTGGAAGAAAATGTAACCGGTTCAAATGAATGGTACATAGTATTCGGCGGGCTTTTGCTGGCTGCCCTGACAGGTTGGGGAATTTTCCGGTTAACAAAAAACAAGGCAATATGGAATTGATTTTTGCTTCGCATAATGAAAACAAAGTTCAAGAGATCAGGCAGATGCTTCCTGAACCCATTCAGTTATTGTCCCTGAATGATATACATTTTCACGATGAAATTGAAGAAACAGGCTCAACTTTAGATGAAAATGCCAAAATCAAAGCCGAAACGATTTTCAGCCTGGCCGGGAAACCGGTTTTTGCAGACGATTCCGGGTTGTTTGTGGAAGCATTGGGCGGTGCGCCCGGCGTTTATTCGGCACGATATGCCGGAACGGGAAATCCTAAGGACAACATCATAAAGTTATTGTCTGAACTGGGCGATAGCCCGAACCGTTCAGCTTATTTTATGACGGTTTTTTGTGTAATCAGCCAGAACGGGATTTTTTATCTGGATGGAAAAGCGGAAGGGAAGATCATAACAAAACCGAGGGGAACGGAAGGCTTTGGTTATGACCCGGTTTTTGTTCCGACCGGATTTACGGAAACTTTTGCCGAAATGGCTCCTGAAAAGAAAAATCAGATCAGCCACCGCTCCAAAGCGGTACATAAATTGATTAATTTTGCCGCAAACCTCAGATAGATTTGTCACTCAAACTGACCATATTAGGATTTAATTCCGCGATACCCAAAAGGAAATCAAGCCCCACGGCACAGTTGCTGGAGATCTCTAACCGTCATTTTCTGATTGACTGCGGCGAAGGAACGCAGGTTCAGCTAAGGAGAGCCAAAGCAAAATTTTCCAAAATCAACCATATCTTTATTTCACACCTGCATGGCGACCATGTTTTCGGGCTGATCGGGCTCATCAGCACCCTGCAACTGCTGGGCAAAGAGACACCGCTTTATATTTTCGGGCCGGAGGGAATCAAGGATTTCATCATGAACCAACTGATGCACACCCGTTCCAATTGCTCTTTTGAATTGTTTTTTAATGAATTAAATTCAAAAGAAAGTGAACTGATTTTTGAAGACGATAAAGTGGAGGTTCACACCATTCCACTGGATCACCGGATTTATACGAACGGCTATTTGTTCAGAGAAAAAGCGAAATTAAGAAAGCTCAACATTGAAGCTGTCAGGCGATATCCCGAAATTGAAATCTGTGATTATGAAAATTTAAAAAGAGGAAAGGATTTTCAATTGCAAAACGGAAAAACCATTCCCAATGCCGAACTGACATTTGAACCCGACAAATCCTGCAGTTATGCTTTTTGTTCAGACACCAGGTACAGCCTGCAGATTATTCCCATTATCAAAGATGTGGATTTACTTTACCACGAATCGACTTTTCTTCATGATTTGAAAGAAATGGCGGATTATACGGGGCACTCAACTGCTTTGGAAGCTGCAACCATTGCCAGGGAAGCCAATGCCGGGCAATTGATCCTGGGCCATTTTTCCAACCGTTACAAAGATTTGAATGTGATGCTTGAAGAGGCAAAACCCGTTTTTGAAAATACGATTCTTCCCGTTCAGCTGGGCGTTTACGAAGTAAAGGAAAAGGCTAACGCCTGATGAATGCTACCAATTCATGGGTGTTGTGTAGCAGCAAAAAAATTACTTTTAGGTTTATTGATTCTTCTCAAGATTCAGAAACCGGATTTTTTCTTTCTCGTTTCACTTGGAATTCATTTGTCATATTATAAATTATCTAAAATTTTGATTTTCAATCCTAATTTCATCAACAAATCCATCTTCAATATAAATTTCAGCTTTCACGTTCTTATCTTGCATTTTGTTAGTTGCTCCCTCAATACCATAAATAGGCATAAATACGGAATGCGAAATTGTAGCACCTCCATTTAATGGTTGATAACCTGATATAATTTTTCTTGTAGGATCCCCGAGAATTTCACCAGAATCTAAATCTTTAAATACTACTTTTAAATCCACATAATCATCAATCGTTGATTTTGTAATATTTTCAATATTCAGTTCTATACAGGGTTTCCATACATTGGAAGGGAAATATCCAGTTCTTGTAATCTTTATTTTCAATTGATCCTTATATGGATTTTCCTTTTTAGTTTCTTGTTTGTAAGTTTCTGATATTTCATTGTCGTTTTTAGTACAA
>Ga0206101_1000244_pt1 | contig 12130 bp, 10 predicted proteins | sample 1B0metagenome_FD_148613 | JGI IMG/M metagenome (GOLD analysis project Ga0206101, IMG submission 148613) | Enriched microbial communities from leaf-cutter ant dump, University of Wisconsin, Madison, United States - 1B0 | ecosystem: Environmental > Terrestrial > Nest > Insects nest > Nest dump... | reverse complement strand
CACCCATTCCCCATGCGTTCCACCCGGATAAACTGGCCATTTTCAGAGACGAGAAGAATCCACGATACATTTATTTTGAAGAAACCGTCACAAAAATTTTCCGGATCGTTCCGTTTTGTTCCACAGCCTTTACTTTAACCTGTAGCAGGCTGCTATCGGGCTCATGAAAAATTTTATTGTGTACTTTCTTTATGTACCCGACCGCAAGATCTCCCTTGAACAAGGCAACGGCCAGCGGATCATATTCGTTTGTACCTTCAAGGCGGAATGATAGATTATCTCCCGGAAGTACGGAATCTTTAGAAAGCTGCAGATGGGTAAGTCCTGCAACATCGGTCAAAAAATGAATGCCTTTCTCAAAATGATATTCCGCCAGGAATTCAAAATTATCCGTTGACACCAGCCCCTGTGTTTTTCCAAGGAGGTAAAATTTATCCTGTATCCTTTGAGGATCAACTTCCCAAAAACTGAAAAATTGCGCACTGTCTGTCCTGTCTGTTCTCGTTAACCGTTGGGCAAAAATATCAACTACATTATCCTTATACTGTTTATCCAGGTCAGGAAATTCAGTATAAGGGATGAACCCTTTTTCTTCGCTGAGCTTTCTGGCTTCCGGCAGATACTGAAATACATAACCCCCATCCGGCAGCCGCTGCAGCAATCCCACAATGTGACGCCGCTCGCTGGTGCCGGTTCTCCAGGCTAAATATATTTTGTCAAACTCCGTCATGAAAGCATTTCCCTTAGTTTAAAAGCGCGCAAAGTTAGGATTTTAATGATTAACGCTTTTCTTGCCGCCGGTATACAGTATCCCTTCCATTCGTCAGGTACCGAACTGTCTACCAAGTTAATTATATTTTTCATCCCTTGCTCATCCCAGTTGTTTAAACACAATGCAGTCTGCCGTACCATATCGGCATAAGGTGTATTTAGTAGATTGCCGATCAGATCGAAATGAGTTATTTTACTGCCGTTCCAGTGTAATTCGGACTTTCCGTTGTCTACATAAGCCGATAATTGCCGGGGATCATTCATCAGTTGTTCCACGCGTTCATCAGATAATTCCCTGCCCAGCGAACTGCCGTTGTCATAAACAGGCGCCATTCTTATCACGTCTGTAACATCCAGCTCAAGCGGATTAGGTTGGCTTATGAACGCCTGATCGAACTTTACGCTGATATTTCTTTCGAGAAAAGCCCAGTTTTCCTGGTGCCTGTCTGTATTGCCGATAAGACCATCAAAAATCAACGTGGTGAAAAAATACGGCCAGAACCGCTCCAGGCCAAATGTGGTGATGGTAGATTCCAATAACTGGAAGGTATATCTCTTCCTGGAAATCCTGTCGTCCGGGAGAAAAGAATGATCTATAAGCGTCATGTACCTGCCTACTTCCGTCAGTTTAGCATTTTCTTCCTCCGGAGTAATCATATGCGGACTGATACAGCCGATTTTCTTCCCGAAAATTGCGGGATAATATGCCAGCACATCAATCCCGAGCAATACGCCGATTTCACTGGCAATTACTTCAGACCAGAATTCATACTTGTAATACTTTTCCGGTTTACCATCTTTTGCCGGCTTATATTCGGAGCATTTAAAAAACCAATCCCTGCCGTCATCCGGAGACTGCAGCAGTGTTTTTGCTCTTGTACCACCTGTATTTTGACCAATCCGTTCAATATAATCAGAAGCATCAATAAACTGCACCTTATGTTGTTTTCAGTTGACTTAAAAAGATCTACTCCGGTTGGGTCAAACGGGGAACGTAAGATAACCATTACCAGAAAAGACAGTAGCTTTGGGCCTGGCCATGGAAATCCTATGCTATCTGGCAGGCAGCTTCTGTCGAGAAATTACTATATACAAATAGGCATAGCGCAAAGAGCTCAATTCCATTTAAATATCATTGGCAGCGAGCGGTCATTGACAGTGCGAAAATACAAAAACAGTTAAAAATGGACAAACCAAACTATTGATTATCAAAACATAAAACAGCTGTACCTACGTAAACACAAGCGCTCACACACCCGAAGGAATACGAATATTCCTCTCCAGCACCATGAAAATACTGTCGCCGCGATAATGAATCGTCTCCAAGGATTTGGGTGAAGCGGCCAGCTATGCCGGAATATATATAACCAGCAACGTCCCTCTGTCCGGCGCGGTGTCCACCTCCACCGTTCCGTTCAGCAGGGCGATGCGGGAGCGGATGTTCTTCAGCCCGATGCCCTCCGCATCCCTCAGCGCTGCGGGGTCAAAGCCTTTGCCGTTGTCCTCGACGGTGAGGCTGATCCCCTGCTCGTCTTTCACGATCTGGATGCTCAGCTCGGAAGCGCCGGCATGCCGGATCACGTTGCTCACCGCCTCCTGTATCACCCGGTACAGGATCGTCTCGGTCTGCTCGTCGAGGCGCTCCTCCAATCCGGCCACGTCAAGGTATATACGGATCCTGCTGCCGTCTATCTGCTCCAGGAATTCTTTGACGGAAAGCGCGAGTCCTGTTTTCAGCAGGGCGCTGGGCATCATCTGGTGAGAGATGCTGCGCATTTCCGCACATCCCTGGCTCAGCAGCGCCGCTGCCCGCTCGGTCATCTGCCGGGCCGCAGAACTTTCTTCCGTATGCTCCTGCACCTGGTGCAGGCTGAACAGGGCGGCGGAGAGTATCTGTCCCACGCCGTCGTGCAGGTCGGCCGCGATGCGCCGGCGTTCGCGCTCTTCGGCGTCCAGCACATCCCGCGCCGCCTGCTGCTGCTGCAGGTGCAGCTCGTGCTGCAGACGCGCCTCGGAGCGGAGCTTGCGGCGGCTCTGGATAAAATACACGAACAGCGCTACCGAAGACAGCAGGACCACCGACACGGCCAGCAGGATATTCCGCTGCCGCAGCTGCAGCCGACGGACAGCCGCCTCGCTGTTAAGGACCCGGATCTGCTGCTCTTTCTGCTCCGTCTGGTATTTCCTTTCCAGGTCGCCGTACATCTGCGCCTTTTCGATGCTGAACATGGAGTCATTATACATCTTCGCTGCCTTGTACTGCTCCAGCGCCAGCCTGAAAAGTCCGTGCCGCTCGTTGATCCCCGACAGCTCATGGTTTGCATTGCGCAGTATTTCCCGGTCGCCGGCAGCAGCCGCCAGCTGCAGGGCCTGCTGAAAATATTGCTCCGCCTTCCGGATGTCTCCCAGCTTCAGGTATGTGGTGCCGATATCATGACAGCTGTGCGCCTGCGCTCTTGTCTCGCCTGTCCGCCTGTTGATCTCCAGGCCTTTCTGCGCATAGTACAGGGCGTTGCCGTATGCTCCTTTATCGTAGCTTATGGCGCCGATATTCTTACATGCCAGCGCCATACCGGGCGGGTAGTCCACCTTTGTAAACAGCCCTGCGGCTATGTTGAAATAGTATAGCGCGGAGTCCGGATCGCCCAGATCGCGGTAAACGCCGCCGAGATTGTTAAAGCTGTATCCAATATCTACCGTATCCGTTCCCTGCCGCGCCAGCTCATGGTACTGCAGAAAATATTTTTTTGCCTGCCTGAACTCTCCCTGGCTGGCCCAGCTCACCCCCAGCGTGTTCAGCACTTTCCCGATGCCTTTCCTGTCTCCCGTACGCTCAAACCCGCGCAGGGCTTCCATTCCGAAGGCAATACTGTTCACGTGATCATTGATGTTGTTGTACACCGTCGCCAGGCTCAGCATCACCCGTGTCGCTTCCGTGCTGTCGCCCAGCTTCCTGAAAAGCGACAGCGACTTACCGTGTAGCGTCAGCGCACTGTCAAAATTGCTCCGCATATGCGCGAAAGTCGCGAGATACTTCAGCGACAACGCCTCCCCGCGCCCGTACGATATGCGTCGGGACAGATCATACGCCTGCCGGGCAAGCGCCGCCATCGAGTCCGGCTTGTGATACAGCCGCCCTGCCCGCAGGTTCAACGTATCAATCTCCGCAATCAGCCGCTTCGTCTGGGCCTGCACCCCGCAGACAGAGCAGAAGAACGCGAGTATCAGCTTGCAGGAAAAAGCTGCGGCAGGACGGCCGTTAAGCATACGGGTGTTTTTGATCCACATAGATAACAGGCTAAGATAACCTACGGCGACCAATGCGCTGCCCGTGCTGCTGCATAATTTTATATTTTCCACACCGGTGCCCTGATCATTGGTACGCAGGCAGCTTTACCGCTACTTCATCACCCGCTTTACAATCCCCGGCAATACCAGCCCCTGGCCGATCAGTGTAAATAATACCACGGCCACCGAAATGAAAATAATCGTGCTCCGCATCGGGAACGCCTCGCCGCCCGGCAGCACCACCGGCAGGCCGATCGCAATGGCCAGCGACATGATCCCCCTTATGCCCGAAAGACTGATGATAACGCTGGTCTGGAAATCCAGCAGCGCCTCCTCGGAGATACGCACCTTGCCGGAATCAAAGCCCCGCTGCAGCCGTATCCTTTGCTGAAAGATGCGGACCGTCCTGATCGCGAGGGCGACAATAGTGATGATGCCGGCGTAGCCGATATTGGGCAGTATCTGCGCGTGATCCATGTCCTTCAGCACATACGGGAATTCCAGGCCGATGAGGATAAAAATAAAACCGTTCAGCAGGAAGATGATGATCTCCCAGATACTCCGCGACTGCTGCTTCAGCGCCTCCGGGAAAAACTGCCGGCTGATGTGCGCGATGCTCAGGCCATAGACCACAACCGCGATAATGCCCGACACATGGAATTCCTCTGCTATCCGGTACGTCACGAAAGGCATCAGCAGCATCAGGCTGTTCATGATGACGGGAAAGCCTTTCAGCCATCTCAGGATAAACGTGATCACCCGCCCCAGGATCGCGCCCACGACCATTCCGCCCGCCAGCAGCAGGATGAACTCGCCGCCCGCCTTCCACCAGACGAACGTCGCGCCCATCACCGCCGCCACGGAAAATTTATACGCTACCAGCGCCGACGCGTCGTTGATCAGGCTTTCGCCTTCCAGGATGGTCAGCGTCTTGTGCGACAGCCCCAGCCCCTTCGTGATGCCGATGGCGGCCACCGCGTCCGTTGCAGACAATATCGCGCCGAGCACAAAGGCCAGCGGCCAGCTCATGCCGGGAATGATATAATGGCTGACAACCGCCACGCCGATCGTCGTCAGGAAGACCAGTCCCGTGGCCAGTGTGCTGATGGTGCTGAAGTTGGTCTTGAAGTCGCGGAATGAAATGTTGAACGCCGCATCGTACAGCAGCGGCGGCAGGAATATCAGGAATACGATCTCCGGATCCAGCTTTATCTCTGACATCGAAGGCGAGAACCCCATAACGATCCCGCCCAGGATCAGCACAATGGACGAAGGCAGCCTGCGCTTCTCGGCAAAGGCCGAAAGGCCGATCGTGATCGCCAGTATGATGAGGATGATACTGTAAGACTCCATGCAGCGGCTGTTTGCGCTTTAAATATAAAGCTTTCTCTAACTTCAGTTACCAAACCGGCCACAGGCAATATGCAGGCGCAACGGACCATTACCGCCGGCATGTAAATCTCTTCCCTCCCTTGTCTGCCGGAAACAATGTTTCCTCCGCGATTCAAAGGCAGATAATACACCTTTTAAATTTAACCGGAAAAAAATGAAAAACAGTGGATAGCCATAAATTATATTCCGTTTCATGGTCATAAATAAAAGATTATAAAACTTGAGAAGAATCCATCCATACCCCCGGTTTATCTTGGAGTTTTAAGATGGCAGCAAAAATCTCTTTTTGCTGAATAATTAATCGCTTATGATTGCGGGCAATAGCTTATTGTTATGAAATATACAGACAACCCCCAACCCGCAGACAACGAAAACATACGCTCCAAAAAGCCCTGGATCAAACCTGAAGTCGTAGTCCTCGATATAACAAGCGGTGCCATACCAGGCCCGGAAGGAGTCATTACGGGCGGCGGCGGACATGTGGGTGTAGATTCCTGACCCGGGAATTTTTTACGTCACCTGCTGCACATTCCCCGCGATAACTGATAGTGACACGATGCTCCGGTGACACCTGCAGCGGACAGCTCCCGTTTCCGGCAAAGCCGGAAGGCGGTCATGACTAATCCGGCGTGACAAGGACGATATGGCAAGGCGCCGTGCAGCGGCCGTGCATGCTTTCTTTAAATGAAAGCTTTCATTAACTTCGGTCACCAATCGCTGCCATGGACAACGGAACAAAACATCACGGCGTCGGCGCTTATATCGCCGTGAACGGGCTGGACATGTACTATGAAATACACGGTACCGGCGCGCCGCTGGTCCTGATCCATGGCGGCGGCTCCACGATACGGACGACATTCGGGCGCGTGCTGCGCGACTTCGCGGAAAAATACCGGGTCATCGCCGTGGAGCTGCAGGCGCACGGGCATACGGCGGATATAGACCGGCCGCTGAGCTTTGAGCAGGACGCGGACGATGTCGCCGCGCTGCTGCGGCAGCTCGGCGCCGGCAGGGCGCACGTCTTCGGCTTCAGCAACGGGGCAAGCACCGCGCTGCAGCTGGCGATCCGCCATCCGGAGCTGGCAGACAGGATCGTCATTGCCTCCACCTTTTATAAAAAAAGCGGCGCCCAGCCCTGGTTCTGGGACGTGATGTCGCAGGCGACATTCGAAGGCATGCCGCAGCCGTTCAAAGACGCTTTCCTGGAGATCAACCCCGACCCGCAGGCGCTGTACAGGATGTACGAAAGAGATGTGGCGCGGATGCAATCCTTCCCCGACATCCCGGAGGAGCTGATGAGGACGATCAGGGCGCCTGCGTTTATCATCACGGGCGACCAGGACGTCGCCCGGCCCGAGCATGCGGTTGAAATGTACCGGCTGCTCCCGCAGGCACGGCTTGCGATACTCCCGTGCGGCCACGGCGACTATATCGGTGAGATCACCACACAGCCGGACGAAACGCTCATCGCAGCGACCGTCTCCATGATCCACCGTTTTCTCAGCGAACCCGCAACGCAGCAGCAGCCATTTGAAACAAACAAAACACACGACACTGCACCGCATCATCAGTAAGCCAAAATAAAACAGCATGCCCGATAAAGGACAGATCCTTGCAAATCCCGAAACAGGGGATGTTTATGAATTTATGGAAACGGCCGCGGATACAAGCGGAGCGTACGTAAAGGTCAAAGCTACCGTAAAACGCAGGGGGCAGATACTGCCCAATCATTTCCACACGCTGCAGGACGAAACTTTCGAAGTGGTTGCAGGGCAGCTAACTGTATGGCTGAACGGCAGCACAACAGTGCTGAAGGCCGGCGACAAAATGACGCTGCCGAAAAACGTGCCGCACAACCATTTTAATGATCATGAAACGCCCGTCACGTATATGCATACCGCAGCGCCGGGGCTGGACTTCGACTATCTCATCGAAACCCTGGTCAGCCTGGCCATAGACGGAAAATGCAAAAACGGGAAATACGGGTTCATACAGGAGCTGGTCTTACTCAGATACCTGGACAGCAAATCATACCTCGCCGGCATACCCCTCCGGCTGCAGAAAATATTGATGAATACCATCGCCCCGGCCGCACGGCTGCTGGGCTACAGGGCGGTCTATAAAAAATATTCGGGAACAGAAAAATAACGGCCGCAGTCAACAGCCTGTTTTTCCTGCATTAAAGGATGCGCTGAAAAAAAATTTGCGAAACTGAAAAGTTGCATGTATGTTTGCAACCGAACAGTTTCATAAAGTAAAGGACAGGCAGATGAGAAGGGATGTTTTTCAGGCCATAGCAGACCCGACCCGGCGGGCGATCATCGGGCTGATCGCCATGCAGGCCATGACGCCCAATGCGCTTGCCGAACATTTCGACATGACCCGCCAGGCAGTATCCAAGCACCTCAGGATACTGGCGGAATGCGCGCTGGTAAAGCAGCAGCAGCGGGGCAGGGAGATCTATTATCAGCTGGAAGTAAACAAAATGAAACAGGTGGACAAATGGCTGGAGCAGTTCAGGAAGATCTGGGAAAACCGGTTCAGCCAGCTGGACGATCTATTATTAACCATGAAAAACCGTAAAAAATGAACAACAATCTGGCTTTCGATTTTTCCGCAAACAGGGAAAACAACACGATCACGGTAAAAAGGGAATTTGCCGCCGCGCGCCCGCTGGTATGGGACGCCTACACAAAAAGCGAGCTCCTCGATCAATGGTGGGCGCCGAAGCCCTGGAAGGCGCGGACAAAATCCATGGACTTCCGGGAAGGCGGCCACTGGCTCTACGCCATGTGCGGACCGGAAGGCGAAGAGCATTGGGCAAAGATAGATTACGAGCATATCCGCATGCAGGAAAATTTTACCGGCATTGACGCCTTTACAGATGCGGAAGGGAACAGGAACAAAGACATGCCGGAGGCAAAATGGGACGTGCGCTTTACAGACAAAGGACAGGTTACGGTCGTGGAATTCCTCATTTCCTTCGACAACCTTTCCCAGCTGGAGGCCCTCCTGCAGACGGGCTTCAAGGAAGGCCTGGGCATGGCGATGGAAGGCCTGGACGAGCTGCTGGCAAAGCTCCGGAAGTAACGCTCATAAAAAAAGGTGTGGCCGTTTGTCAGGCAAACGGCCACACCCGGCTTGCCGGCTATACGGCCTGTCATGGCCCTGAGCAGCATTGCCGAAAAAACCGGCGGCATATAGCCTCCGGCCGGCAGCACACAAAATATAAGGGAGAAAAAAGAGCGGAAGACGGGACTCGAACCCGCTACCTACAGCTTGGGAAGCTGTCGCTCTACCAGGTGAGCTACTTCCGCTTGGGAGACCAAAAGTAAAGAATTTCCGGCATTACAAAAGCTCCGCTTCCTCCGTCTCCGCTTTCGGCGGCCGCACCAGCTCGTACTGCCGCGCAAACCGGCACCAGGTGCAGTCCTCCTTGCCGCAGCCGGTGTCGAACTCCCTGTTCATGATCTTCGCATACACATCCCTGATCTGCTGCCGGACGATGCGGACGCTGTTGTCGTCTATCGGCACAGTGTAGCGGACGAACTCGCTTTTTTTATTTTTCTCGATAAAGTCAAAAATGCCGCGGGTCATCTTCCAGTCGCGCGCAGGCGGGAAGTGCTCCAGCAGGATGCGGTAAAAGACCATCTGCCGCCAGTAGTCGCCGCCGTCGGGATGCGCGTCGGTAGGGCCTGACAGCTGGTACCGCGTCGCATAGTCGGGGCTGCCGGTCTTGTAGTCGGTGACGGTGCAGTCGGCGCCCTCGAAGGTGATCTTGTCGAGCTTCCCCTTCAGCGGCACGCCGTCCATGACCACCTGGGAGATGTTGTATTCCGCGATCATGGACTTGTTGAAGCTGTGGATGTAATGATCATAATATTCCCCCAGCACCTGTATCCCCAGCTCGCGGCGGCGGGCGTACTGCTGCTCCGTGAACGCACTTTCCTCGCGGCGCAGGGCGTACTGGAACCAGCGGAACAGCTCTTCCTTCGATGGAAATGTCTTCTGCGGATGCACATACATCTTCTTGAACAGCTGCTCCAGCGCGTAATGCACCGCGACGCCGAAGGCCAGCGCGTCCGACCGCGCAGCAGGGACGCGGAGGATGTACTCATAATAAAACGACAGCGGGCACGAGAGGTATTTGTTCATCGCCGACACGCTCAGCACAAAGTCCTCCAGCCTGCGGGCGATCAGCTCTTCCTTCGCCAGCTGCGTCAGCACCGGCGGATCGGGGAGGAATGATCCCACAAGATGCGCTACGATGGACGTATCTTCCAATGCCACCATCGTACGCTCGTGGGGAAGGCTCACCTCGTCAATATACCGGGAAGGCTCGAGCTCTTTCTCGCGGTTGTCGCGCTGCGGGAAGGACACGTACAGGTGCTTCTTCGCGCGTGTCACCGCCACGTAGAAGAGCCGCCGTGCCACCTCCTCGGTATTGCTGCGCTCCTCTTCCGCAGGCAGCTCGCGGGTCAGCGTATCCGGCAGCGCAAAGCCGCGGTTGCCACCCGACTTGCCCTCCCAGAACGGCTTGCTGACGCCGAGCAGGAACACATGCTCGAACTCATGGCCCTTCGCACTGAAGGCGGTATAGAAGCGAACGCCGTTCTCCCGCCGCACCACCTTCTGTATGGACAGCGGTATACCCTCGCGGTTCATCTGCTCCGTCATCTGCAGGAGCTCCGCGATGGTCATACGCGGCCTTTTGGCGCATTCCTCCTTTACAAAATCGAAGAAGGTCTGCAGCACCTGCATATCCCACACATAATTATTCCCTTTCAGCAGCGCCGCGACGATGCCGCCCTCGTACAGGATATGCTCCAGCAGCATCGGCAGCGTCAGCGACGACAGGGCATGTATCCAGTATTCGATGTTCTGCCCCAGCCTGACCAGCGCATCGGCGGTCTCGAGGTTCATCGTGCGGAGCAGCAGCGAGTCCTGCAGCAGGTAGCGCCAGTAGACATGCTTCTTCTCCTTCTGCTGCAAGTAGATGCTGAGCGTCGCCACGTCGAGCGGGCGGATGCCGAAGAACGGCGTGTGCATCAGCCGGAACAGCAGCTCCTCGCCGCTGAAGGAGCGGGTGGATTCCAGCGACAGGTATTTCAGTATGTTCAGCACCTGCGCGGTAAGCGGCAGGTCGAGCACGTTCACCGGGCGCTTCACCCAGTAAGGAATGCCTTTTTTTTCCAGCAGGGAGATGATGTTGGCGGCCTGCTTGTGCTGCGCGTACAGCACCGCCACGTTGTTCAGCGCCACGCCTGCGTTCTGCAGCGCCTCGATCTCCGCGACGATATGCGCCTCTTCATGCAGCTGGTTGAAGTACGTACGGATCACCGGCGATACTGGCGCCTCCTCCCGGAACCGCCCGTTGGCGGAAACGATCTGCTTGTCGAGCTGCAGGTGCTGCAGCTGGTAGATCAGCCGCTGCCGGTTGTTCTGTATGGATGCCGTGGCCTTGTCGAGGATGACCTGCGCCGATCGGTAGTTCTCCTTCAGCACGATCACCTTGATGGTGTCCCTGTATTTTTCGTAGAAGTCAATGATATTCTGCAGCCGCGCGCCCTGGAATTCAAAGATGGACTGGTCGTCGTCGCCGACGATGAACAGGTTGGGATCTTCCCAGTAAGACGACAGCTGCGTAAGCAGCTCGCTCTGCGCGCCGCTGGTGTCCTGGAACTCATCCACGAGGATGAACTGGAACCGCTCCTGGTTGATCTGCAGGAATCCGGGATGCTCGCGGAAGGCGTTGATCACCCACAGGATCATGTCATGAAAATCATAACGCCCCGCCTGCTTCATCCGCTGCTGGTATTCCGGGAACAGCAGCGCCGCTGCCCGCGTCCGCTCCATGCGCTCCGTCTCCCTGCGGATATCTTCGGTCTTGAGGCTCCCGATCTCGATGCCGCGCGCTGCGTTCGCCCGTTTATAGCGGTAAGCATCGCGGTTGGGAAGGTCCGCGAGGTAGGCGTCTATGGCGTCGCTTACATACTGTGCGCTCCAGTCTTCCGACTTCATCAGGTCGAACAGCGCGCTCAGGTTTTTCGCGTCATAATAAATGTCGCCTTTCAGCCGGCGCAGCAGGTGCCCTTCGGGCAGTCCTTCGATGAGCCCGTACAGCAGGTCCATCCGTTCCAGGTCGGATATGGGCGAGAGGTCGCGCATGCCGAAGTATTCCGGGTTGCGCTGGATGATCTGGTTGCAGAAGGCGTGAAAGGTGAAGATGTGCACCTGGTGGGCGTCTTCGCCGATGATCTCGAGCAGCCGCCGCCGCATGGCCAGCGTGGCCTCGTCGGTGAAGGTGAGGCAGAGGATCTCATAGGGCTTTACCTGCGCCTCGCTGCGCAGCAGGTTGGCGATGCGCATGGCGAGGACTTCCGTCTTGCCCGTGCCCGGCCCGGCGATCACCATGACCGGTCCGTACACCGCGTCTACCGCTTCGCGCTGCTGGGGGTTAAGCTGTTCATACCGCCGGAGAAAAGCTGCTTCGTTCTGCATAGTTTCGGCCGGCGCCTGCCGGAAGATGCTAAAATACGGCGATTTTTTTACCCGCCGAAGCTTCAGCGAAGACGGGTCAATATCGGACAAGCGAAAGCCGGGTCAATATCGCCTGGGCAAAACAATCCAAAGCAGCTTCGCCGGTCTGAAGCTTCGGCGGTTGAAAGCAAAAGCCGGG
>Ga0206101_1000243_pt1 | contig 12219 bp, 11 predicted proteins | sample 1B0metagenome_FD_148613 | JGI IMG/M metagenome (GOLD analysis project Ga0206101, IMG submission 148613) | Enriched microbial communities from leaf-cutter ant dump, University of Wisconsin, Madison, United States - 1B0 | ecosystem: Environmental > Terrestrial > Nest > Insects nest > Nest dump... | reverse complement strand
CAGGTCAGGATAGACATCGCTCATCGTGTCTATCACCCGTTCCACGACATGCACGAGCGTGGGCTCGCTCCTGCCGAGCAGCCAGGCGTGCCGTACCGCGCGCCGCAGGATGCGACGGAGCACATAACCCCGCCCCTCGTTGGAGGGGAAGACGCCATCCGCGAGGAGGAACGCGACCGCGCGCGCATGGTCCGCGAGAACGCGGAATGCCGCCGGTTCCACGACGACCTCACGTCCGCCCACGGTCTCCGTGTGGGGCGCGTCGCCCTGCCGCCCACGATACGGGATCCCGATAACCTCCTCGACCCGCTCGATGAGGGGTGCGAAGACATCGGTGTGGAAGTTACTGGTGACGCCCTGCTTCACCGCCGCGACGCGCTCCAACCCGGCGCCGGTGTCTATGGACGGCCGCGGGAGTGGGGTGAGCGTGCCGTCCGCGCTCCGATCGTACTGCATGAACACGAGGTTCCAGATCTCCAGGAATCGCCCCGCCTCGGCGCCTTCCACGAAGGCATCGAGGGAGAACTCCTCCCGATCCAACTCGGTCCACTCCCCGGTCGCGCCTTCGGGGAAGCGCCAGTCGGAGGCAACCGCCGCCAGATCCACGTAGATCTCGGAGCAGGGACCGCACGGGCCGGTGTCGGCCATCTGCCAGAAGTTGTCCTTCTCGCCAAGGCCATAGATACGGCTGGCCGGGAGCCCTGACAGCTCGCTCCAGAGCTCGCGCGCCTCGTCATCCTCGTGGTAGACCGTCACCCGCAGATGGCGCGGGTCAATCCCCATCTCGACGGTGATGAACTCCCAGGCGAAGCGTATCGCGTCGCGCTTGAAGTAGTCGCCGAAGGAGAAGTTGCCGAGCATCTCGAAGAAGGTGTGATGCCGGGCGGTGTGTCCTACCTGCTCGAGGTCGTTGTGCTTTCCACCCGCGCGAACGCACTTCTGCGCCGTGGTAGCCCTCCGTCCGGGCAGGGGGTCTTCCAGCCCCAGGAAGACCTTCTTGAAGGGCACCATCCCCGCGTTGACGAAGAGCAGGGTTGGGTCATCGGCAGGGACAAGGCTGGCGCTGGGACGCACCGTATGGTGCTGACGCTCGAAGTACGCCAGGAATCGGGCACGGATCTCGGAGGCACGCATGACGGCAGAATATACGAGCGAAAGAGCGGGCAGCGAAGGGCGCGCCGTTCACCGCCGCACTCAACCCAGCGCCGGAAGCGCCATGAGCACCCGACCGAACGCCCTGGATTCCCTCTGATAGGGTCGGTCCTACCGGCGCTCAGGCCCCTTCCCGCTCCAGCGTATCGAGCGCATGCCTGATCTGGTCGGGATCGTAACCACGCCTGGCCAGATAGCCATAAAGGCGGCGCTCACGAACCCGCTCCTCCAACCCTACCAGGGTGCGAGCACGCTTCCGGGCAAGGGTCAGTATGGCGGTCTCGTCGTCCACCGCCTCCTCCACCCAGACCTCGGCGATCGCTTCCTCAGCTACTGCCGGAGCCACCCCCCGCCTGGCGAGATCCTGCCCCACCCGCCTACGCGAGGCACCAGTCCCCGCCACACGGCTGCGAGCGAGGGAGCGAGAGAAGCGAGCGTCGTCCACGACGCCGCTATCCACCAGGCGAGCAACGGCCACCTCCGCCACGGACGCATCCACACCCTTACGGTGCAGGAAGCGCCGCAACTCCATTGCCGAGCGATCGCGGAAGGCGAGCGCGTCGAGGGCACGATCCACCGCCCCCATCACCTGCCCCTCCTCCTCCAACGCGGCGAGCCGGCGCTCGTCCAGCGCCATCCCGACCGCGAGCCGCAGGCGCGACACACTCTCCGCGCCCACGGTCGCCGCCGCGACGCCGTCCACGACAACATCGAAACGCCCCTCGCGCCGACTACTCGGGACCAGCGCCGTGACGACCGCCGGCCGCGCGAGGGAACGTTCCACGTCCACCGACTCAGTCCTCGGCCGCACCCTCGGCGCCGGCCGGCGCGGCATCCAGCGCCACCAGCCCCAGCACGACCTTCACCTGCTCCTCGATCTCCGACATCATCGCGGGATTGTCCTTCAGGAAGAGCTTCGCGTTCTCGCGACCCTGCCCGATCTTCTGCCCGCCGTAGCTGTACCAGGCACCCGACTTCTCGATGATGCCCGACTCCGCGCCGATATCCACCAGCAGCGACGTGTGGCTGATCCCTTCGGCATACATGATGTCGAACTCGGCCTGCCGGAACGGAGGCGCGACCTTGTTCTTCACGACCTTCACACGTACATGCGACCCGACCACCTCATCCTTGTCCTTGACGGGTCCAGTACGGCGGATGTCCAGCCGCACGGAGGCGTAGAACTTGAGCGCCTTTCCGCCCGTCGTCGTCTCCGGATTGCCGAACATCACACCCACCTTCTCGCGAAGCTGGTTGATGAACACCACCGAGGTCTTTGACCGCGCGATGGCGCCGGTGAGCTTCCGCAGCGCCTGACTCATGAGCCGAGCCTGGAGGCCCACGTGCGAGTCACCCATGTCCCCCTCGATCTCAGCACGCGGGACCAGCGCGGCAACCGAGTCAATAACCACCACGTCCACCGCGCCAGACCGGACCAGGATCTCGCAGATCTCCAGCGCCTGCTCACCGGTATCGGGCTGCGAGACGAGGAGAGCATCCATATCCACGCCCAGCTTCCGCGCATACTCGATGTCCAGCGCATGCTCGGCATCTATGTACGCCGCCACACCGCCGCCGCGCTGCGCGTTCGCGACCACGTGCAGGCAGAGCGTCGTCTTTCCGCTCGACTCGGGGCCGTAGATCTCCGTCACACGCCCGCGCGGAATGCCACCCACGCCTATGGCCGCGTCCAGGTTGATCGCCCCGGTGGGGATGGCGTCCACCCGCACCCGCACGGAGTCAGACCCCATCTTCATGATCGAGCCCTTACCGCAGTTCTTCTCGATCTGCGAGATGGCCAGGCTGAGCGCCTTCTTCCGGTCCTCCTGCATCGAACTCGCCATTCGTCCCCACCAGGTTTGAGCGTGTACGTGAGTGTGAGCCCGGCCGGCGGACAGGCTCGCCAACCCGTCGCCAGAAACCCCCGCGCCTCACCCGAATAAAATACGAAACACCCCTCTCACCGCGCAACCCACGGATCTGCCGCACCCTCAATCGAAGAGGGGGAAGGCATCCACCACGTGGCGGACCCGTACGGTTCCTCCCACGAAGAGCACCCCTACCACGTCGAACCTGTAGCTCTCTCCGGGGCGCCCGTACCTGTCAACCCACACGTGCGCGGATCGGCTCAGCTCGCGCTGCTTACGCCACCCGACAGCCTCCACCGGATCCCCGAAATCCACCCGGCGCCGTGCCTTGACCTCCACGAAGGCGACCACGCCGTCACGCGCCGCGACCAGGTCCAGGTCACGGTGCCCGCTGCGGAAGCGCCGAGCCAGAAGGCGCCACCCGCGGCGAGTGAGCCACCTGGCCGCCACCCGTTCACCAAGATCACCCAGAGCCTGCGTCGTCGCTGTCATGGCGGGCAAGATGCACCCCCTCGCCATCCCCCACGACACCGAAAGTACGCGACACGGCTCGTAATCCCGCGATCGGCACCGTCCCCGCGATCAGCTCCCGGGTTCGGACCGCTCCAGGACGGTCAGGTAGCGAACGTCGGGGGATTGCGGCGCCATGCTCTCCATGCGTAGCAGTCGCCCACTCTCCCGGTCCACCCAGAGCCACTGCTGGGCATCCGCGGCGGTGGCGCTCATCCGCCACGCCAGATGGTCCCCATCGAGCGCCGGAACGGATTCGACCGCCTCCACCCTGAGGGTGACGGGCACCAGGGCGACCCCCGCGGGCCCCGGTACGACCTGCACGGCCGTGGCCGCCCAGCCGCTGTCCAGCGGAGCGATGGTGAGCAACGACTCCAGCATCGCTCCGCTCGCCACCAACCCTGGCGCGCTGGGGAGCGACACTGGCAGACTATCCCCGCCGGGTGCCGTCATCGCGCCACGAACGCTGTCCTGGCCGAAGCTGAGCGACATCCGGACGGGGCCCATCGTCGCTGCCCGACTCATGGGCCTCAGGTCGGCGCGACGCACCAGGAGGCTATCCGCCATCAACCGACCATGCGAATCGGTCTCCTCCAGGACGAGCCAGACGGACGGATCACCTGGCGCCGGGAGCACCCGAACCGTCCGGCGCGCCAGCTCCATGCGCTGATCACCGCGCGCCATGAGCACCTGATAGTGCCAGGCACCCGGCAAGAGCACACGACCAGCTGGGGCCGTCAGCGGAGGAGCGGTGTCGCCGGACCCGGGACCGACAGGCGCCACCCCCGGCGAACTCTGCGCGCCCACGGGCATCGCGAGCGCGACAGCCACGACGAAGGCGGCAACTGATGATGACGATGGCATCCCTCTGGTACCCTGTCCTCAGCTCTTCGGTCCGGCTATCCGATCCAGCTCCTCCAGCCCCATGAGGACATCGCGAGGGCGGGATCCATCCGGCGGGCCGAGCACACCGGCCAGGTGGAGTTGGTCTATGATACGCGCGGCGCGGCCGTACCCGATCTTCAGCCGGCGCTGTAAGAGCGACGTGGAGCCGCCCTGGTGCTGGATCACCACCTCGGCAGCCTCCCGGAAGAGACGATCGCGATCCTCGCCATGCTGCTCGTCGTCGTCCCCGCGTCCGCCCGCCTCCTGGGCCTCCCGAGCGCGCACCTGCTCCAGGATGTCGGCCTCCTCCATCTCATCCACCAGGCCGGACGCGACATCGCCAGACTCCTCGCGCAACCGGCGCTCCGCCTCGCGCCGATCGGAGTACCAACCCATGAGCCGCTCCGTCTCCTCGCTGGAAAGGTAGGCCCCCTGCAACCGTGAAGGCTCCGACCGACCCGGCGGGATGAAGAGCATGTCGCCATTGCCCAGCAGCATCTCCGCGCCAGCTCCGTCTATGATCGTCCGGCTGTCCACCTGCGAGGCGACGCGGAACGCGATCCGACTGGGGAAGTTGGCCTTGATCAGCCCGGTGATCACGTTCACGCTTGGCCGCTGCGTGGCCAGGATGAGGTGGATTCCGATAGCGCGAGCCTTCTGCGCGAGCATGGCGATCGGTGCCTCCACCTCACCCTGAACGGTCATCATCAGGTCGGCCATCTCGTCAATCACGACGACGATGTACGGCAGAACCGGACCAGTGTACGCGCGCTCCTCGAAGGCCACTTCGGGGTTACGCGGGCGCTGCAATGGAGCACCCTCACGCACACGTCGGTTGAAGTCCTGCAGGTTGCGACAGCCGTTCTCCGCGAGGAGGGCGTAGCGATCCTGCATCTCGAGCACCGCCCACTTGAGGAGCGCCGCCGCGTCGCGATTGTCGGTGATGACCTTGTGGCGCAGGTGCGGGAGGGCGTTGTAGACCGAGAGCTCCACCATCTTGGGGTCAACCATCAGGAAGCGGAGCGTGCTCGGGGTGTGACGATAGATCAGGCTCGTGATGATCGTATTCACGCACACCGACTTCCCCGAACCCGTGGCGCCGGCGATCAACAGGTGCGGCATCCGCGCCAGGTCGGCGATCACCGGACGCCCTTCCAGGTCCTTGCCCAGCGCGACCGGCAACGCCGCGCGGGCCGTCTGGAACTCGGAGGACTCGAGGATGTCCCTGAGCGTGACTATCTCCGGGCTCGGATTGGGCACCTCCACGCCGACCGCTCCCCGCCCTGGTATCGGCGCCACTATCCGGATGCTGGGCGCGCGCATGGCGAGCGCGAGGTCATCCGCCAGCGCGGCGATCTGTCGCACCTTGACCCCCGCCGCGGGTTCAACCTCGTACTGGGTCACGGTGGGGCCGGTGGTACGGCCCGCGAGGGTGCCATCCACCTTGAACGTCCTGAGCGCCGCCATGAGCTTCTCCCCCGCGGCGTCGAGTGCGCGGCGGTCCTGCTCCATGTTCCGGGAAGGGGGAGCCGCTAGCAGTTCGAGTGGCGGGCAGTCGTCCTCCGTCTCGGGCGACGCGCGCTCGGTTGACTCCAACTCGGCGGCGATCCTCTCCGCCCGGGCATCGGCCGCTGGCTCAGGGCGCGCATGGCGCCCACGCCCCCTCCGCTGTCCGGCGACGCGCGATCCTGCCGCATCGCCGTCCTTGGTCGGGTCCCCATCCCCCTCCGTGGCCTCGCCGTCGTCGGAATCTCCCTCCACGCCGGCACGGGCTTCGGCGACGTAGCGCGCCTCGAGCGCGGGGAGTTCCTCGGGGGTTGGCTCCAGCAGCACCGAGCTGTGCGTGGACGCGGCCTCCTTCGCCGCCGACGCGGCAGCGCGCGCGGCCGGGGATCGGCGGCCAAGCAGCAGGCGCAGCGGGTTCCACGCCAGCGTGACGACCGTGAGCCCGCTCAGCGCCAGCAGGACAATCAGCCATGAGCCCACCCCACCGAAGGCCCTGACCATGTAGAAGGCGACCACGTGGCCCCACCAGCCGGCCCACGCGGTGACCTCCAGCCGCGCGCCAGTCGCGAGGGCGAGGGTGATGGGCACCAGCAGTGTCGCGCCGCCGAGGAAGAGGAGCCAGGAGCGGTCCGTCCTCGATTCCAGGCGCCCGATGAGGCGGAGCCCGTGCACCAGCGCCGCGGCCGGGAGGAGAAGCCCGCCGGGAAGCCCGACCAGTTGGACGATGTAGTGGTGCACGCACGCGCCCACCGGCCCGAACAGCCCACGCGCTTCCGTGCACGAACGGGCCACGGTGGCGGGCGTGAGCAGGGCTCCCAACAGGAACGCCCCCGCCACAAGGAGCGCGATCCCGGCCAGTTCCCTCTTCAACTGCTGCCGCCCCACCCTGCTACCTCTCCCGCTCGGGCCCCAACTTCGTGATCTGGCGGTCGTGATAGATGGGGATCACCGGATAACCGTCCAGCATCGCGCACACGGCCAGGTCCTCGGCAAAGCCGGCGGCCATGAGAGCCTGGCCATGCGCGGAGTCCTCGAAGAGCCGCGTCACGCTATCGCCATAGCCACGCTCGATCAGCAGCGCGGCGCGAGCAGCGTCGTTGAGCATGACCTCGGCGTCCTCCCGCTCGGTCAGGAAGCGAACGAAGCGCCCCGCGCATGCAGCATCCTCCAGCGAGAACTGGCGCTCCCGCCCGGCGCAGAGGAGCACGACATCCTCCCCGCCGTGCAGCGCGGTGCGCAGGAGAGTCAGCACGGCGGAGAAGTTGACGAACGACGCCACGACCACGTCGCGCGCGCCCTGCACTCCCACCAGCGCGGCCGTGCCATTGGTGGTGGAAAAAAGGACTGTCTTCCCCTCCACCGCCTCCCGCGTGAACTCGCGCGGCGAATTCCCGAAGTCGAAGCCCGGCACGGGCAGCATCTTCCGCTCGCCAGCAAGGCGGACCTCGCCACGCTCGAAGGACTTTGACCGCAGCACCACCTCCTCCGTGCTCTCGAAGGGGATGATGTTACGGGCGCCATTCGAGAGCGCCACGGCCACGGTGGTGGAAGCACGGAGCACATCAATCACCGCGACCACGCGGTTGGCCACGTCGGCGGCGGCGAACTGATGAGCCCCGAAGAATACGTCTACCCTCACCTACACCGGCTCCTTCATCAGGTCTGGCTCGCGCTCCAAGAACTTCGTATCCACGTCCCCGGACATGAAACGAGGGTTCTCCATCACCCGTGCCAGGAATGGCGCGGTCGTCGTGATCCCCTCGATAATGAAACTTTCCAGCGCTATCTGCATCCGGCGCAGCGCCTCCTGGCGGTCACGTCCCTGGACTATGAGCTTGGCGAGGAGGGAATCGTAGAACGGGGGAACGGTGTATCCCGCGTACGCGTGCGTATCCACCCGAACGCCCGGACCACCCGGCGGATGGAAGACATCTATGCGCCCCGGTGCCGGCTGGAAGTTGCGCGAGGGATCCTCGGCATTCAGGCGGCACTCGATCACATGACCGCGGAGCGCAGGGAGCGCGTCAACGGAGAGCTTCTCACCGGCGGCCACCCTGATCTGCTCCTTCACCAGGTCCACTCCGGTGAGCATCTCGGTCACGCCGTGCTCCACCTGGATGCGGGTGTTCATCTCCATGAAATAGTACCGCCCATCCTCGTCCAGGAGCATCTCGATCGTGCCGGCACCCACGTAGCCGATGGCGGCGGCGCCGCGGACGGCGTCGCTCCCCATCCGCTCGCGCAACTCGGGCGTGATCGCGGGGCTTGGTGCCTCCTCGATCAGCTTCTGGTGGCGTCGCTGCACCGAGCAGTCGCGCTCGCCCAGGTGGATCACGCGACCGGTGCGATCACCCATCACCTGGAACTCGATGTGACGCGGCCTGGTGAGGTACTTCTCCACGTACACGTCGCCGTTGCCGAAGGCGGACAGCGCCTCGGAGCGAGCCATCTGGAAGGATCGCGCGAACTCGTCGGCATCGTGCGCCACGCGCATCCCCTTTCCGCCACCACCGGCCGCGGCCTTGATGATCACCGGGAAGCCGATCTCCACGGCGAACGCCAGCGCCTCCTCCGGATCCTCGACCGGCCCCGGGGTTCCGGGGACGATCGGCACGCCCACCGCCGACATCGCGGCGCGCGCGGCGGCCTTGTCACCCATCACCCGGATCTGCTCGGGCGTAGGCCCGATGAAGGTGATCTTGGAGGCCTCGCAGGTCTCCGCGAACTCCGCGTTCTCCGCAAGGAATCCGTAGCCAGGGTGGATGGCGTCGGCACCGGTGATCTCCGCCGCGGCGATGATGCGCGGGATCTTGAGGTAGCTGTCGCGCGCGGGCGCTGGACCGATGCACACGTCGTCGTCCGCGAACCGCACGTGCAGCGATTCGCGATCGGCCTCCGAATACACGGCCACGGTCTGGATGCCCAACTCGCGACAGGCTCGGATCACGCGGAGCGCGATCTCGCCACGGTTGGCGATGAGTACTTTCTTAAACATGGATCACTCCGATGGCCGCCGCGAACATGGGGGCCGTCAGGACCGTCTGGATGAAGCCCGATACCGTCGGAGGCCGCGTCGCGGCATCCGATTCGAGGGCTCGGCTTGGCTTGCTGGAATGGAGGTGTGACATGGATGGCGAGGAGCCGATCATCAGCTCCCGATCCCTGTCGGACCGTTGCCGACCCGTTCCTGCCCCTTCTGGAAGCTGTCCCAACTCGTGTCGCTCGACCCGGCCACGCCCTGGACCCGCAGCGCGAACTCGCTCGGGTTGGTCGCATGGAAGACGGCGTCGTCGTACGAGATGACTCCCTGGGTGTACCAACCCATGAGCGACTGATCGAAGGTCTGCATACCGTACTGCACCGTGCCTTCGCGAATCAGCTCGGGGATGTTGAGCGACCGCTCCATGTCGCGGATGTTATCGCGCACCGCGGCCGTGTTGATCAGGATCTCCGCGGCGGGCACCCGCCCCGCCCTGTCCGCGCGCGGGACGAGGCGTAGCGAGATGATCGCGCTGAGCGCGCTCGACAGCATGAACCGCACTTCGGACTGCTGGTGCGGGGGATAGAACGAGAGCACCCGGTTGATGGTCTGCGTGGCGTCCGTGGTATGCAGCGTGGAGAACACCAGGTGTCCCGTGTCCGCGGCCTTGAGCGCCGTGTCCAGCGTCTCCAAGTCGCGGATCTCGCCGATCTGGATGATGTCCGGATCCTGGCGCAACACACGACGCAACGCCTGCGCGAAGCTATCGGTGTCGGTGCCTACCTCGCGCTGGTTGATGTGGCTATGGATATCACGGTGCAGGAACTCGATCGGATCCTCGATCGTGATGATGTTGGCGTGCCGACGTTCGTTGATGTGCTGGATCATCCCCGCGAGCGCGGTGGACTTCCCGGATCCGGTGACACCAGTGACCAGCACCAGTCCGCGTGGACGGAGCGCGACGTCTCCCACCACGGCTGGAAGGTTCAACTCGCTCAGCAGCGGCGTCTGGTGGGGCACGGCGCGGAATGCGAACGCGATCGTCCCGCGCTGTTGATAGACGTTCACGCGGAATCGCCCGATCCCCTGCACCCCGGTGGCGAAGTCCGCCTCCCGCTGCTCGGCGAACTCCTTGATCTGCCGGGGCGTCATGAGCTCCTTCGCGAGCTCCGTCAGTTCGTCCGGGCGCAGCGGCGGGTGCCGCATGGCCTCTAGTTCGCCATGCAGGCGCAACGTGGGCGGGCGCCCGACCTTCAGGTGCAGGTCCGACGCCCCCGACTGTACCATCCGTTGGAGGATCCCCTTGAAGTCGAGTGCTCGCGCACTCCCATCCGGGGCTCCGCCACCGCTCGTGGCGCCGGCGCCTACAACGGCCGGTGGCACCGCGGTGGGCGGTTGGTCAGCCATTGGGATCAATGCGGAAGAGCACCTGGCCATACTCCACCGGATGCGCATCCTCGGCCCGCACCTCCACAACCACGCCCGAGACCTCGGATTCGATCTCGTTCATGATCTTCATCGCCTCGATGATGCAGAGAACCTGTCCCTGAGAGATCCTATCACCCACGGCGACGTACGCCTTCGCTCCGGGCTCCGGCGCCTTGTAGTAGGTCCCAACCATCGGCGACTTCACCTCGATAAGGTCGGTCCTGGCGGCCGGAGCCGGTGCCGGGGCCGCCGCGGGCGACTCCGCGGGCACGGCCGCGGCCGGAGCCGCTACCGGCGCGGGCAGCGGCGCCGCGGCAACGGGGGCGACAGCGGCGACCGGCACGGCACCACGCTGCTGCGGCGCGGTCTTGGAGAGCCGCAGCTTCATCCCCTTATCCGAGGAGATCTCGATGGAATCCACCGTCGAGCCATCGAGCATCTCGATCAGCTTCTTGACGTAACGTAGGTCTATCATGTCCATGTGAAGAGTGGTCCGTCGTGTCAGGTTACGCCACCTCGATGAGCTCACGCGGAAAGTGCGTGAGCAGCTCGGGGCCCGCTGATCCAAGGTGGACGTCATCCTCGATCCGGACTCCGCCCCAACCTGGCAGGTATATGCCAGGTTCGATCGTCACCACCGCGCCCTGGGGGAGTGGCGTTTCCACCCGTCGAGCCAGGCGCGGGGCTTCGTGCACTTCCAGCCCTATGCCATGCCCGAGACTGTGCTGGAAGTATTCTCCGAAGCCGCGGCGCTGAATGTAGTCCCGAGCGAGCGCATCGGCATCCTCCCCGGTCATCCCGGCGCTGACGCCCTGCACCCCACGGGCCTGTGCCTCCCGTACGACCTCGTGCACCTCCCGCTGCCTACTGTCCGCCCTCCCCAGAACCACCGTCCGGGTGATGTCGGAACAGTATCCCTCCAACTCCGCACCGAAGTCTAGCAGGAGGAGCTCCCCTTCCTCGACAACCCTACCACTCGCCATCGCATGTGGTAAGGCCGATCGCGGGCCAGATGCCACGATCGTGGGGAACGGGAAACCCTCGCTCCCTTCGTCGCGCAACGCATGCTCCAGCAGTCCAGCCACCTCGAACTCCGTCAGCCCGGGGCGGAGCCCACGGAGTAGCCGATCCAGCGCGCGGGTAGCGACCTCCCCTGCCCGGCGGATGGCCTCCACCTCGCCAGCATCCTTGCGCTCCCTGAGCTCCTCCACCATGTCGGTCGTGGGGCGCCACTGCCATCGAGCGCCAGATTCCATGAGACGTTGGAAATCACGGTGCGTGATGTGCGACGCCTCGAAACCGACGGTATGCACTCCGGGGAGCGCGCCGAGGTGGTGCCATAGCCCAGCCCACAAGCTGCGCGGCTGAATGTCCACGACCGCCGCGGCGCCGGCCTCCTCCTCCGCCTGGACCGCATAGCGCGAATCGCTGATCAGGACCACCTGGCGCGGCATGACGAGGGCGATCGCGCTGGATCCGGAGAAGCCTGTCAGGTACCGGATATTGGCCAGCCCGGTGAGGAGCAGCGCATCCAGGTTGGCCCGATCTAGCGCGGCGAGTAGGGCCGCGATCCTGCCTGGACGGGGGTCAACCACGGGATCGCAGCGCCTGGACCAGTCCCCTCAGGGCCATCTCGTAACCCTGGGCACCGAAGCCGCATATCATCGCCATCGCGCCCGCGGCCAGGGTCGAGTGCCGCCGTTCCGGCTCGCGCGCATGGATGTTGGTGAGGTGTACCTCCACATACGGCACCTGCACGGACGCGAATGCATCGCGCAAAGCGAGGGAGGTGTGGCTGTATGCTCCCGCGTTGATGATCGCCCCGTCGGCCACGCCATCCAGCGCCTGGATGGCGTCCACGAGCTGCCCCTCCCCGTTGTGCTGGCTGCA
>Ga0206101_1000240_pt1 | contig 12266 bp, 11 predicted proteins | sample 1B0metagenome_FD_148613 | JGI IMG/M metagenome (GOLD analysis project Ga0206101, IMG submission 148613) | Enriched microbial communities from leaf-cutter ant dump, University of Wisconsin, Madison, United States - 1B0 | ecosystem: Environmental > Terrestrial > Nest > Insects nest > Nest dump... | reverse complement strand
GCCCTGGCGATGGCCAATGCGGGCCCGAACACCGGCGGCAGCCAGTTTTTTATCAACCTGGTTACCAATGCGCACCTGGACAACCATCATACCGTTTTTGGCATGGTTACGGAAGGGTTCAGTGTTGTACAAAGTATCGGCCACGTTCCCACCAACTCCGCAGACCGGCCGCTGACAGATGTGGTGATAGACAGCATCAGGGTGCTGGAATACCCCACTTCCCTGTCTGATGTCGCCATCCGAAACGGGCTGAGCATCTATCCCAATCCGTTCAGAGAGGTAATTCATATCAGCAGCCCGGTGCCTGTAGATGCGTACCTGTCCGGCATAGACGGGCGTATCATATCGCATATGGAAGATGTGAAAACAATACCGGTGAAAGACCTGGCTAAAGGCATGTACCTGTTGCAGATCAGGGATAAGGGAGGGAAGCTGGTAAAGGTCGAAAAGATGGTCAGGCAGTAACGTCCCAGGCGGAAACTGCATATGCAGACATAAAAACAAACAGCACCTGCGGCAATTATTGCAGGTGCTGTTTTGTTACGGGTAAGGAAGTCGGGCGGATGCGCGCTGTCGGGTGCTCCTTTATTGCATTTTGACCCCCGGTGACGGATCACATCTTCCAGCAGATTAAATACATTAGTCTTTCAGCCTGCCTACACTTAAGAGTTATTTTCAACCCATTCCTTGTCTTTAAAGCTATTTATCAACTCAGCGGGGTACAATTCTTTGAATCTTGGATAATTTGTAAACCACGTTTCTACCACAAGCCGTTGCAATCCGCTGTCCAGTTTTGTTGGTCCGTTCAGTTCTTCCGATTTGGATAAATGCGCATTTAATATCTGTATTATGCTACTAAACAGAAGCCCTCGGGTAAGTTGAATTTCTAAGGCAGGGCATGATTCTTTACTATTGTCGAAATTAGCAACCGTTCCTCCTCGGATTAAGTTTAAGATACAGCCGTTTTTTAGCTTCACTATTAGGTCGGACAGCAAATCTATGGAAGTACTTCCGGAATTGTTTGAATTTTGTTGTCGTAAGAGCGTGCCAAATTCTATGTCATAAGAAGAAACAGAAATCAGAGTCTTGTCACGATTAACGATACTCTCCCAGTCAACTTGTACACTGATATCCACTCCTGTCGCACCAATGATGACATCACACTCATGGATAAGTAACTCGAGGCTATCTGCAATGAGGATATCGTTTGATTTTTTCTGCACATGAATTTCCCGAATATCAAATACCATCACCCTGTATATTGTACTGAAGAAATCAGCCAAAGCACGGCCAATATTACCATAACCGACAATTCCAATAATACTTGGTTTAATTCTGAGCAGCAGATCGTGAAGTTTACTATTTAATGCTCGGGAGATTAATATCGGTTCGAGTTTTGTTTTTGCTGCAGATGTAGCAACCTGAATTATTGGAATTTCGCGCCGCCCTGGTTGATATCTCAATCCGGATGTTGTCTGTTCAATTCCATAGCAATAATAGTCATCATGAATAACGTCAGGCGGTATATGGCGGATTGCGAGCCCTCCGTCATCAATAACGATTATGATATCATGTTTTAAAAGCCGTGATGACACCGAGCGCCACATGGCAATTACTCCTTTCTTGTGATTTTCTCTCAAATGACCATAACCTGACTGCGTTTCAGATAAATATACTTGGATACCCATCTTTAAAAGATTCAACTGAACAGCAGGATTCGTTGAGTATGGCTTTCCTTTTACGAAAATATTACCCGGGTGAAATCCTATATCAATAAGCGCTTCGAACATGCTGCCTGTGGTTTCAAGTAAATGCTGCACACATACTAAATATATATTTCCAAAACTAACACGGGGCTTAAATAACTTTTTTAATTCTTCTAAAACAGGCAAGGATCGGAAGGTCATATTCAGAATTTTTTTTCTATGAGTATCAGTCCGTTGAAATCTGGAGAGAAATTGGAATTATTTATAGCATGAATAGATGGAAATGAATCTTTAATAATATTAAGTAGTTTATTGTTCATGAGATCTTTTATGAATTTTGCATTGCGATTGGCTTTACCCTTCAATATATAAAAACCTACTTCAGTATTTGTTTCCAATTCAGCCAAAAGTTTATTGATCGCATTTCCCCGAAATATTGTTTGCACAGATGTTTTTATTTTATCAAGTCGCATATCCGGTAACAAGATGTCGAATGCCGGAGAGTGGGACATTTCGAAAGCCCACGGCATTTCAGGGTTAATGCGTTCGTAATGGAAAAAAAGAGGTGTGTAAGAGTCACTGATAACTTTCCCCTTATCCAAAGGCTCTCTATTGAATATATTGATTATCTCTTCATTGGTCTTAAATAATATACCATCCTGTTTACTGATAGGTTTGATTGCATAAGCTCTGCAGGATGCAATATTGACTAAGTGTTTTATAAGAGGAAGTATGTAAGCTATATCTGCTTCCAGCCCATAGCGTTTAATTAAATCATAATCCCATGCAACATTATTGTTTTGCGATTCCTGAGCCCATCCGATTTTAAAAATATATTCACGCAACTCAGTCTTGCATTTTTTCACTTCGGCACTATCGTTGTTGTTTCTGACATAATATAATTCGGGTATGATAATTATCTCCGTAAAGGGTTGGTCTTGGAGAATGACATTAGCTACGTTTATAAAACCTTGAAGGTAAGTTCTAGCGTCTCCAAAAATCTCAGGTTTAAAGATTATGTCTTTAAATTTGCCGCTTGTGTGTGTGGGTAGTGTTGTAGTAATACAATGCTTGCCGGCAACAGCGTCCCACCCGCTAATATTTAGATTATTCAGATTGAACATTAAATTGATGGATTCCCAAATACCAAATAATTCCCCTTCTTTTATTATGTTTAATGGGTATTCATATTCATGTGATTTATGGTTCGATTTATAAGCGGAAGTTTGTCCTTTAAACACCTCTATATAATTATGGATAATTATTGATAGGGGATGACCTTGAGTGTTTCCTATATGCTTAAAGAATTCTTGGGATAATAATATATTTTCCTGTTTATCAGCACAGAAATAGCATTCATCACGATAACTTTTGTCCTTAGCATCAGAAGAAAGCATCATTGTCATCTTGCCATTTCTAATCAGATACTGACCAAATTTGTAACCGACATGATAAAGAAAAGCGGTTTCCTTTGATTGGGATGCCGAAATGACAGCATTAAGAAGCGACCAAAAATCCTTGTTGACAGCCTTTATGCGGCTATTGCATTCCTTCCATGTTTTTTTTGAGACTTTAATTTTATTTATATCAGAATGTTCCATTGGCAAGTGTTATTTGAATTGCATTATCGAAATAATTAATGAAATACTCGCTATGAGTAATCAGTATAATACCTTTTCCTTGCTTTGCTAAATACTTAATAATGTCACATATTGCCATTGTATTTATATCATCTTGTCCAATAGTTGGCTCGTCAAATATATACCATTCCCTTTCATTACATAAAGTCGCTGCTAAAGATACCCTTTTCCTCATTACAAACGGTAAATCTCCGGGGTGCATGTCCATTAGCTTTTCCAAGCCAAAAAGTTTGACTACGTAGTCAACAATATTAGTTTGGTTGCTTTCCTTTCCTTGTCCCGTTTGGTATAGTTCTTTTTTAACTGACGAACGAAACAGCTGATCATCTGGATTTTGAAAGCAATATCCCAAAAATTTTCCTGGATATTGGTAGAGGTCAACTACTCGGCCACCAATAGCAAAAGAGCCTGAGTATGGCTTATATAATCCGCAGAGTAACTTCGACAATGTAGACTTTCCGGAGCCGTTCTCTCCATTTAAATGGTATATCATTCCCGGTTCAAAATCATAAGAACAATTCTTAATGACCAGATTATTTCGCTGATAGCCGAATGAAACTTTCGATAGAGAGAGCGCTCTGGCTTCTATCCAACCAATATTGCCTGCAGAAAATATAATATCTCGAAATGTAGTATTTAAACCATCCCAACTATTAGTAAATTCCTGCTGTGACCAGCGTACATTATATTCGCCTAATCGGTTATCACTGATAAGCATATTGGGCAAATCGTATTCGGTATTGCTTATCAGATCGAATAATGGTGTTCGCCACTTTCGGTTCAATTGCTCGAAAGTAGCATCAATTGCAAGTTTATCTGAATTAATTAGCAGGTTGCACAAAATGATAAGTAATGATTGTTCACCGCCACTCAGATCAAAAGGATTTGAAGTGAACTTTTTATCGAGTCCGACCTTTCTAAGCAGGCTTAATATTGTTGTGGCAGTATCTGATTGGGGAAACAGATTGTGAAGGGTAACTTCGTCCTGAACAGTTGGGGCTAATCCAGAGATATAATTACTGGGCATTTCTCCAAGGTAAACATAACGACCATGTTCCTTTGCATCAAGGTCCAGCCAAGCCTTTAAATAACTCGTTCGCCCGGTGAAATTTCGTACGGGCAGACATTTTAGCATTTTGTCTTGAATTTTATACACTGTAGTATTTTAAAATATTATAAAGAACCCATACAATACAGATCGTATATAGACTCAAATTATAAAGCGACTTTCCGTTAATCTCAGAAAATTTTGCTGTGTCCAGCTGCGATCGAATATCTTTTCTGTTCCACATATCAGATCGTTCTGAAGCAGTTCTCAATATGCCTATAATCAATGGTATTATGATAAATGGCATTTGCCTTATTTTAGAAATAAATGTCCTATTTTGTATATATCCTTGTGAAAATCTTGCAATTAGAATTCTTTGTGATCGCTTGACAACATCAACCCACACAAAATATGAACCAACTAAGATCATTAAAGAGCTACCTTTAAAGCCCCATTTTCTGAAGGTGAAGTGAACAAATTTCAGTGGTATTATAAATGCAATTTGAATGAGTGTGGTTATTACAATGAGTTTTGCTACAATAAGCATCTCATGACTGTACTGATATGATTCAAGGGAACCGGTTAGTAAATGAAACAAAAAAAACATAGCCATCATTGGTAATATGGCATATTGAAAGAAAATAATGACTATTTTGATCGAAGTATTCCCGATTAATATAGGCAACATAATGAGCTCGAAAATACCAAGCTCAAGTAAATTGCAGGATAACACGCAACCCGTTACTCCAAGACACAAAACAGCCAGCCTAGTATATGGATGAATTTGCATTCTAATTATGTTATTCTCTGATAAAATTATTTGATACCAAGGATTTATTTTTAAACTGTTGGATCAGGGTTTTGGGAATTCGCTGTAATATATAGACAGCAATTAAACATTGGGTCACCTTGTCTAAGAATTCTGCTATAATCCCTGAAATTATAACAGCACTTGCTTTCGATAATCCCTTCGCTTCCAAAAACAATGTAAGGACACTGATGCCATTTCCTGTAATTCCACCGAAAAGATAATAAATAACGGGGGCGCTGACAATAGCCGCAAGTACCGCCAATCCAAGCCCTGAAAATATAGTGCGTGAAAAAGACCTGAATCCTCCTACATTACCGGCTAGGAACACATATATTGCTATGCACACCTGAGTTAATGAGAAGTATATTGCAGGTGGGAATATAGTAATAGAGGAAACAGCAAAGCCTAATACGCCAACAGTCGCTCCCGCCTTCCATCCCAAAAGTAATGCGGTAATAATTGTGCCAACCGAGTCTAAGAAAACCGGTAGTTTCAATACCTGAACAATTGCTCCAATGCCTAGGTTTATGCCCACCGCTAAAGGAATAAATGCAATTTTAAGGGAAGTGTTTACTGAGCGCTTATTATTTGACTTTTCCATAATGATAATTTATCTGCCAAATCTATAGAGATTGCAATTGCAATCAAATTTGTATTTGGTTTCAGAATTCAGAATCCAAATTTTGAAACTGAATTCCGGACAATGATTTTCATACCACAAAGAAAAAAGTAAAACTGGAATGTGAAAAGCGCAACGGATTTAAGAATGTAATATAAATTTTGAATAAATCTGATGGTGGTGTAGTTTTACTCAAAGCAGCTGCCATATGATGAGGTTCAAATATTTTCTGCGCGGTATAGCGGCTCTTGGCTATACAGGTATCTATGGGCACTTATTTATGACTGTAGAGGAGGCGTTTGGTTTAACTCTCTTGTCAATTTCCTTCTTGTCCATACTTCTTTTTTTCTATATATTGGTGTACCTTTCTAAATTCTACCAATATAATATACAACTAGGCCCAATTGCAGAGATTTGGGAGCGCAAATGTCATTTCGCACAAATAGTTCTGTGTATTTTCGGTATCTTGTTGACAATATTCGATTTTTGCATTCACAAAGAGAAGCCAACTGCGATAGACATAACTTACCTTATCTTTCAAGGGCCGCTTATTGTTTTTCCGGAATTTTTCATTTCGATAATCAGTAAATGGTTTGATAACAAATAATCTTATTATAAATAATAATTACATTTAATAAATAATTATATGAATGAAGAAACTTTACCACTATTTGCAGCATGTAAATGCCGGATTTAATACCGCCAATACTTGGATCTGTAGTACTATGAATTGATGATATTTTCAAGCTCCCTATTACCCTAACTTTTTTGATTGATTGCATTTCGGGAGGAAGGAGCCCTTAATACAAAAAGGGGAAATATCAAAAGTATTTTGAAGTGCCTGAGAATCGCGTAAACGAAAACTTTCTCCATCAGGTACTCGAATAAAAAGAGGGTGTATCGAACTTTTGATACACCCTCTTTTAAGCCACTGTGGAGGATAACGGAGTCGAACCGATGACCTCTTGCATGCCATGCAAGCGCTCTAGCCAGCTGAGCTAATCCCCCTTCGTCCGCCGTAGCTTCAGCGAAGGCGGACAACACCGCCAACCACTACCAAAGCACAGCTACTGAGCTGTCAGTAACGGACAGCCTTCGCTAAAGCTACGGCTGTCGAGGACTGCAAATATAGAGCCGTTTCCCGGATTTCTCCAAATTTCTGTAACTTTAGCAGGCAAGTGCAGCAATCCTTATGTGGCACCAGATACTTACCTATTTCTACATCCGCAAGCGTGATCCGAACGAGCCGCGTAACACGAACATCAAATTCATGCACGGCATGAACCGCATTTCCCTCTTCATGTTCATCGTCGCCGTCATCGTGATGCTCGTCCGCCTTTTCCGGCATTAACGCGGAAAACGGTTTCCCGCACTATCTTTACCCCCATGCGCATACAGCACAATGTCTCCCTGCGTCCTTACAATACGTTCCGTATGGATGTGCCCGCCGAGATGCTCGCGGAGATAACGGATACGGAGCAGCTGGAACAGGTGCCCGCTGCGGCGGAACGGCATATCCTCGGCGGCGGAAGCAACGTCCTGCTGACGCGGCCGGTACCGGGGCTTGTCCTGCTGAACCGGCTGAAAGGGATCCGGCGGGTCCGGGAGGACGACCGGCATGTATGGCTGGAAGTGCAGTCGGGCGAAGTATGGCATGAGCTCGTGCTGTACGCCATCGCGCACAACCTGGCGGGCATCGAGAACCTCGCGCTGATCCCCGGCACCACCGGCGCCGCGCCGATACAGAACATCGGGGCCTACGGCGCAGAGGTGAAGGAGACGGTTGACCAGGTCACCGCGTGGCATTGGCAGGAGCGCTGCTTTGTCAGCTACAGCAATGAGCAATGCCGGTTCGGGTATCGCGACAGTATTTTCAAGCAGGAGCTGAAAGGCAGCGTTTTCATCACCTCGGTACTATTCCGGCTGAACAGGCAGCCGTCGTATCATATCGCTTACGGCTCCGTGGCGCAGGAGCTGGAGCGGATGGGCATCCGCGAGCTGTCCATAGCAGCCGTCGCTGAAGCCGTGATGGCGATCCGCCGCAGCAAGCTGCCGGATCCGGCGCAGATCGGCAATGCCGGCAGCTTCTTCAAAAACCCGGTCATCACTGCGGATCATTTTCAGTCATTGAAAAAAGCATATCCTGCTATCCCTTTCTATCCCGCAGGAGATTCGGTGAAAGTCCCCGCCGGCTGGCTGATCGAGCAATGCGGGTGGAAAGGCTGCCGCCGCGGCGATGCCGGCGTGCATGAAAAGCAGGCGCTGGTGCTGGTCAACTATGACCACGCGCAGGGCACAGACATCCGGCAGTTGTCGGACGATATTGTAGCTTCCGTAGCGGAGCGGTTCGGGATCACCCTGGAAAAGGAAGTGCAGGTCTGGTAACCTAAACGCCCACCATCAGCGGCATCAGCAGCATCAGCAGGTCTTCGTTATCCGCCTTTTCCATCGGGCGGAAGATGCCCGCACGTGTCGGCGTGCTCAGCTCGACGTTCAGCTCTGCGCCGTCTATATTGCTCACCAGCTCGATCATCAGCTTGGCGTTGAAGGCGATCTTCATGTCTTCGCCGGTGTACTGGCAGCTCAGCGTTTCCTTGCCTTCGTAGGAGAAGTCAATATCCTGCGCGCTGATCTGCAGGGCGTTGCCGTTGATATCAAGCACCACCTGGTTGGTGGTCTTGTTGGAGAAGATGCTGACGCGGCGCAGCGCGCTGATGAAGTCGGCGCGGTTCACTGTGAGCCGGTAAGGATTATCGGTAGGCACGACCGCCTTGTAGTCCGGGAAGCGGGCATCAATCAGCCGGCAGCTCATGCTCAGCCGGTTGGTGCTGACGAACAGGTGGCTGCTGTTGTACGAAAGCTGCAGCTGCGTCTCGTCGGCCGGCAGGGTCGTCCGCAGCTGGTGCAGCGGCTTCCGCGGCACGATGAAGCCTTCCGTCGCCGGGCAGTGGATATCGTCGCGGCGCAGCCGTACCAGCCGGTGCGCGTCGGTAGAGACAAACGTGAGGTTGTCGGGCGCCAGCTCGAAATACACGCCCGTCATCTGCGGGCGCAGCGTATCGGTGCTGACGGCAAACAACGTCCTGTTGATGCCTTCTATCAGCGCGATGGAAGGCAGCGTGAAGGACGTGGCATCCCCCGGCGCCGGCTCCTTCGGGAAATCGTCGGCCTTCTCCCCGCCGATCTTGTACTTGCCCACATCGCTCGACATTTCTATGGAAAGGTCCTGCTCGCTGATCGTGAACGTGATCGGCTGCTCCGGCAGGTTCTTCAGGTATTCCAGCAGTATCTTCGACGGGATGCAGATCCGCCCGTCGCCCTGGGCGTCATTCACGTCCACCTGCACGCGCATCATCGTTTCCAGGTCGGTAGCGGTGAGCGTGAGCGTGTTCCCCTTGAGCTCGAACAGGAAGTCTTCCAGTACGGACAATACGGTATTGGCGCTGATGACCCCGCCGATCTGCTGCAGGTGTTTAAGCAGTGCCGAAGAAGAGACAATGAATCGCATTATAGTGTATGATTTGAAACAAAGATAATTGTTTGGCGCATAATCCTCAAACATGCCCCATCTTTGCAGGATGAACTGGCAAATGCTATACAGCGCGCGGCGTACGGGCGACCCGGAGCAGAAAGAATACAACCCGGACCAGGTGCGCACCTCTTTCCTGCGCGACTATGACCGTATCATCTTTGCCTCCGCCTTCCGGCGGCTGCAGAACAAAACGCAGGTCTTCCCGCTCCCCGGCGCCGTCTTCGTCCACAACCGGCTGACACACAGCCTCGAGGTGGCTTCCGTCGGCCGTTCCCTCGGTAAGGCCGCGGGGGATGCCATTGCAGAAAAATACAGTGACGAAGGCAATGCCTTCCGCGAATTTTACAGGTATGAGCTGGCTTCGGTCATCGCCGCGGCCTGCCTGGCGCACGATATCGGCAACCCGCCCTTCGGCCATTCGGGCGAGGACGCCATCCGCACCTTCTTTACAGAGGCCGGCGGCGAGACAAAGGCGATCCTCGACGACCGCCTCAGCGAAAACCAGCGCAGGGATTTCACCTGCTTTGAAGGCAACGCCAATGCCTTCCGCACGCTTACCCACAGCGTGAGCGAGCAGGACCCCGGCGGGTACAAGCTGACCTACGCCACGCTGGCGGCCATCGTCAAATATCCCTGCACCTCGCTGAGGGGATTTGACAAGACCACGGGCATGATCGCCACCAAGAAGTCCGGGTTCTTTGACAGCGAGACCGGCACCTGGCGGAAGATCGCCGCAGCGCTGGGCATCCCCGCCCGCGACGGCACGGGCGAGATATACGCCCGCCATCCCTTCGTCTACCTCACGGAGGCCGCCGACGATATCTGCTACCGGATCATAGATATGGAAGACGCGCACCGGCTGCATATTGTCTCCTACAAAAAGATCTGCGCGCTGTTTTTGCCGTTCTTTGAAAAAGAAAAAAACTACGACAGCCCGGACTATATCACCGCAAAGCTCAACCGCCTCACCGACGACAACCAGAAGGTGCAGTTCATCCGCGCCAAGTGGATCGGCCTGATGGTACGCAGGCTGACGCAGGCGTTCCTCGAACAGGAGGCACAGCTGCTGGCGGGCACGCTGGAGCAGGACCTGCTGAAATGCCTGCCGGCGGAAGAGACGCAGCTGGTCGGTGAGATCAACGCCTTTTCTGTAAAGCATATTTACAATCACCGTTCTGTTGTGGAGATAGAGCTGGCGGGGTATAATGTCATCGGCGGACTGCTGCGCGAGTTCGTGTATGCGGTGCTGCATCCGAAGGAGACGAAATCGTTCAAGCTGCTGCAGCTGCTCCCGGAGCAGTTCCCGGTACGGCTCGCGGACGACAGCCTGTATGGCGACCTGCAGTCGGTCGTGGACTATATCTCCGGCATGACCGATCTCTATGCAATAGATCTTTACCGGAAGATCACCGGCATTTCCATTCATGCTTCAAACTTCTGATCGGCAGCATGCATCCCGGTAACCTGCGTATCGAAGATTATACTTACGAGCTTCCCGACGAGCGGATTGCGCGTTACCCGCTTGCGGAGCGGGATGCGTCGCGGCTGCTTATTTGTAAAAACGGCATTATTGCCGAAGACCGCTACCGCAATATAGCACAGCATATTCCTGCGGGCATGCTGATGGTCTTCAACCGTACGCGTGTGGTGCATGCGCGCCTGCTTTTCCGCAAGCCTACCGGCGGCGCTGTTGAAATTTTCTGCCTCGCGCCGGGCGATGCTTACCCCGATATGCAGACAGCCATGCTGCAGCAGGGGCGCGTGACCTGGCACTGCCTGGTGGGCGGCGCAGCCAAATGGCGGCAGGGGACGGAGCTTACGCTGCTTTGTCCTGATGCGGGATTTACGCTGTACGCCGCCGTTGCTGCTCGCCGGGAAGATCATTTTATCGTGGAGCTGCGCTGGGACAGGCAGGAGCTCACCTTCGCGGAGGTGCTGCAGCATGCGGGACATGTGCCGCTGCCGCCCTATATGCAGCGCACGGCGGAGACATCCGACATCACCCGCTACCAGACGATCTTTGCAAGAGAAGAAGGCAGTGTGGCCGCACCTACCGCCGGGCTGCATTTTACAGACCGCGTCCTGGAAGATTTGAACAAAAAAGGAGTGGACACCGCTACCGTCACGCTCCACGTTGGCGCCGGCACCTTCAGGCCGGTGAAGAGCGAGACCATGCAGGAGCACCCGATGCATGCTGAATGGATAGATGTGGAAGCCGCTGTCATTGAACAAATAAAAGCGCATCTCGACGCTGGCATCGTAGCCACCGGCACCACTTCGCTCCGCACGCTGGAAAGCCTTTACTGGATCGGCCTCGACCTCCTCGCCGGCCGTGAGCCGGACAGAACGGGCATTGCCGTCAGCCAGTGGCGACCTTATGAGCCGCATAACGATGTACCGGCGGAAGCAGCCCTGTCGGCGGTTGCGGACTGGCTGCGGGAAAAACATGCGGAGCGGCTGGTGACGCGCACGCAGCTGCTGATCGCGCCGGGGTATGACTTCCGGGTCGCCACCGGGCTGGTGACCAACTTCCACCAGCCGCGCTCCACACTGCTGCTGCTGGTAGCGGCATTTGCCGGTGACAGCTGGCGGGATATATATGCCTATGCGCTGGCGCACGGCTTCCGTTTCCTGAGCTATGGCGACGGATGCCTGCTGTGGCGCGGAGATTGAACAACTGATTACCTTTGCATCCGTATTCAACCAGCAATACCATGACCACACAGGAATTCATAGCCGCCGCCCTGCAGGAGGACGCCGGTGCCGGGGACTACTCGACACAGGCCTGCATCGAGCCCGGGGCCAGGGGCATGGCCGTGCTCCGGGTAAAAGAAAACGGCATCCTGGCAGGCGTGACGCTGGCGCAGGAGATATTCCGCTTCCTCGAACCTGAAGCCGCCTGCACGTTCT
>Ga0206101_1000237_pt1 | contig 12298 bp, 10 predicted proteins | sample 1B0metagenome_FD_148613 | JGI IMG/M metagenome (GOLD analysis project Ga0206101, IMG submission 148613) | Enriched microbial communities from leaf-cutter ant dump, University of Wisconsin, Madison, United States - 1B0 | ecosystem: Environmental > Terrestrial > Nest > Insects nest > Nest dump... | reverse complement strand
ACAAAGGTATTTTTGAATTTATTGATGCTGCAAAAAATATTGTTCAAAAATACCCTCAAACAAAGTTTTTGATAGTTGGAGAGACAGATAAAGATAATCCAAGTTCTATCAGCCAAAAAGAATTAGATGCTATTACGCAAATTTCGAACATTAAATATTTAGGCTTTTTGCCGGATACGAGAATTGCAATTTGTCAGGCTACTTGTGTGGTGTTGCCTTCCTACAGAGAAGGATTGCCAAGAGTAATTTTGGAAGCAATGGCCATGGGAAAGCCTTGTATTACAACAAATGTTCCCGGGTGCAGAGATGCTGTTGATGAAGATTGTGCATTTTTGGCGGAGGTCGAAAACAGTACAGTCTTAGCATTTCAAATGGAAAAATTTATCCGGTTGCCGTTGCAAACTAAAAATGAAATGGGAATTAATGCAAGAAAAAGAGCTGAATCTGTGTTTGCTTCAGATATTATTGCTACTGATTATTTGGAGATAGTTTTAAATTTATCTAATAGATAAAATAATTTTTCGGAAAATTCATTTATATTTGGAAAGACAATGCACAAAACTGAATTTATTATTCCTGCTGCTATGTTTTCGTCTTTTCTTTTGACGTATGCTTTCATTCCTTCTATTATTAAGATAGCAGAGATAAAACATTTATATGATACACCTGATGACGACCGGAAACATCACTCTTCTTCTACACCAAACTTAGGAGGCGTTGCTATTTTCAGTGGCTTCCTGATTTCTTATTGTTTATTTTCTTTAATAGATAATGCACACCAAATCAGACCTATTATTGCTGCATTGTGTTTGGTTTTCTTATTAGGTGTTAAAGATGATATTGTACCGTTGGTTCCCTATAAAAAATTTGTCGGGCAAATATTTGCAGCACTGATTGTCGTCGTTATCGGGAAAGTTCGTTTAACAAGTATGTACGGCTTATTCGGCATTTCTATGTTAGGAGAAATGACGAGTATTGTTCTTTCTGTTGTTACTATTGTTTTTATTGTCAACGCTATCAACATAATAGATGGAATAGATTTACTGGCAGGCGGTATAGGTTTTATTGTAGCAGGTACTTTTGCTGTTTGGTTTTATTATTATGGTTTTATGAATTATGCCGTAATGGGAGCAGCACTTTCTGGGTCTATTATAGCATTTCTGTTATTTAATTATACGCCGGCAAAAATGTTTATGGGAGACTCAGGGAGTCTGACAATCGGATTATTATTAGCTATTATGGCAATAACATTTATAGAAGACAATGAAATTGTATTAAGAAGCGGTGCTTCTGAGGGTATTCCGATTGTTGCGTCTCCGGCAATGGCAATTGCTGTATTAGTAATTCCGATATTCGATACCTTGCGGGCATTTTCTTTAAGAATTTTAAAAAGAAGATCTCCTTTCTATGCTGACAGGATACATATTCATCACAGATTAACAGATATAGGATTAACACATATACAGGCTTCCTTTATTTTGTTTACTTTTAATTTGTTGTTTATTGTTGCGGTCTATTTTTTACAACATCTCGGAAATACAATATTATTATTGGGCGAATTTGTAGTTGGCTCAATACTGACTTTTGGATTATTTTCCATAAAAAAAAAGAAGAACATACATTTGGACATTAACGAGAATGAGAATGCTCAGAATCTGATAGAAACTTATTAAACATGAGTTACAGGATTAAAAATCTCTGTATTTCTCAAATTTACAAAATAATCTTGTCTGATAGGATTAAATACATCAACAACTTCGCCTGCTTCAATGATTTCAATGGAATGTTCTACATTGGCAGGAATAGAATAGGCATCATCTCCTGCTGATAAGAGATGTTTTTGTTCGTCAAATTTCAGATAGTACTTTCCTGAAACAACATAGCCGCTTTGTTCATTCGGGTGCTTATGAAAAGGAACACTGTCCGTTGATTTGTAAAGCATTTTTGTAACCATAGTATCTTTACCGATTGAAAGTATTACAAAATTAACTCCTAAGAACTGCCTTGAAACAGCATTTTCTTTTTTGACTACGTTTCTCATTTCAAATATTTTTATTATTCAATAACAGTTCTCCGCTGATATTGGGATTCTTCTTCCAAACTACACAATTAAAAAGATTTACAATACAAAAATCGTAAATTTACATGTTAGAAAGGAAGAGAAAAGGTATCGGTTTTTTTTAAAAATTTGTGCAGTTCATTTTTTCTCACAAAATTTGCATACTATAATTAGCTTATTTTAGATGGAGAAACAGATTTATTTGGCAATTTCTTTCTGCCTAATGAACGACAGAAAGTTGTTTCAGGTTATAGGATTTATGATGCAGAACAAAAGAGACGGACTGTAAGAAATGACTTACCAAGTCTTTATCCTGATCTGCCTGAAAAGAAATATGATATAATTTATTGTGACCCACCTTGGGATTATGGTGGAAAAATACAGTTTGATAAAAGCGGAAAAAAAGATATCAAAGGAATATTTTCATAAGTGCTGCGAATTTTCAGTATCCGACTGTCAAAACAAAGGATTTGATGAAAATTCCAATTTCGGAAATTGCTAAAGATGATTGTTTATAATTCATGTGGATTACAAGTCCACACATGGAACAAGGCATTGAACTTGGTAAAGCGTGGGGATTCGAGTTTAGAACGGTTGCTTCTGTTTGGGATAAAATAGTTCATAATCTGGGTCAATATACATTGTCCTATTGTGAAATGTGTTTGGTGTTTAAAAGAGGAAGAATACCAAGTCCAAGAGGGTCAAGGAACGAAAAACAACTAATCAGAGTGCCGAGAGGGCAACATAGCCAAAAACCGATAGAGGTTTTAAAAGCCATTGCAAGAATGTTTCCCACTCAAGATAAAATTGAGCCGTTTGAAGGCTTGATGTCAGAGAGGAGTATGAAGATGAGGTTAGTCCAAAAGAGGTTTTATTTTTTCAATAAAATGTTCTACTAACGGGTTTGCGTTTTTTTTAAGAGTACAACATTTTCAATATGATAAGTATGTGGAAACATATCTACTGCCTGACTTTCCAATAAATCATATTTCTCGGAAAGCATTTGCACATCGCGTGCTTGTGTGGCAGGATTACAGCTCACATACACAATTCTTTCAGGTTTTGCAATTAACAAAGTTTCTATAACTTGCGTGTGCAATCCGGCTCTTGGCGGGTCAAGAATAACAATATCCGGCATCTGATTTTCTTTGATAAATGTTTCATCTAATAATTTTTCTACTGTTCCTGTATAAAACTTTGCATTATCAATTTCATTTAATCTGGCATTTTCCTGTGCATCTGAAATGGCATCTTCTATTTGTTCTATGCCGATAACTTGCTTGCAATATTTGGCAACATACAACGCAATACTTCCTGTACCGCAATACAAATCATAGACAATATCTTCCGGCTTTATTTTTGCAAACTGCACTACCACATCATACAATAATTTAGCCTGATAACTATTGGTTTGAAAAAAAGATTTGGTGCTGATTTTATATTTTATATTGTCTAAAACTTCTATAATATAAGATTTTCCTGAATAGTTAATCACTTCTTGGTCATAAATGCTGTCGTTTTTTTTTGTATTGATAATGTAATTTAGAGATGCAATTTCAGGAAATTTTTCTTTGATGTTTTTCATCAAAATTCCAATCTGAGATGCGTTATTTTGTGCCACACAAACCGTTACCATCCACTCGCCTAAAGTCGTATTTCTGATAATTAAATTTCTAACAAAACCTTCATGGAATTTCAGATTGTAAAACTCAAAATGATTGTCTATCGAAATTTGATAGACAAAGTTTCGGATTTTATTGGCAAAATCATCTTGTAAATGACATTTTTCAATATGTAAAATAGATGAAAAACTTCCTGCAACATGAAATCCTAAGGCTCTTTTTTCAAAAATCTCGTTACTTTGAATTTGTTCTTCTGTAAGCCAGACTTTATCAGAAAAAGTATATTCCATTTTATTCCTGTATTCAAAAATTTTTTGAGCAGAAAGTATCGGCAGTGGATTTTCTATTTTTATTTTAGCAATTTTCCAAAATGTTTCCAATACAATCTGTTGCTTAAATGCTGCTTGAATTTCATAACGAACACTTTGCCAATAACAACCTCCGCAAATGCCGAAATGTGTGCAAAAAGCCTCTGTTCTCTCTTTGGCAGGCTCTATTAGCTTTTGGATTTTTGCTAACCCATAATCTTTCTTCTTTTTGGTAATTCTTGCTTCAACAACATCTCCCGGAATGGCTTTCTCAACAAAATAAATACAATCTTCAGTTTTTGCAATCCCGTTGCCTTCTGCAGCAATTTTATCAATTTTTAGAATCTTAATTTTCGGAGTATTTCTCATCGGTTGTTAAAAATAATTAAAAGGCTTTACAATGCTGCATATTTCTTTATATATTCATCTTTTGATTCTATATTTTTGTTTATATCAATAATTTATGTAATATGAAAAAGTTTTTACTCGTATTCCTTATCTCTGTTTCCTTTTATTTTTCTCAAGCTCAAGATGATATTTTATTTACAGTAGGTAATGAACCTGTAAAATTAAGTGAGTTTGAATATATCTACAATAAAAATACTTTTTCCGGCAATAATAAATACACAAAAAAATCTGTAGAAGATTATTTGGATTTATATATTAATTTCAGATTGAAGTTGAAAGAAGCCGATGATCTCGGATTGTTTGAAAATAATAAATTCAAAGAAGAATTTGCCACTTACGAATCACAGCTGATAAACAGTTATTTAGAAAAAGAAGTGTTGGATAAAATTCTTCTACAAGAATACGAACGTTCTAAAAAAGATGTTTCACTGAGTCATATCTTCGTTCCGTTTTTCAATGACTCGACAGCAAAAGTTGCTGAGAAAAAAATCAATGCTATTTATGCAAAGATTGCAACCAGAAAAATTACTTTTGAAGATGCTACAAAAGAATCAGAAGACCAAAGTACAAATAAAAATAAAGGATTTTTAGGTTGGTTTAACAGTTTTCAAATCGTATTGCCGGAATTGGAAGATGCCGCTTATCAATTAGAATCTAATGAAATCTCTGAGCCGATTAAGACTAAATTTGGCTATCATATCTTAAAACTCAATGAAACCAGACCGGCACGCCCGAAACTGAGAGTTGCTATCATTAAGAAAAATATTTTATTCCCTAATGACACATTAGCCGTAAATGCAATGAGAGATACGATGAATCAAATCTGTAACTTATTTAAAAGCGGTGTTCCTTTCAATGATTTAGTACAAAAATATTCCGAAGACGAGAACTCCAAACAGTTTGGCGGAAAGATAGACTGGTTTGGTATTCATATTTATACGCCTGTTTTTGAAGAAGCAGCTTATAGTATTAAGAAAACAGGAGAAATCTCTGAGCCGGTGCAAACAAAATCAGCTTTTTATATTATTCAAAAATTAGATGAAACCCAACCTAAAAGTTTTGAAGAAGAGAAAGCAAATTTAAGAAGCAAATTAGCTAATTCTGATATTTACGAAAAGGCAATGCAGCATTATATCCAAACTAATAAGACAAAATATAATTTTATTACATTCAATAATAATATCTATACATTCAAAAAATATCTTCAAAATTTTATCGGGAATTTCGCTTTTAAATACAGAGATACATTCCCCAATAACATTCTGTACAAAATAGATAATATGGATTTTGACCAGAACAAAATCGGGAAAGCTATCGAAAAGATATATTACACTTATACACCAAAGAAATATTCGAATTCAAGAATAGATGTACTGTATGATGAAATCGAAAAACAAAATATATTGGACAGAGTCAGACAAAATATCAGAAATACAAATGAAGAATACAAGCAGCTCATCAATGAATACAAAAGCGGCATTATGATTTTTGATTTATCGGAGCAGAAAATATGGAACAAAGCCTCTGAAGATACCGCAGAACTGAGAAAATATTACAATGAGCATCTGTCTGATTTTGAACAAAAAGCATCTGTGCAGGAAAGAACTATAGAAACTGTTCAATCAAAAATTGCTAAAAATATCTATAAAACAATCCTTAAAAATCCAAATGTCAGCAATAATATTTTGAAAGATAAATTTGTATTATTAGGTGATAAAACGGCTATTATTAATGAAAGAACAATTATGCTAACCAAAAATCAAGAGGCTGATTTACAAGTAAAAAAACCTGTTAAAACAGACAACAAGTATTTGATGACACAGCAATATCAATATACACCGCAAAAACCAAAACCTTATGAAGAAATAAAAGGTTATGTTATTGCTGCCTATCAGGAACAATTAGAAAAAAACTGGATAGAGGAATTGAAAGCTAAATATCCTGTAAAAATCAATGAATCTGTTTTGAATAAAATAATAAAACATTAAACCCGCCTTTTTAAATAAAATACACAAACAAAAGCTTATTTTTGTATTTATGATGAGAATACTGACGTTTATTTTTCTTTTTTGTGTGATTTCAAATCATCTGAATGCACAAAATGGAATCGTATTAGATAAAATTGATGCAATTGTTGCAGACAAAATTATTTTGCAATCTGATATTGAGAACCAGATGGAAATTATGAATTTGAGAGATGAGCATGAAGCAGAAAATAAATGTGAATTAATGTATCAAATGATTTTTAATAAAATTCTGACCATTCAGGCAGAAAAAGACAGTGTACCGATTAGCGAAGATGATGTTGAGCAGGAACTAGACAGGAAAATTAATTATTTTATTTCAATGGCAGGCTCAGTGGAAGCATTTGAAGCATATTACAATAAAAACATTCAGCAAATAAAAGATGATTTCAGAGACGATATTCGGGAGCAATTATACGCAGGCGAAATGAGAAAAAAGATTGTGGGAGAATTAAAAGTTACTCCTTCAGAAGTTAAAACATTCTTTGAAAATATTGCCCCTGAAGATATTCCTTATTTTAATGCGGAAGTGGAAATTGCACAGATTGTTATCAAACCTAAAATCAGTGATGAACAAAGGCAAATTGCTTTAAATAAGATAAACGACCTGAAAAAAAGACTTCAGGATGGAGAATCTTTTGAATTGATTGCCAGTCTTTATTCAGAAGACCCGGGGTCGGCACAAGAAGGTGGAGATTTAGGCTGGGCAACAAGAGGAAACTACGTTAAAGAATTTGAGGCTGCCGCATTCAAATTAAAACCCGGTGAAGTATCTGATGTTGTAGAAACCACTTTCGGATTTCATCTGATAGAACTTATCGAAAGAAGAGGTGACCAGATTAATCTAAAACATATTTTAGTCAGACCTAAAACAACTTCTGCCGGAGCAGAATTAGCCTATAAAAAGATAGATAGTGTCAGAACTGCACTAATAGACAATATGCTCCCGTTCACAGAAGCAGTAAAATTCTTTTCAGAAGATGAGTATTCTAAAAATACAGGTGGATACTTATTAGATCAGGAAACAGGAAGCACCATGATTGAGGTAAAAGATTTAGAACCTGAGGTATATAAATCTATCGAAGATTTAAATGTAGGGGATATTACAGAACCGCAGATGTTTCAGACAAACGATGGGACTCCAGCATACAGAATTTTGAAATTATTCTCTAAAAGAGAACCGCATATCGCCAATTTACAGCAAGATTATGACAGAATTCAAACAGCAACCTTAAATCAAAAAGAACAAGGTGTGATTGAAAAGTGGTTACAAAAAAGCCTTGGAAAAACATACCTGATGTTAGATTCAAAATATCAATCTTGTGAAGAACTGAAAAATTGGATAAAAAATTAAACTTCGGCTTATGCAGAAATTTACGTCAGATGTAGAAGGTATTCAACAATTAGCCAAAGATTATCAGCGGTTAAAAGATGAAATCCACAAAGTGATTGTCGGACAAGATGAAGTTATCCGGTTTGTATTGTTATCTATATTTGCTGACAGTCACAGCTTGCTGGTTGGAGTGCCCGGTTTGGCAAAAACATTATTGGTAAAGACAATAGCAGATACTTTAGATTTAGATTTTAAAAGAATACAATTTACGCCGGATTTAATGCCTTCGGATATTATCGGAGCAGAAATAATTAATGAAAACAGGCAGTTTCAGTTTAATAAGGGACCGCTTTTTGCAAATATTATTCTGGCAGATGAAATCAACAGAACATCGCCAAAAACACAGTCTGCATTACTGGAAGCTATGCAGGAAAGACAAATTACCACAGCAGGACATCAATATGATTTAGATTTGCCATTCTTTGTTCTGGCTACGCAAAACCCGATTGAGCAGGAAGGAACTTATCCGTTACCAGAAGCTCAGTTAGACAGGTTTATGTTCAGTATAAAGCTGGATTATCCAACTTACGAAGAAGAAGTAAATGTGGTAAAAAATACAACGACAGACAGGAATATTACAACAGATAAGATAATTTCAAAACAAGATATTATTGATTATCAGCATTTAATCAGAAGAATGCCGATAGCCGATAATGTATTGGAATACGCTGTGAAATTAACAGCATCTACACGTCCGAATATGTCTCAGACACCAAAAACAGTGGTTGATTTTGTTGCTTGGGGAGCAGGACCAAGAGCATCACAGGCATTGGTTTTAGCAGCCAAAGCTCACGCAGCTGTAAATGGAAAATTTTCGCCGGATATTGAGGACGTACAAAAAGTTGCATTGCCGATTTTACAACATAGAGTTATCCGGAACTTCAGAGCTGAAGCTGAAAATATCGGCATAGAAAAAATTATTGCAACTCTGTTATAGCAGTTTTTGTTCTGAATGGGAGTGAATCTGATACCTTTTTTATTTAAAATTTCTATTACAAGAATTACGTTATTTTTTCTGTTTTGGGTCTAATGCATCTGTCAAACCTTCGCCAATCAGGTTAAATAAAGTTACGGTAAGAAAGATAGCAATACCCGGGAAAACAGCCACCCACAATTCAGATTTTCCGCCACCTGCCAAAGACAACAATTTCCCCCATGTTAATGTTTCGGGAGGAATACCTAATCCTAAAAATGACAAGAAAGATTCGATTAAGATTGCTGCCGCAATGCCGAAAGCTATTGTAATTAAGACAGGACCTATCGCATTTGGTATCGCATGTCTGAATAAAATTCGCCATTTTGGATAGCCCAAGGCTTCTGCGGCTTCGATAAATTCTAAACTTCTTACTTTCAATAATTCTGCTCTGATAAATCTTGCAATTTCTGTCCATGAAGTTAAACCAATAACGACCATCACTAAAAAAATGCTTGGTTTTGCAATGGCAATAATCGCAATAATTAAAAATAATCCCGGAATAGAAACTAAAATTTCAATTAATCTTTGGATTAAAATATCTAACGGAATGGCTATTTTCTTTTTGAAAAAAGAAACAGGCTTGAGTAAAAATCCGAAAACGTATGCTAAAAATGCAGCTAACAGCATTATGCCTAATCCCCAAAATAATTTCTTAAAAGCAAAAGCATAAAACAATCCAAAGAATCCCATTGGAAATAACATCAGCAGTGTTGCCCGTGAAATTTTTAAGCGGTTATCGCCGAAAAAACCTGCAATCGCTCCCAGAAAAATACCAATAACACTTGCAATAGACATCGAAACTAAGCCAACCATAAATGCAATTCGTGTTCCGTGAATCAATGCAGAAAGTACATCTCTCCCAATACTTTCCGTGCCTAACCAATGTCGCCAGCGGATACTTTTGACATCTTGTTTTTCAAAAGGAGAAACAAAGCCAAAGTTCAGAATATCCTGTGTATTTGGTGAGTACGGAATCGGCGGGCGAATGGCAGACTCAAATTCGGCATCTGTCCATGAGATATTGTTGAGTTCGGCGTATGGTTTTGCCAATTTTAAATTCACTAAATATTGATTGAAAATCGGATAAAAGGTTTTGCCTTCATATTTGCAAACTATCGGTTTTTCGTTGGCAATAAAGTCTGCAAAAAGTGCGATAAATGCCATAAATCCGACAATATACAGAGAAAATAAGGCACGTTTATTTTTCTTAAACTGACGTTTAACATACGACCAATAATCTTGTTTAAGCGTTGTATTTGTTGAAGCGGTCATGTTTTATCTTTTATCAAATTTAATTCTCGGATCTACCCATGCATATAAAATATCTGCCACTAAATAACCTATCAACGTCAGAATTGCGGAGAACATTACAATGGTATAAACAACAGGATAATCTCTTGCCAACAAAGCTTCATAAGCTGTTTTGCCCATTCCGGGAATGGTAAACTTAAATTCTATAATTACCGCACCGCTAATCAATAATGGAAACACGTTGGCAAACAATGTAATTATCGGAATTAAAGAATTTTTCAAAGCATGTTTCCATAATACTTTTTCGTCATCTAATCCTTTTGCTTTAGCCGTTCGGATATAATCCTGAGAAAGTGTATTAATCATTGCACCACGCATCTGGCGAGAAAGGAACGCCAAACCGCCATAAGTGAAACAGATAACAGGTAAAATCAAATGATGTGTTCTTGTCCAGAATTGTTGAAACAATGACATCGTATTATCTAATTGTCCGACACCATTTGCCGGATAAATATCAAAGAAATCGCCTCCGCCAAAGAATAAAATCAACAAAGTAGCTACCCAGAAATTAGGCAGAGAATATAAAATAAACAATGTCGTAGTGATGCCTTGGTCTGTAAGGCTTCCCTTTTTGGCTGCTGAAAAAATACCCAAAGGAATTGCAATTAAATAAGTCAGAATAATAGAAATCACACTCAGAACAAGTGTCCATCTTACTGCACTCCAGATAACGGTTTTTACAGGCCTTCCGTCCTGATAGGAAATACCGAAATCACCTTTAAAGAAATGCGTTATCCACTGATGAAACTGACTTTGTGTACCATACCAATGAATAGCAGGAATCAATTTTTTGTTGGGCGTTGCTTTCGTTTTGATGTTAGTATAATCTTGATAAGTTTGTTGAAGTGTACCGGATAATACACTTTCTAACGATGTGTCTTGTCCAATATTTTGCTTCAAATTCTGAAAAGCATATTCTATCACTTGATCATCATTTTCTGTCAATAAATTTTGGACATCATTTCTAATTTCAATCAAAATATCCGCATTAGCAGAATCGGAAATAACATCTGATACTGCATAAGAGAAATGTTTTACTTGCTCATAATAAGTGCTGATTTCTTTCCAGTTTCCATACTTTTCTACTAATTCGCCTAAATTCTTCCGTTGGAATTTCTTAGGAATTTTGTATAAATCTTTGGGTGTTGCCTGATTAGAAACGGCAAAATAAAATACCGGTAAATCCAATCCAAGTTCGTGTCGTTTTTGAATATATGCTGCTTCCGATGCTTTTTGATTGGCACTGCTTCCGGCATCGTTATTTGCATTCAGCATTTGCTCCACAGGGTCGCCCGGCACATTCACACTTAAATAGAAAGTTGCCAGTGCTATTACAAACAAAGTCGGTATAAATATGAGCAATCTTTTAAAAATATACTTCAGCATCTTTTTTGTTTACTTTTTATCTATATAAATGATAAAGGTAACTTTTTTTTGATATTTAAACTTTATAAAAACCACATAGATTCATAGCTTTTTCATAGCATAAGTCATTTCTGAGTTTTGTTAGTTACACAATAGATTTCATCGAAGATGAAAAACTATGATTTACTTGTTTTCTAATTTATTTTTTAGCAAGTACACGACTATATAACTCATTCTTCTGGTAGATTTCTAAAATATTCATTTATAAAGGTTTTTTGCCCTTCACTAAAGATATTATTACAATTAAAATTTATTAAGATTCCTTTCGGACATTTTAAGAGATTCATATAGTTAAGAAGTTGTGCTTCATATACACTGCTCATCTCTTGAATAGATTTCAATTCCACTACAATACAATCTTCAACAAATAAATCACATCTAAAATTAATATCTAAGGCTTTACTTTTATAAACTACAGGTATTTTCATTTCTGTTTGAAAATTCATTTTCCTAAGTAAAAACTCTTCTCTCATACATTCGTGATAAACACTTTCTAATAAACCACGTCCCATCGTTTTATGAACTTCAATTGTAGCACCTATAATTTCATAAGTTAATCTATCTAAGTATTTTTTTGTAATCATGCCTATGTCTTTCCTATGTGGTTAAAATAAGCTATTTCAGTATATATTTTAGTTTAGTGTAATCATTTTATTTTTTTACTTTATAGCCATCTTTTACTTGCAATGTACCAAACCAAATTCCGGGATAAACAGAACTTTCTATTACACCCTTAAATCTTTTATGAATAACATTTCTGTATTTCTGAACA
>Ga0206101_1000236_pt1 | contig 12321 bp, 15 predicted proteins | sample 1B0metagenome_FD_148613 | JGI IMG/M metagenome (GOLD analysis project Ga0206101, IMG submission 148613) | Enriched microbial communities from leaf-cutter ant dump, University of Wisconsin, Madison, United States - 1B0 | ecosystem: Environmental > Terrestrial > Nest > Insects nest > Nest dump... | reverse complement strand
CAGCGGCCACCGCATTCCGGCTGTCCACGATCACGGTCACATGATTGCTGCGCTTCCGCACCCGGTACGCGCGACCCTGCGGCGCCGGCTGCATGCGCTTCAGCATACGTCCGCCGTCCACGAAGATCGTCTTCACATACAGGTTCGCGCCGGCCACATCCTCGCCTTCGTTCTTCACCTTCCAGTTGGCCACCGCGCTCAGCAAAAGCTTCTCCAGCGGCACGGACGGGTGTTTGGTGCTGAACTTCAGCGCATTCAGCGCATGTTCCACATCCATACCGCGGATCAGGTCCGCCAGCAGGCGCATCTTGCGCGGCGACGTGGGGTTATTTCTTAAACGGGCTACAGCTTCCATTTTCTTTCTTATTTATCGCAACAGTAAAAAAACTGTCCTGCTACTTGCTACTAAATACTTGATACCAAAAAATTACTTGCTTCCGCTATGTCCTTTAAAGTTCCTCGTCGGCGCAAACTCTCCCAGCTTGTGTCCCACCATATATTCGGTGACATACACGGGGATGAACTTGTTGCCGTTGTGCACCGCGAAGGTCAGCCCTACGAAATCCGGGGTGATGGTGGAGCGGCGGCTCCAGGTCTTCACGACGCCCTTCTTTGCCTTTCCTTCGGATATCGCCAGCACTTTGCGCTCCAGCTTGGCATCTACGTAAGGTCCTTTTCTGATTGAACGAGCCATGTTTTATCAATTACTTTTACTTGCTTGTTGTTTAAAGTTTTTTACCGTTCCTGCGCTGGATGATCAGTTTGTCCGATGCTTTCTGCTTGCGGGTCTTCTCTCCTTTCGCATATTTGCCGGTACGGCTGCGCGGGTGGCCGCCGGACGCGCGTCCTTCGCCGCCGCCCATCGGGTGATCCACCGGGTTCATCGCCACGCCGCGGTTGCGCGGGCGGATGCCTTTCCAACGGTTGCGGCCGGCCTTGCCCATGCTCTCCAGGCCATGGTCGCTGTTCGACACGGTGCCTACCGTCGCCATGCAGGTGGCCAGCACCTTACGCAGCTCGCCGGAGGGCATCTTCAGCACGCAGTATTTTTCTTCCTTCGCATTCAGCTGCGCATAAGTGCCCGCAGAACGCGCCAGCGCGCCGCCGCGGCCCGGCTGCAGCTCGATGTTATGCACTACGGTACCGAGCGGCATGTTCTTCAGCAGCAGCGCATTGCCCACTTCAGGAGCAACAGCCTCGCCGCTCACCACCTTCGCGCCTACTTCCAGTCCCTGCGGCGCGATGATATAACGCTTCTCACCGTCGGCATAGCTCAGCAGCGCGATGAAAGCGGAGCGGTTCGGATCGTACTCGATCGTCTTGACCGTAGCCGGGATGTCCTTCTTGTTGCGCTTGAAGTCGATCACGCGGTACATCTTCTTGTTGCCGCCGCCGATATAGCGCATGGCACGGCGTCCCTGGGAGTTCCTGCCGCCTGTGCCCTTCAGGGGCTCCAGCAGGCTCTTCTCGGGCTGATCCGTCGTGATCTCCGCATAGGCGTTGCCGATCCTCCAGCGCGTGCCGGCTGTTACCGGCTTGTATTTACGTAATGCCATTTTCTTTTTCTTTATTCAGCTACAGTGAAAACAAATCTATCGAATCCCCCGCGGCGAGCGTCACCACCGCTTTTTTATACGAAGGCTTGCGGCCGGTGAGCAGCCCCGCCTTTGTAAAGCGCGACTTGCTCTTGGCGGGCACTACGGCGGTACGCACCTCCGTCACCTTGACCCCGTAAAATGTTTCTACGGCTTTCTTGATCTCCAGCTTGTTAGCCTGCTTGCCCACAACGAAGGAATACCGCCCGGATTGCTCCATCTGGCTGTTAACCTTTTCCGTGATCACCGGCCGTATCAGAACGTCAGCGAGTTTCATTTCAGTTGCTTGTTTTATTTATTGTCCTGCGGCCGCAGCCGCGTCTTTTATATATAATTATGCTTCCGCTGCCACTTCAGGCGCTTCTGCGAACAGCTTCGCCGCGCTCTCCGTCAGGATCACCACGTTGGCATGCACCAGGTCGTAGGTGTTGATATCGCTCAGGATCACCGTCTTGTTATCCGGCAGGTTGCGGCCGCTCAGGTATACGTTCTCGTCGTATTCCGGCAGCACCACCAGCGTCTTGCGGCTGTCGCCCTTCAGGGCGCCGAGGATCGGCAGGAATGCCTTGGTCTTCGGCGTTTCGAGCTGCAGGTCTTCCACGATCACGATCCTGTTTTCACGTGCCTTGTGCGACAGCGCCGACATCTTGGCCAGGTCCTTCACCTTACGGTTCAGCTTGAAGGCGTAGTCGTGCGGCTTCGGGCCGTGCACCGTGCCGCCGCCTTTGTACAGCGGGTTGCGGATATTGCCCTTACGGGAGCCGCCGGTGCCTTTCTGGCGGTGCAGCTTCTTCGAAGAGCCGTGCACTTCCGCGCGGGTCTTGGTATTATGCAGCCCGAGGCGCTGCGCTGCCCGGTACTGCTTTACCGCCAGGTAGATACAGTGGTCGTTGGGCTCAATGTTGAAAATCTCGTCCGGCAGTTCCACCGCGCGGCCGGTCTTTTCTCCTTTCGTATTTAAAACGTCAACTTGCATGACTTGATTAATTCTGGATTAAAACAATAGCACCAATATGCCCCGGCACGGAGCCGCTGATCAGGATATAGTTCTGCTCGGGGAACACCTTCACCACGCGCAGCGCCTTCACCTTCACGCGCTCGCCGCCCATACGGCCGGCCATGCGCATGCCTTTGAACACGCGGCTGGGATAGGACGACCCGCCGACGGAACCGGGAGCGCGCTGGCGGTCGTGCTGACCGTGCGAGGCTTCACCGACACCGTGGAAGCCGTGGCGCTTCACAACGCCCTGGAAACCTTTGCCTTTGGTGGTGCCGATCACGGACACTTTCTCACCTTCGGTAAAGATCTCGCAGGTGATGCTTTCGCCTACCTGCTTGTCAACGGAACAGTTACGGATTTCTTTTACAATGGATTTGGGCGTGGTGTCTGCCTTGGCGAAGTGATTGATGAGGGCCTTGGGGGTATTCTTCTCCCTGGCCTCGCCGAAAGCGATCTGGAGGGCATTATAACCGTCGGTATCTACGGTCTTCTTTTGCGTCACCACGCAGGGACCAGCTTCGATAATGGTGCAGGCGGTCTGCTTCCCGTTCGGCTCAAAAACGCTGGTCATGCCGATCTTTTTACCAATAATACCTTTCATCTTCTTTTATTTTAGCTAAGCGCCCGGTGGCCGCTCAACGGGCCGGGATTAACTGTTTTTCAATCTTTTATCTACAAGAGCTGTCGCCTGACCCGTCAGGCTTTGATCTCTACTTCCACCCCGCTCGGCAGGTCCAGCTTCGACAGGGCGTCCACCGTACGGGAAGAGGATGTATAGATGTCCAGCAGCCGCTTGTGCGTGCAGAGCTGAAACTGCTCGCGGGATTTCTTGTTTACGTGGGGCGAACGCAGCACGGTAAAGATCTTCTTATCGGTAGGCAGGGGAATGGGGCCTGTGACCACCGCTCCCGTATTGCGCACCGTCTTGACGATTTTCTCCGCGGACTTATCAACCAGGTTGTGGTCGTAAGATTTCAGTTTGATTCTGATACGCTGTGACATACTTATAAATATCTTCTAACCCGTAAAATTTGGGACTGCAAAGGTAGGTTGTAGTTTTCTATTCACAAAATTTTTCAAAAAAAGTTTTTTCATTTATCCGGCTTCATTTTCAACTTTCCGCTTCCGATTTTCCATGAACTGATTACTTTTGCAATCCGTTTTATAAAAATCCTACATGGCTACAACCGCAGATATCAGGAACGGCATGATCATCAAACTGGATGACGGCCTTTATTCCGTTGTTGAATTCGGACAGAACAAGACCGCCCGCGCAGCGGCAAAGGTATGGGCGCGGCTGAAAGGCGTGGACAACGCCCGCACCATCGAGAAGACATGGAACTCGGGCGATAATATCTTCCCCGTGCGCGTGGAGCGCCGGCCTTACCAGTTCTTATATAAGGACGACAGCGGCTATAATTTCATGGACACCCAGAGCTTCGAGCAGATCGTCATGGGCGAGCAGATGATCGAGCGGCCGGAGCTGTTCAAGGACGGGCAGGAATGCTTCGTGCTGGTGAACACCGATACCGAGCAGCCCATGAGCGTGGAGCTGCCCCCGCACGTGGTGCTCCGCATCACCTATTCAGAGCCGGGCCTGAAAGGCGATACCGCCACCCGCACGCTCAAGCCCGCAACCGTGGAGACGGGCGCTACCGTAATGGTGCCGCTGTTCGTGGACACCGACGAGCTGATCAAGATAGATACCAAGACCGGCAATTACGTGGAGCGGGTAAAAGGGTAGCTTATTCCTTCAGACAAAAATCATTTCCCTATGGAATACAAACAGATACAAGAGCTGATTAAAGCGATCAACAAATCGAACATCAGCGAGCTGCACATTGAAGAACAGGAAGGTTTCAAGATCACGATCAAACAGGCCCCGCCGGTCAGCGAGACCCAGGTGGTCACCCTGGCCGCGCCGGTACAGCAGTTCCCCGCGGCTGCCCTGCCCCACGCAGCGCCCCCGCCCGCTGCTGCGCCGGCAGCACCGCCTGCAGCGGGCGAGAAAGCGGCGCCGGTGGACGACCGGCTGATCACCATCAAGTCCCCGATGATCGGCACCTTCTACCGGAGCCCGTCGCCCGACAAGCCGCTGTTCGTCAACGTAGGCGACGAGATCAAGCCGGGACAGGTGCTGTGTATTGTGGAGGCCATGAAGCTGTTCAACGAAATAGAAAGCGAGGTGAGCGGCAGGATCGTAAAAGTGCTGGCAGACGATGCGTCGCCGGTGGAATACGACCAGCCGCTTTTTCTTGTGGAGCCCTGACGACGGCAGGACACGGTTGCGCAATGGCCCGGCGACGGCTCAGGGTCATCTGCGCAATGATATTTTTAGTCTTTTGATTAAATCATATGTTCAATAAGATCCTGATTGCCAACCGCGGGGAGATCGCGCTGCGCGTCATCCGCACCTGCCGTGAAATGGGCATTAAGACCGTCGCCATCTACTCTACGGCCGACAAGGACAGCCTGCACGTGCGCTTTGCCGACGAGGCCGTGTGCATCGGTAAGGCGCAGAGCAGCGACTCCTACCTCAACATCCCCCATATCATGGCCGCTGCCGAGATCACCAATGCCGACGCCATTCATCCCGGCTACGGCTTCCTGGCGGAGAATGCCAGCTTCGCGGAGATCTGCGCGCAGTATAATATCAAGTTCATCGGTCCCACGCCGGAGATGATCCGCAAAATGGGCGACAAGATGACCGCCAAGGAAACCATGATCAGCGCGGGCGTGCCGTGCATCCCCGGCTCGGGCGGGCTGCTCGGCAGCCTCGACGAGGCGCGCGGGCTGGCGAAGGAGATGGGCTATCCCATTATCCTGAAAGCTACCGCGGGCGGCGGCGGGAAAGGCATGCGCGTGGTGTGGTCGGAAGGTGAGCTGGAGCGTGCCTATAATACGGCGAAGGCGGAAGCCGGGGCGGCGTTCAAGAATGACGGCATCTACATGGAGAAGTTCGTGGAGGAGCCGCGGCATATCGAGATACAGGTGGCGGGCGACCAGTTCGGCACCATCTGCCACCTGAGCGAGCGCGACTGCTCGATACAGCGGCGGCACCAGAAGCTGGTGGAAGAGTCGCCGTCGCCGTTCATGACGCCGGAGCTGCGCCAGCGGATGGGCGAGGCGGCCATCAAAGCCGCGGCGGCGATCAGCTACGAAAGCGTGGGCACCGTCGAGTTCCTCGTGGACAAGCACCGCAACTTCTACTTCATGGAGATGAACACCCGGATACAGGTGGAGCATGGAGTAACGGAAGAGGTGATCAACTATGACCTGATCAAGGAGCAGATCAAGATCGCCGCGGGTGTGCCGATCAGCGGGCGCAACTACGAGCCGGAGATGCATGCCATCGAATGCCGGATCAACGCGGAGGATCCGTATAACGACTTCCGCCCCAGCCCGGGCAGGATCAACGTGCTGCATACGCCCGGCGGGCACGGCGTGCGCGTGGATTCCCATATCTACGCGGGGTACACCATCCCGCCCTACTACGACTCGATGATCGCCAAGATCATCGCCGTTGCGCAGACGCGCGAAGAGGCGATCTGTACGATGGAGCGGGCGCTGAGCGAGTACGTGATCGAGGGCATTAAGACTACGATACCTTTCCACCTGCAGCTGATGCGGAATGAGGATTTCAGGAAGGGGAATTTTACTACGAAGTTTATCGAGGGTTTTAATTTGGTATAGCCTGATTTTTCCCGTTGCTGTACATCTCCCTGCCCCTCAAAGGGGAATTGGTTGGCATGCCCAAATAGCCCGGGGAAGAACAATAAAGCGACCGCTCCCCTCTTCCCGGTATTTATCATTATAAACACATTCCCATAGTAATACTTAAACAGCCAGGGAGTATATTTGTGGCCATTATGAACAAAACACTGATCATTACCGGGGGCGCCGGCTTCATCGGCTCGCACGTGGTGCGGTTGTTCGTGAACAAATACCCGGATTACCGGATCGTCAACCTCGACGCGCTCACGTATGCGGGCAACCTGGAAAACCTCCGCGATATCGAAGATGCGCCCAACTATACTTTTGTAAAGGCTGACATCACCGATGCCGCCGCCATGCAGGAGCTGTTTGCAGCATGGCAGCCCGACGGGGTGATCCACCTCGCGGCGGAAAGCCATGTGGACAGGTCTATCCAGGATCCCAACGCGTTCATCAACACCAACGTGATGGGCACCGCCAACCTGCTGAATGCCGCACGCGCCGCCTGGGCAGGGCAGACAGCAGGAAAGCGCTTCTATCATGTCTCTACCGACGAGGTCTACGGCTCGCTGGGAGAAACGGGCTTTTTCCTCGAGACAACGCCTTACGACCCGCAATCTCCCTACTCCGCTTCCAAGGCGGCTTCAGATCACCTGGTGCGGGCTTACGGGAATACTTACGGGCTGCCGTTCGTGCTGACCAACTGCTCCAACAATTACGGCCCCAACCAGTTCCCGGAAAAGCTGATCCCGCTGTTCATCAATAATATCCGCAACAACAAGCCGCTGCCCGTGTACGGCGACGGCCGGTACACCCGCGACTGGCTGTATGTCGTGGACCATGCGCGTGCCATTGACCTTGTATATCATGAAGGGAAAAACGGCGAGACCTATAATATCGGCGGCTTTAACGAATGGCAGAACATCGAGCTCGTGCAGCTGCTGTGCGGGGTCATGGACAGGAAGCTCGGCAGGGAAACCGGCACGTCCGCGCAGCTGATCACCTATGTGAAGGACAGGCCGGGGCACGACAAGCGTTATGCCATTGACGCATCCAAGATCAACAAAGCGCTGGGCTGGTCGCCGTCGGTGACGTTTGAGGAGGGGCTGGAGCAGACGGTGGACTGGTACCTTGCCAATGAGGAGTGGCTGACGCATGTCACTTCAGGGGACTACCAGAAATATTATTCTTTGCAGTACAAACAATAGGCGCCAGCCATATCACACACTATGAAAGGCATCATCCTCGCAGGCGGCAGCGGCACCCGGCTTTACCCGCTGACGATCTCGGTAAGCAAGCAGCTCATGCCGGTCTACGACAAGCCGATGGTCTACTATCCGCTGAGCACGCTGATGCTGGCGGGTATCAACGAGATCCTGATCATCACAACGCCGGAAGACCAGGCCGGCTTCAGGAAGCTGCTGGGCGACGGGAGCCGGATCGGTTGCCGGTTCGACTACGTGGTGCAGCCGCGGCCGGAAGGGCTGGCGCAGGCGTTTATCCTCGGCGACAGCTTTATCGGCAGCGACCCCGTGGCGCTGGTGCTGGGCGATAATATCTTTTACGGCTCCGGCATGGGCACGCTGCTGCGCAAAAAGGCCGATCCAGACGGCGCCGTGGTCTTCGCCTACCAGGTGCAGGATCCCGAACGTTACGGCGTTGTTGAGTTCGACGGCGGCTTCCGCGTGCTGAGCATCGAGGAAAAGCCGGCGCAGCCGAAATCGAACTATGCCGTGCCGGGATTGTATTTCTACGACAACGAGGTGGTGGCCATCAGCAAATCCATCAAACCTTCGGCACGCGGCGAGCTGGAGATCACGGACGTCAACAAGGTGTACCTCGAAAAGGGCAAGCTGGAGGTCGGCGTGCTCGACCGCGGCACCGCCTGGTTGGATACCGGCACGTTCGATTCCCTGATGGAGGCCGGACAGTTCATCGAGGTCATCGAAAAGCGCCAGGGCCTGAAGATCGGCTGTATCGAGGAGATCGCCTGGCGTAATAAATGGATCAGCGACGAGCAGCTGGACAAGCTGGGCGACCTTTACCTGAAAAGCGGCTACGGCGCCTACCTGAAGCGGCTGCCGGGTACGGCACGCTGACCATCATGCTTCCGCCAGTCCGGCCTTGATGGCAAATTTGACCAGCCCGATCGTAGAGCGGCAGCTGCTTTTTTCGAGGATGTTGGCGCGGTGCGTGTCTACCGTCTTTTTGCTGATGCAGAGCGTGTCGGCTATCTCCCCCGAGGTCATCTCCCTGACGATCAGCTGCAGGATCTCCTTCTCCCGAGGCGTAAACACCGCCAGCTGCCGGTCGGCATCTTTCTCCGCAATATACTGGCTGCAGAGGATCGGGATAATGTCCTGGGAGAAATAGGTACCGCTGTCCGCAATGCGCTGCAGCGCTGCCAGCAGCTCTTCCCGGCCGGTGTTCTTGAGCATGTACCCGTCTGCCTCCGCGGCAACGGCTTCCTTCACCACGGTTACATTATTATACATGGAGAGTATCAGCACCTTGATCTCCGGGTATTTCCCTTTGACCGCCCGGCACAGCTCCACCCCGCTCATCCGCGGCATGCTGATATCCGCGATCACCAGCCGGAACCTGTCCGGCGCCGCGGTGATCATCTCCAAAGCCTGCTGTCCGTCGTTGGCCTCGCCGGCGATGTGAAAGCCGGCCGCCGACGCCAGCATGCTCTTGATGCCGTCCACGACAAGCTGGTGGTCGTCGGCAAGCAATATAGTTACGGGCTCTTGGGCGGTGCTCATTGGGGTATGGTGATGATGACCTGTGTTCCTGTTGCAGGCGCGGCATGCAGCTGCATCGTTCCGTTGAGGAATTGCACCCGCACCCGGATATTCTTCCAGCCGATGCCGCCGGAGCCGGCAACAGCCGCGGGGTCAAAACCTTTTCCGTTGTCCGACAAAGATATGACAACCGCCGCATCCTTTTGGTACATTTCCAGCCTGATCTGCGTTGCCGCGGCATGGTGCAGCATGTTGCCGGTAATCTCCTGGATGATCCGGTAAACGGAGAAGGCGGACTGTTCGGTGAAGGGATGGCTCCTGATGTCGTCCGACAGCTCCATCAGGAATGCCGGGCCGCCGGCGCCGTTGATCCTCGTGGCCATCTCCTCCAGCGCGCGCACCAGGCCGAAGTTCAGCCCCTCCGGCAGCAGGTTGTGCGAGATATGCCGTACTTCCTGTATCGTCGTGTCCACCAGCCCGAGGGCGCGGCGGACGTGCTCCTTCCCGCCCTCCGGCGCCTCCACCTGCGATACCTGCATCTTGATGACCGACAGCATCTGCCCGATGCTGTCATGCAGGTCGCGCGCGATGCGGGCGCGTTCGTTCTGCTCGCTGTCGAACATGGCGCGGCTGATCTTCTGCTCTTCCCCGTACCGTGCCTTTATGCGCTGGATACGGTACACCAGCAGCATGACGAGCGCCAGTCCCGCTATTGCGGTGAGCGAGATATAGATGGCCATGGCCGTATTCCGCTCTGCCCGCTCCTTTCCGGCGGTCTTGAGCTGGTTCTCATATTTCAGCTGCGCATTCTCCTTCTCCTTCTTTTGCGTCTCATACTGCACCTGCAGCTCCGAGAGCTGACGGGTGCGCTCGATGTTGATAAAGCTGTCCTTCTCTGCCATGAGCGCCTGCTGATAGCGGTACGCATGCTCCAGGTCGCCCGCATGATAAGCGGCCTCCGCCATTGTCTCATACGCGGCCACGATGATCTCCCGCGCGCCGATCTCCGCGGCCATGTCCCGCGACAGCTGTCCGTAGCGCATCGCCTTCCCGTATTCGCCGCGGCAGTCATAGACACTCCCGATGTTGTTGAGCGTGGCGGCCTCCGTCCACTTGTCCCCGATCTCGTGCGCGATGACGCGGGCCTTATTATTATAGGCGATGGACAGGGCGTAGTCTTTCCGGTATTTATGGACAATGGCCATATTGCTCAGCGACATGGCGACCCTTTCCCTGCGGCCTGCCCTGGTATAATAGTCCAGCGCCTTCCCGTACACGGCCAGCGCTTCCGGGTATTTATACTGCTGCTCGTACACGGTGCCCATATTGTTGAAGCAGTCGGCCATAATATTCATATCGCCCAGCGCCGTAGCCTCCTGCAGCGCTTCCTGATAGTAGCGTAGGGCTTCGTCGAGGCGCTGCCAGCTCAGGTAAAGCGTGCCTATATTCTTGCGGATATGGGCGATATACTTCCGGTCGCCCATGCTTTCGGCAACATGCATGGCCTGCTGGTAGTATTTCAGCGCCGCCGGGTTGTCGCCTTTATCGGCATATACGTTCCCGGTATTGAGCAGCGCCTTGATCAGCGTGGCTTTATCCCCTGTGGCGGCGGCGGTTGCCGCGGCGCGGTGCAGCAGCGGCAGCGCGCTGTCGTAGACGCGGCCCTGGTAGTACAGCACGGCCAGCTCCGCCTGCAGCTGCGCTGTGCGAAGGCTGTCGCGGCCCGCCCGCCGCAGCTCGAGGTACAGGCTGTCTTTCACCGACGCCGCCGCCATGGCCGGCAGGCAGAGCAGCAGGATCACCGCGATACGTTTCATGCCATAAATGTATTACAGGGAGCGGTTATCTGGTATATATCCCCTAAAAAATGCGCGGTATCTGCCTGCCGCTGCGTAAAATATTCCTGTACCTTTGCGGGCATGTCCGAGTCAAAGCCCGCCCTGCTGCCCAGTATGCTGGGCATGAAATGCCCCAACTGCCGTAAAGGGAACATGTTCACCCACCCGAGCATTTTCCCGCTGAAGCATATGCTCGATATGCCCGAACGCTGCCCGGTGTGCGGCCAGAAAATGGAGCTGGAGGTAGGGTTCTATTACGGCACCGGCTACGTCAGCTACGCGCTCACCGTCGGCATCCTCGGGCTCCTGTTCGCCGCCTACTGGATCATCTTCGGCCTTTCCTACAAGGACAACAGCATCTTCTACGCGCTGGGCAGCTCCGTCGCCATCGTGCTGCTGCTGCAGCCCTGGCTGATGCGGATCTCGCGCGTGCTCTACCTCTACGGCTTCGTCAAATACGGGCAGGGCGCAAAAATGCGGTCGGAAGAATGATTAATTTCCTACCTTTGCCGCCGGAATAATTTTACTATACCCAATTTAACCATATGTCGGGACAGCTCAAGGAAGTCCGTATCCGGATACAGTCCGTCACCTCCACCCAGCAGATCACCAAGGCCATGAAGATGGTCAGCGCCGCCAAGCTGCGCCGCGCGCAGGATTCCATCCTGCAGATGCGGCCTTATGCGCAGAAGCTGCAGGAGATGCTCAGCAATATCGTCAGCAGCATATCGGCGGATATAGACCTGCCCCTCGCAGACGAGCGCCCGGCGGAACGCGTGCTGCTCGTGCCGGTCACCAGCGACCGCGGGCTGTGCGGCGCCTATAATGCCAACGTCATCAAGCTGACACGGCAGGCGATGAACGAAAAATATGCCGCACAGCACAGCAAAGGCAACGTGACGCTGCTGCCGGTCGGCAAGAAAGGCTATGACTATTTCGTCCGCCACGGCTATAAGGTCGTCAGCGATTACTGGGACCTGTTCTCCGACCTCGGCTTTGACAATGTCCGCCGGGTAGCGGCCTATATACAGCAGGCGTTCCTGGACAAGGAGTACGACCGCGTGGAGCTTGTCTACAGCCAGTTCCGCAACGCGGCGACGCAGGTCTTTGTCGTGGAGCAGTACCTGCCTGTGCCGAGAGTGGAAAAGGCGGAGGACGGCCGGAATACCGATTTCATCTTTGAGCCTTCAAAAGAAGTGCTGGTGCGCGAGCTGATGCCGAAGATCCTGAACACGCAGGTGTACAAGTCGGTGCTCGACGCGAATGCTTCCGAGCACGGCGCGCGCATGACAGCGATGGACAAGGCCAGCGAGAATGCCAACGAGCTGCTGCGGTCGCTGAAGATCAGCTACAACCGCGCCCGCCAGGCGGCCATCACCACCGAGCTGACGGAGATCGTCAGCGGCGCCGCGGCGCTGCGGGGGCAGTAA
>Ga0206101_1000234_pt1 | contig 12414 bp, 25 predicted proteins | sample 1B0metagenome_FD_148613 | JGI IMG/M metagenome (GOLD analysis project Ga0206101, IMG submission 148613) | Enriched microbial communities from leaf-cutter ant dump, University of Wisconsin, Madison, United States - 1B0 | ecosystem: Environmental > Terrestrial > Nest > Insects nest > Nest dump... | reverse complement strand
ATCCTGTTCGAAGGAGACTACCTCACCTTCGATAAGAATGATGTTCCTGTTGCTATGACGGAAGATCAGTTGGATGCCGATTATGTCCCAGAGGACGAAGAAGAGCCTGTCGAGGAGGCAGATGTATGAACTTTCCTACTCTATACGGGAAATCTAGTAGTGGAAAACTGCTAGTATGGGAGGTGAGCACTAGTGGTGACACCATCCTTGTTCGTCATGGGCAACTTGGGTCTGATAAGATTCAATCTAAAACTACTACGTGTAAGCCTAAGAATGTTGGCCGCGCTAATGCCACCACGGCAGAGCAACAAGCATGTCTGGAAGCTGAAGCCAAGTGGGTGAAGCAGAAGAAGAAAGGCTATTATGAAACGAAAGAAGAGGCCCTGGCCCATGTGGAGTGGACTCCCATGAAGCTGCAAGGCTTTAAGGACTGCGGACACAAAATTGTATGGCCTGCTTATTTTCAGCCTAAACTTGACGGACAGAGAATGATGGTGTCTGCCTCTGGCAAGGGAATCTCCAAGCAAGGGGAAGAACAATCCTTCCCCGAGCATATCCAGAAGAACATTGACACTCTTGTTCGTGCTCTTGGGGATGAATTTGTTGGTCTGGACGGGGAAATCTATGCTGGATTGGAATCTGAGGGAGGATTCTCCCTGCAACGGATTATTTCTGCCTTCCGAAAGGAAAATGAAGACACGCCCAAGCTGAAATATTACATTTACGATATTCCTGTAACAGATGAGCCTTTCCGAAAGCGTGTGGAACGTCTACACAGCCTAGAATCTGTAAAAGCAAAATACAATCTACAGGCTGTAGAGATTGTCCCCACAAATCTGGCTCTTGGATTAGACGACTTGCAAGACAATCATAAATGGCTTACAATGCGTGGGTATGAAGGCACTGTTGTTCGTAACACAGAAGGGCTTTATGAATTCGGGAAACGCTCCTATGACGCTCAAAAGATCAAAGATCGTTCCACCACTGAAGCAAAAGTGTTGTCTGTGTCTGTTGACAAAAATGAACAAGGGGTGTTATCATGCCAACTACAGAACGGGGTGGTATTTGAATGTCTGATGCTAAAGGATGCTGATCCTCACACAAATTTGCGTTTGTATGAGAATGCCTGTTCTTTGGTGGGAGGATATATTGAGGTGGAATATGAATCCCTATCAGACAGTGGGGTGCCCCTGAAACCCACTGGAAAGCGGGTTCGTCCTGTAGACGATAATTGGGAAGCATTGGATTAATTGTAGAGGGAATTGTGGCTACACGGAAACAAGATATGACAGCTATCATTGAGGATAAGCGGGGTAGGATTCTTTCTATAGGGAAGAATGATTACCACAAAACCCATCGAATTCAGTATGAATATGCTGAACGTGTAGGCACTCCCCACCGCATCTACCTCCATGCTGAAATTGACTCCATAATTCGTTGTCGTGATCTTTCCAAAGCACACAAGATTTCTATATTTCGCTATGGGAAGAATGGGAAGCCTGCTTTGGCAAAGCCTTGTCCGGCTTGTGCTTTAGCTATTAAGGAAGCAGGAATTAAGATTGTAGAATGGACAGTAAATGAAAAGGAGAATTAATATATGAGCACCCGTGAAGACTGGCTGATGCAAGCATCTAAGCTGATTGAAACTCAAATCCTTAACCTTCAAGGGGCATCTATGCCCGAGAAGTACGATATTGGTGTGGGATTTCCCTCTGTGACAAAGGCTATCGGTCAAGCCTGGAGTAAGGATGCTTCTGTAGATGAAAACACCTACCACATCCTGATTGCACCCACCCTTGGTAACAAGGATATTATTAATATGCTTCAAGTATTGCTGCACGAGATGATCCATTGCTCTGTTGGTATCGACCAGAAACACGGTGGGGAATTTAAGCGCGTAGCGCGTGCTGTCGGACTTGAAGGGCGGTTGACCGCCACATACGTTTCTGAGGGAAGCGATCTTTACAACCAACTGAAATCTGTTTCAGAGCAGGTGGGGTGGGAGTATCCTCACCAAGAGATTGTTCTGAAACCAAAGGAAACGAAGCCTCGTGCAAAGAACTTCGTTCAGCTTGTTAGTCCCAACAATCCAGAGTACATCGTAAAGATGAAGAAAGATGTTTATGAGGCAATGGGCGCTCCTGTTGACCCCGACGGTGATGAAATGGAGGTTATGGAAGATGGAGACTAAGTATTTCTGTCCTGAGTGCGGTGGGGACAATGTATGGAGCAGCATCACCTCTGCTTCATACTTGAACACCCTAGAACACTACTGTCACCTAGTAAAGAATTGGGATGTTGATAGCCCCTCTGGCTGTAGTGATTGTGGCTGGCGAGGATTCTACGCCTATGTTGTAAAAGAGGAATCATGAAATTTAAGGCGTGGTTAAATAGTGGTGGCGGAGGAAATTCCTACACAGTATATGTTGACCTTCAGGAATACGGGGTGACAGACGAAGAATGGAATTCTTGGACTGAAGACGACCAGGAGTCCTTTATGCGTGAATTCGCCTTTCAGTGGGCGGATTGGGGCTACGTGGAGATTGAATAATGGGCGGGAACATCTTCAAAGAGGCAGATAGATTTTCTGAGGAAGAATCCTGGCTTGTAGCTGATTGGGTGGAAGAATTTCTCTGTATTGATTGTGGCGTAGATATAGAGGGTTGGGGGTTTGTAGAAGCCTACCGAACAAAAGAATCTTTTGGGGATATGGATATTGTTGTAGATTCCTGGTATTCTATTGATAGGATTGAAAATTTCTTTATCTACAAATATGGAATGCCTGTACAACGAAACGGAAAGATTCTTTCTGTCTGTGCCCCGGCCCTGGAAGGAAAACGTGTCCAGATTGATTTCATCTTTGAAGATGATGTTCGTATGGCTTTGGATTATTACAATTGGAATGACCTGGGCAATTTGATCGGCCGACAAGCACACAAACTAGGCTTCAAGTTTGGGCATGATGGACTATCCTACGTATTCCGTGAGGGGACAAACACCTACGCTACACACAGGATCAGCAACAACATCACTACAATTCTTGATTTCCTGAAATTTGATAGTCACACCTATCATCAAGGATTCCACACTCTTGAGGACATCTTTGAGTTTGTTGCAAGTGGTGTTTATTTTAATCCTGATATCTACCTCCTGCATAATCTAAATAACACCAGCCGAACACGAGATAGAAAGCGTAAGACATATCAGGAATTTCTTTTGTGGTGTAAAAGCCAGAAATGGAAGTCGGAAGATATCCTCGATCAGGATGCACGCCCTGTGTTCCCATATATTGATTCCCCAGAGTGGAAAGAAACATTCAAGGCTGACCAATTAGAACGTAGTTTCCGCTTCTTTGGGTGGGAATCTGATTATAATGCCATCATTGCAGAACACGAGGAAAAGAAACAAAAACATGAGTGGTGGAATGGGGATATTGCCCATAGGGTGACGGGCCTGGAAGGGAAAGACCTTGGAATCTTCATGCAACAAATGAAGGGTGCCTATGACCTTGACAAAGCCTTTCAATTCAAGCTAGACTCCTCCATGATGGCTAAATTTCTGTTTGACACTATTAGGAGTGATTATGATTGGAAAATATGATTATTGGGTGAATGATCCTCTTCCAGAGGAGAAGCCGGGACTGTTCCCTATCAAGCAATGGTTTACATACTGTACACATCCTGAACACAATGTCCCTGTTGGGGTGTACATTCCTCATGGGTATGGGTATAAACATATTTGCCCTGCTTGTGGGTATGTTAGTGTTGTATTTCCTCCACAAACTTGGTGCTAACATGGAATCATACTGGTCTTTTACTTTCTGGGACAACCAGATTGATGATTGGGTAACTGTGGCAGTGTGTAAAATTGAATTCTGGTTTGATGGTTCTGCGACAATCCATGATGGCTTGTTCGCATACGAAATATCTCGTGAGGAATTCCGGGCAGGAGAATTTAATTGGATGGGGGGCTATGAGATATTTTCATTCTAGTTTCTTACACGAATTCCCTGATGGAAAGAAAGTGGATGTCCTCTACACTGTAGCAGAGCGTGACTTGTACGCAACACTGGAACACCCAGAAGAACTTGCAATTCCAGAGATTTCTGATGTATACTATGCCTATACACTTGAAGAGGCAGACATCTCTGATGAAGAGTGGATGGAATTGAATCAAGCAGCAAGATATTGGTCTTCTGTGTATAAGCAAGAGCGTAAATTAATTTTGGAGGAATGAATGGCTGAAAATTCACAATCCCTGTGGGAGAACATGCACGTTTCTGGCATGACAATCAAAGAACATGTATTCCTCACCCTCATTTCTGGATTCTTTGCCAAGCCCAAGGTGGATGAAATGTGGAAAGCTATTGATGCAGCCCACAATGCTCTGCCTAAAGTATTGAAAGAAATGTATCATTTGGGTGCATCGAAATGAAAGCAGAATACACATACAACGAAGATGGGGAGGCCACATACACTGCAAGTATGGAAGATTCAGATACTTGGAATGCCGATATACTGATGAGCCACCTTATCACCTCTGTCATGAGGGAATACAGGGGTCAACATCACCAATTGACATCCGTATTTCCAACACATATTGATGATGTCCCAGAACATCTACGGGAAGACTGGAAATCCTGTCAGGTGGAAGACACTCCACTGGATACTAGCTGGTCATTCTGTCCAAGTGTGTGTGACTATATCTTAGATGAGATTATCCACGCATTTGATCCTGAATATGACTACCCTGTTGGGGCAGATGCTGGTACAACGAGGCAAGATAAGGGAAGGATGTTGTTTGCCAAGTATTTCCATTCTTTCTGGACCTGAACAGTATTAAAGGAGAACATAAATGCAAGTGATCTATGAAAAGACAACGGTGGAAAAGCTGGATGAGGTTATTTCGGATTCTGTCCTGAAGAACAAAAAGATTAACAAAATTATCCTTACGCCAGCAGAAGGTGATGCTTTCATGCGGGAGGTGGGTGTTTTTCAGTTTCTTCAGATTAATCAGCCAGACCTTCCTTCTGGATGCTATACCACGGAGTATAGAGGTGTTCTGGTTGTTTGGTGATTGGGGATTAATATGAAAATTGTTTATTGCGAAGATGTGCTTTCAGAGGCTCTCACAAAGATTGAGGAGGCTCACCGACACGGAAAGCCTATTAGCCATCTTGAGGTGAACAGGATGGAATGGGATGCCCTAAAGGCTTCTGTGGAAGAAATGTCTTATCCTTTGGATACATACTCCTCCGCACCATTTGTTCCTTATCTACACCCTGCCCTGCTGTTTGGTGTTAAAGTGGTGGTTAAGGAGGAATAATGTGGTTTCTTGGATTCACAAAATCGACAGGATGATGGGTAGGCTGGTGAATAAGGTGGAAACCCGTATCAGGGTTTCTTCCCGGTTAGGACAACCTTACTACATCCCAGAATATCAAACCTTCTTTTCAACGTGGCAGGAACTTGAATGTGATTCTTGGGGTGCCCCCAGAGGATACCAAACGCAGAAAGAAGCAGAAGAAGCTATTGATTATTTTCTTTACAGGGTTAACGCAATAGCCGTCAATAACCCGAGACAGAAAGATGAATTTATCACCTACCCGTAAGGAGAAAGAACAATGAAACAAATTCTCATGGTGTATGGGGCATTGATTAATAGGAGTTAGTATGAGTAAGCATGTACACGCCGATTTGATGATGCAATATGCACAAGATGCCATGGAAACGGACAATCCAAACGAACGGTGGGAATTTTTTAGCAAGCATTTTTGTAGGTGGGAATCCATTGGACAGTGGGCACCTTGTTGGGACGAGGAAGAGCAATACCGCCGTAAACCTGTATCCCGTTACCTGAACATCTACGACAACACCGCTTCGGAGACATCGTGCCCTGCGTGGGGAATAGGAAAAAGACGTAAGCCAGTATCTGGCTGTATTGGCTACCTAGAGGATAAGCAAGACGGAAGTGCTTACATTTTTCATCAAGATAATTAGGCCATGAAAATTTTTATTTACGTTATCATGGAGGTGGGTGAGGCGGGGATTCATGTATGGAGAGATACCTGCTTCTTCTCCAGGGATGTGGCGGAGTATGAATGCCAGAAACTGAATGATGTTGTAGCGGCTTGTCGTAACCCAGATATCCACTACAGGGTGGACACCCTAAATGCTTGGGAAGGAGACTTATAATGGCACAGACATTATCACAGGATTTTGTGGTGGATAGTGTAGCAGATAATATCCGATCTATTCTAAAAACACAGCTAAAGAAAAAGATTTATGAGGGGTTGGACAAAGAGGTGGATGAAATGGTGGAAGAGGGTGTTAGGCAAATGATAGACAACTTCACTGTTGCACAGCAATACAGCCCCATCACAGACACCTACAGCATCAATGTCTTTATCCGTAAGAAGGGGTGATTATGATTTATGATAAACAGAAGATTATCTCCTTACTGGAGGAGCGTCTTGCAGAACTGAAAGAGATGCTTGATAGTGGAGAATACGCTACAAAGTCTGCCAAGATGGAAGACATCATGTATGCCATCCTTGAAGAGAACGGGTGGAGCCTAGAGTTTGTGGAGAAATATCATTATAGTGTAGGTATTCCCCGCGATGAGTGCGATAGTTCAAAGTATGTTGATTGGGATATCAAGGCCCTTGAGGCTTCTCTTTTTAGGCTGTCCCTCCTTCCGCAGAAGGAAGATACAGTGAACCCAAATGACATCTCCTCGGTGGAACATCTCTTGATGGGTGTAAATAAGAAGCAATACCTTACAACAAGGGTGTATGAAATTTATCACTCCAACATGCTTGAGGCTATGCAGGAAAGGGGGTATATTAACAAAACAATGCCGTGGTGTTCAGATATAACGTACAAGATTGTTGGGATGGAGTTGACAAAAGAAAAGGAACACGCTATTGTAGAAGATGAAAAGAAGGAGGAAGAGCCTTGCATGTCTGATAGGCAGGCTACATTCCTTGGGGTGTTTGTCACCCTCGGCCTACTGTGCCTTTTGTTTGCTATTGCCATATAGGAGAAACTATGTTGCAAAAACATGATTATGATGCTACTACAGAAAGTGAGTGTGAGGGGTAAATGGGAATTAATGTATTGTCTTTGTTTGATGGAATGTCCTGCGGTAGGATTGCACTTCTTTTAGTATCCGCAAGTATTCATAAAACAAAGAAGATTTGCTACCAGAAAGCCCCAGGGATTGTTTACCGTGCTGTCCCATTACACGCAAAGAACTGAAATCTTGACAAGGACTACCCCCAATAATAAGGTCAATCTTTGTTTTCCAACTTCCCAATTCTGATTGTAGAACACCGTCTTGGTAAGACACTTCGGTAGCATCACCAAGGCGAATAGTGTCTGGGTAATTGTGTTCAGACACCTTGATAGCATGCTTATCAATCTCTGAAGCATAATAATTATTTACTTCAATTCCAGCACGTTCTAGTGCAATCCTACTGCCCTCAAGCGTGGTGGCTCCTTGAGAATGTCAAGATGAAGAGGGATAGCAAGAAACAATTGGATGAATATCTTGGTGTTGAAGGGGTTTACATTGATTCATCCTTACTATCCTATCAGAAACGAAGTCGGTATTATTGGTCTAATATTCCTTTTACAATCCCGGAGGATAAACAGATTTCTTTCCAAGATTACAAAGAATCGGGTGATCTGTCTTTTTACAAGGTGAATAGAACACCATCTAGAATCAGAATGTGGAACGGTGGACAAGGAAAGAATGCACAAGGAACTTGTGCTAACGTAACATATGCGGATAAGGTGTATTGTCTAACAACAAAACAGGATAGAAGCCCCAACTCTGGATTGGTGGAATATGAGGATTTTTGTAGGTACCTCACTAGGCGTGAACTAGAACAAGCACAAACTGTTCCTATAGGCTATACAGATTGCCTATCCTATACTCAAGCACAGGCTGTGTTAGGTAATGGGTGGACTGTAGATGTGATATGTCACATCCTAAAGAATATTAAATAAAACTAGGAGGAATTACCCAAATGAATATTAATGAGGCTTGGGAATATCGTGATAAGATTGAACGAGAAAGAAAAGATCGTATGGTGGAACATGCAGTCTTCCGCATCAAGAAGGCCATTGAAGATGGTGATTCTGAAGCAGAGGCATGGGTGGAGGGAAGAGAAGACTACATCTTTCTTTACAACAAGTTGGTGGAGGAATTAGGATATGACCTAGATGTAGGGTTTCCCGATCTTCCGGACGGAACATACAAACTATTTATCAAGGGATGGTAGTATGAATATTGAAGAGGCAAGGGCGTACAGGGATGGACTTCGTAAGTACCAAGATGGTGCAATCTACAATTTTGTCTTGGAGAAGATTAAAATGGCAATTGAGAGGGGAGAGTGTGTGGCAAAGGTTATCAGCAATGCGCCTAGTAACACAGAGTTCATCAAAAGAACGTTTAGGGAACTTGGGTATGATGTTGCTAGTGTAGGGGAGCCCCTTTTCAGCAAAGATGATGCTACCATCTATATCTCAGGGTGGTGATGTGACATACTGGCGTGAAATCACATATTATGAGGCAGAGAATTCCTACCTCATCCCTGCGGAATGGTTGGGGAAGGATACCCTAGCTAAGTGTCAGAAAAGAGAAGACGCCCTTTACCGGAAATGGAAGCAGTCTCGTGTTGAGGCAGTACAGACAAAAGAATACTGGACGGCTGTTTTGGCAGACGCGGATACTTGTCTGTTTGGGATTCCAGGGTATCTCCGGGACGACCTCGCCCTTTTTCGGGAGCACACCTCCAACTCTTGGTTACAGGATATTCTCTCTAACGTCCTTTTCCGAAATAGTGCAACAGAAAAGCAATTGGAGGCTATTGCAAAGTCTTGTATTTCTCATGGAAGAGGGCGTACAATCTGGGGAGGAGAGGACATTGACTTACTGTATGAAGGAGGTTATAATGGACATCCTGGACAATTTGATGGAGAATTCTAGATGCTAACAAAACAACAGTATATCCTGGCTAAGATTGCAGAAGAAGCAAGCGAAGTAGCACAAGCTGCCATTAAGTGTCAACATTTTTCTTGCGAAGGTGTGGAGCCTGGAAATAGGAAAACAAACCTGCAACGCCTGTTTGATGAACTAACCGATTTGAATGGAGTGGTGGGGCTGTGGAATGAAGAACAGGAATCTGTTGAGAAAGAATATTATTGTGATATCCTGACGGCAGGGAAAAAGGCCATGAAGGTGAGGTGGTATGCCGGGTATTCTCATTCAATTGGACAAATTGAGTGGGATGGAAAATAAAAGGAGGGAGATTATGGTGTTCCATAAAGATAATTTCATGGATGATGAATATCCTCCGTTTCCAAGCGATATTCCTACAACAGAGGAAGAGATTGCCTATGATGTTTTCTATGATCTTGACGAGGAAGAAAAGGAATATCTCAGAAAGCAATCAGAAGGTAGCCTAATCCAATTCCATCATACAGCGGGTAGGGGAATCAGAAACGACTATCATTTATGGCATCCAGACCATCCCCACACAGAAACAGGAAAGGATGTGAGAGATGGGGTGGACTACACATACAACCATCCTGATTCGTACAGTAGTCGTATTACACATCTTGTCTGGTGTCTTTGCAGGGAGGAAGAATTATGATACTCAATACAACAAGTTTCTGGTCCACACTAGAAGTAGAGTGTGTTTGTAGGGACCTATCCTACGAAGACTATTTGCACCTTCATAGAAAATTTAATGTTCCGAGTGAACCGCTGTGTAGGAGTGCTTATAGGCTCTTGTATAGGGTGGTAGATATGGAGATGGGGAATCACCTATGACAATTTTCTATCTTATTATCTTGGCTTTCCTTCTGATGGGATTGTTGTGATGAATTGTAAACACTGTACAAACAGAATGATCCTCTCCGATTGTTATGACAATCCCAATGAGGATATTGCATTCAACCTGTATCTGTGTTTTAGCTGTGGCACAATCCTGAAAGAAAGTGTGTGGGATAACAGGGGACTGTTTTGGGTATTGGCGGACAATACAACAGAAGCCATATCTGAAGAAAGCCTCCAGAAGCGAATACAGCCCTTCTAAGGGCTTTTCTGTTCCTACCTATGGGTAGATATTCCCCAAGCCATTTAAATCGCTTGTAGCCCCCTTAAAACACGTTTAAACACTATTCCCACATCAAATATCTCCTCCCCACAGGAAATATCCAAGATCATCTCTATTATGATTAAAATGTACAACAAAAGGAACACAAGAGGGGAATATGTACACTATCCTGTACATTTCTATTCTTATTTGTCCATAATAAACAAAAATCTGTATCTGTCTTGTGCATCAGAAAGGAACAAAGGGATCATCTTCCTCAACATCAAAGGGAATAGGCTTTCTGCTCTGTCTTGATGATTGCAAAGCCTGTGCCTCTCTGTCCTTGATTCCCCCCTTCCATTGCTCATATTCCTTCCCGTAAAAAGAAAGGGGCTGTAGCCATGTGTACTCCTTCGTATATTTACCCTCCTGCCCTTTGTGAGGGCTTGTATGGATTACACCAGCCTCTTCCAAAGCAGAAAGAAATGTGTTCACTGTGGCCCTACTGGCCCCGGACATGGAGGCTATCCTCCCCTGGGACAGATAACATTTCAACCCATTCCTAGAAAAAGATTGACACTCTTGCTTCAACACGGAGTAGATCATCTTTTCTGGAAGGGACATCTTAATACACTCACCCGTATCAGGGTGAATGTATCCCTCTGATCTTAGGAGCCCTTGCTCCACTTTATAGAAAAACTCCTCCACCTTCTCTCCTGCTGTAAATTCATTGACACAAGAAGGATAGATCAAGGACAACAAAAAGTCAAGCAAAATATCCAAACCCCTAAAATACACACAAGCAGATTGTTGTGTGTTCCCAACAAGGAAAACAAGAAAATATCTGTTGTGCTGTCAAAATATTGACACCACTGCTGTCAAAATTTAGACACAACTTAGACTCATTGTACTTAGATTCATTAAATAATATATATATATATATAATTATATGTCCCCGTAGGGCCACCTCGCGTGTGGACTACGCGGATTGCAATTCCTGGATTGAACGTCTGTGTTACCACACATCCATTCATCCCTATTCAGAAACATAGCCCTTAGCACTCGTCGTGCAAAGTGCAATGTGTTCTTCATAGAACATTCTAAGTGCTCTATAAAATGTTCCCCTATAAAATGTCATAGCCATTTCATAGTGAACAAGAATGTTATAATATATAAAAATATCTTGTTAAGAAGGCTCGTATAGAGGCTTCGATCCCTGGAGTTCACCCAGGAAGGTGACCACTGCGTGGGCAACTTTATGGACACTTTATGGACACTTTGTTGTGAGTCCTAGGCGGACAGCCTATTGACAAACAGAATCCCATGTGGTAACATGGATGAGTAGAATAATAATCTAAAGGAGAGTAAATGTTAAAACAAATTGAAGACTATCCTAACTACACTATTTCTGAAGATGGTGTTGTCACTAATACCAGAACAGGGTTGGAAGTAAAACAAGTGTGGAATGGAAACTATCTTTGTGTCAATCTGAATAACAATGGTAAGAGGAGATTGGAGAAAGTTCACAGGTTGGTGGGTAAGGCTTTTGTTCCAAACCCTCTCGGGTATAAGTTTTTGAGGCACAAGTCTGAGGATAGGACAGATAACACCCCTGCCAATCTTTTCTGGTGTGCTACCAACAGGGATGATCTGGAAGTGGGGCTTTCTGTAGGGGGTATACGTTTGGTAGACAGTGATACCAAGCATTTGCAAGAACTTTGTGGGTGCTCCCACAAGATTATAGTGAGTATGCTTAGAAGGGGGCTTTCCGAGGATGAGATGTTCTTAGGTGGCGTTTCTTTTAATGCCCTTGTGGAAGACGGTGGAAAGCGAGGCTGGTCCCTTGCAGAGATAGAGAGGGCCAGGGGAAGACAATCACGATGGGACCACAAGAAACGTGTAGAACGGCGTAAGAAGGATAAGCAAGAAAAGGAGGCTGCAAAGGAAAGAGAGAGGGTGGCGAAGATTGAAAAGGCCAAGTCTATCCGTTTGCATGGTGTAGGGATATTTGACTATTGGACATTCCCGGAAAGGGATAGGGGAATAGAATATACATGGAGGAGGATGATTGATCGTTGCTACAACGTCAACAGTACATCTTATGAAAGCTATGGCGGCAGGGGTGTTTCTGTCTGTGAGGAATGGCTGACATATTCTTCCTATTACAGGTGGTGGAAGGAACAGATAGAAGGTGCGGAGTGGGAAAATCCTGTCATTGACAAGGATATTCTATCGGGTGGGGATAAGAGATATTCCCCCGAGACATGCTGTGTAATCCCTTGGGATGTCAATCACTTGTTCAGGACGCA
>Ga0206101_1000232_pt1 | contig 12470 bp, 10 predicted proteins | sample 1B0metagenome_FD_148613 | JGI IMG/M metagenome (GOLD analysis project Ga0206101, IMG submission 148613) | Enriched microbial communities from leaf-cutter ant dump, University of Wisconsin, Madison, United States - 1B0 | ecosystem: Environmental > Terrestrial > Nest > Insects nest > Nest dump... | reverse complement strand
ACGGCTGGGCATACAGCTGCTGCAGGAGCGCGACGGCATCATCCTGCCGGAAGAGCTGGCAGAGACGCACACCCAGCTGAGAGAGGCTGCCGACGACCTGCGCCGGGCAGTGCACAACCTTATCCCCGATACCGTGCAGGAGCACGGCCTGGCAAGAGCGGTCGGGCTGCTGTGCGAAAAGACCGAAAAGAACAGCAGCCTCGAGGTGACGCTGGAAATGTTCGACGACATACCCCGCTACGATGCGGACATGGAGCTGTCTACCTTCCGCATCATCCAGGAGCTGGTACAGAACGCGCTCAAGCACGCAAAAGCCTCATCCCTGCTGGTGCAGCTCAGCTACCGCGACGACACGCTGCACATCACCGTCGAGGACGACGGCATCGGGATACCGGAGCAGCGTACGGGGAGCGGCGCAGGACTGAAAAATATCATGAACAGGATAAGGGCCATGAACGGCGTGATCAGCGTGGAAAAACCGGCCGGCGGAGGAACAGCGGTATACATTGAGCACCGCATAAACATCACCCCGAAAAACATTGCCCATGCCTGTTAAAATCGCCATAGCGGACGATCACCCGCTGGTTGTCGAAGGGCTCTGCAAGGTGCTGCAGGCAAACCCGCAGCTGCAGGTCACCGCCACCTATCCCGATGGCAGCGCCCTGCTCAGCGGCCTGCAGCAGGAGCAGCCGGATGTGCTGCTGCTCGACATGCAGCTCCCGGACAAATCCGGCAGCGAGCTGGCAGTGCTGATCCGCAGGCATTACCCGGATATACCGATACTCATCCTCAGCGGCATGGACTCGCCCACCCTGGTAAAGAACATGATACAGCTGGGCTGCAGGGGATATCTGCTCAAAAATACGGCGGACCGGCACACGCTGACGGAGGCCATTGAAAAAGTGTACTACACGGATGAGATCTACCTCGACCCTTCGCTCAAAGAAGGCCTGCTGCCCGGGCTGCTGAAGACAAAGAAGCAGGACAGCCGCCCTCTGAAGCTCAGCAAAAGGGAGAAGGAAATACTGGCGCTGGTGCTGGAAGAATACAGCAATGTGCAGATCGCCGACAAGCTCTCCCTGAGCCTGCGCACCGTCGAGAACCACAAATACAACCTGTTCCGGAAACTGGACGTGAAGAGTGCTATCGGGCTGATGAAAGCCGTTATACAACGGGGGCTGCTGTAATGAATATACCTGCCCCGGACGATCAGGTGATCCGGGGCAGGCGGGGAGCATAGACAAGACAACAAGGGCAGGCCGTTACCGTTTCAGGAATCCGGTTCGTATCTTCTGCCCGTTCTCCTGTATTTCCACAATATACATACCCGGCGGGTAAGCAGCAACATCATAACGGAACGCAGCGCCGTTCAACCCGGACTGTCCGGCGACCACCTGCCCTGTAAGATTGATCAGCCTTATACCGGCGTTATGCAAAGGCGTTCCCGAACGGATCATGATATAGTCATGCGCCGGGCTGGGATAAATGCGGATAGCCTGCGCGCGGACGGCTTCACGGACAGACACATTGGTGATCGGGTAGGACGTGGAGTCGGTGCACCCGCTTGCCAGACTTACTTTCAGCGAGTAAACGCCATTCGTGTCTACTGTGTAAGCAGAGTCCGTAGCGCCGGGGATCAGCACGCCGTCGCGGTACCATTGATAGGAATCATAGATGCTGCCTGCAGCAATGGTATATTCGTCTACGATAATGCTCACGGGCGGGATATATCCTCCCCGCACTACGAAGGTATCCACCCGGGGATAACAGAAGCTGTTGTTGCGCACCCAGTAAGTGCCTGCATTATAAATGACGTGCGTCGTATCAGTAGCACCGTCTTCCCATTCGATGCCTCCGGGATATGCGGGAGCCTTTAACTCCATCAGCGGAGCACCCTGCACCCGGCTGCAGACAAGGGTGTCCTGCGCGAGCGTATAGGCTGTATCCCCGGGCGCCGCCAGGCCCACCGCATTCGGGAATCCCAGCACGAAGCGGGTATCCGGCTGCAGCGGCACGGCATTGAAGACCACATTGCACGCGGTCCCCGCCAGGTTCGGCGATTCGATCCGATGGAGGGACTGGGACGTAAATCCGGCAGTGCCTATGTTATACCCGAAATAAATCTTTCCATCAGGCCCTGTCTTCAGATCACTGCCGGCGACATCTGTAATCTTGGCCACTCCTTTCCTCGAGGCAACGATATCGGCGGGAGTAGGCAGGCTCAGATCCCACTGGTATACGCTATCCTGGTTTGACACGGCATAGAGCTTTGACCCGTCGGGGGAGAATGCTGCGCCGCCCGGAGCGCGTACGGTTGTTACGCTGTTAATTCCGACAGTAACCGGCGCGCCCGGCGCCAGGTCAAGGCTGTTCGACAGCATGCCTGTGGCACGGTCAAAATCATAGATCTCAATCCCGCCCCACACCGGGATGGGAACAGCCAGTGCCACATGCCCCGTCACATGCACCATTCTGGTCTTATCCGGTGAAAATACCAGCTTTCCTTGTGTCCACTCTATATAAGACAGAACGCCAAACCCGCTGGCTGTGCTCAGGGCGCCGAAAGGAGAAACCACCGGGGTCGGGTTAATGCCTCCGCTGGTAATATTATACGCACGGAATTCGGATCCGCCGTATATATCATACGTCATGGTCATCAGCCAGACGTCGCAATTGGTACCCGCAACGGCAGCCATCTTCTGGGTAAACAGGGTAGGACTGTCCAGCGGGATCCGCTTCTGTCCTGCGACCACGTCTCCCTTACCTCCGTCCAGGGTCATATCCACTACGCTGTAGTACAGGTATGCGCCTTCCGAATGCGGAGCCAGCGTAGAGCCGACAAGGTTTCGCTCCGTGGAAAATATATAATACAGGTGATCGCTGCCGGGTACGCGCACTATGGTACCGGACTGCAAACCATCCAGGGTGGTAGTGTACCCGGCCCTGCTAACGCCGGGATGCAGCAGATCCTTCCCGTTGGGCATGACAAAATTATCCCGGTTCCATACCCAGTCGCCATCCGTATAAAAAAGCAGCTGTCCGCTGGCATCGCAGACCGATCCGCTGTTCAGCACGGGACGTATACTGCTATCGGGCGACAGGCTGTTTCTTGTCGAAAAGCTTACTGCGTTGCCGCTGTTGAAATCAAGCCCGGCTGCAACCCCGAATACCCACATGTTCTCTTCTTTCTGCGCCCGGCAATGCAGGAAGAAAAAAAGACCAGGCAATAACAAGATGTAATATTTCCTTTTCATGCTGTACGTTTTTTTACGTTAAACTGACAGGAACAAAATTAAACGGCTGTCCAAAGCGGCTGGTACACGTAAATACGTACGCTTCCCAAAATACGTATTTATACCCATCCCGCTTTTATAAAAGCGCACACGGCAGGCACTATCGTGTTCGCACATTTTCCTTAAATTAGCAATAATGGCGTGCCATAACCTTCTCTGCCGGAGCATGATCCTGATAGCGTTCCGTATCCGGGTATGCGGCGCATGCTTCGCATTATGTGCCATCGGCGCGCTGCCGGCGGCAGGGCAGCTGCATGCGACGGAAAACATCGGCAGACCGGGGACGCGCCTGCAGCACGATCCCAGGTATGATGACTCTTCGGGGATCAGACAGCTGATCCGGGACAGCATACACCTGGAGCAGTCATCATCGGAAGCAGCGCTGGCATTTTACGAAAACATTCTGGTGCAGAGCAGGAGCATAGGCTACAATAAAGGCATCGGGCTGGCATGGTACGGGATAGGCCAGATATTCTTTAACAGAAGCATGTACCCGCGCGCTTTCCAGGCGTACCTGGCTGCAGCCGCAGTATTCCGTGAAAATAAGCTGGAAAAAGAGCTGGGAGGAGCGTACAACAATATAGCCAATATCTACAAAATACAGGGGTACACCCAACCGGCCGCTTACTATTATTACCTGGCTGCAAGGCTCGCCTATGCCGGCCGGGACACTGCGCCCGTTCCAACCATATACTATAATCTGGGACTGCTTTTTCCATACACCGGGCAGGGGTTTTACTATCTCAACAAAGCCGGATACCTGGCAAAAAAGCACCGGAAATATGAAACCCTGGGTCTTGTTTTGCTGACAAAAGGGGAAATGCTGGCCAAACAGCAAAAATGGGAACCTGCCCTGGCGCTGCTCGATAAAGCGATCCTGCTGGGTAATACCCGCCGGCTGCCAACTATCCTGTACAAAGGCTATCTGCACTATGCCAGCCTGTACAACCGGAAAGAAGAGCCGGAGCGGGCGTTTGATTATGCCGTCAGGGCAAGGAAGCTGAAGGATTCGCTGTCGCTGCATTTTCAGAATGAAAAATTCTGGCTGGGGATCCATGATCTGCTCATGGGGAACATCCTGACCAAGCTGGGAAGATACCGCGAGGCGCAGGTCTATCTGGAACGCGGCCTGGAAACCGCTGCGGCACTGCATATTCAGCAGCAAATATCCGAGGCGCACAAGACGCTCTCGCTGAATTATGAGTACACCGGGAATTATAAAAAAGCGCTGGAACATCAGCGTATCTATAAGGAGATGGAGGATACCATGAAGCAGGAAGCCATCCTCAGGAGCATCAACGACCTCGAGGTAAGGTACCGGACTGCGGAGAAAGACCGGGAGATCGCGCTTAAAGAGCAGGAGATCAGGGAGCGGAATATGCTGATCGGCGGTATCTCTGTCGGGACGGTGCTCCTGCTTGCGGGCTCGCTGGCATACTACCGCCATGCCCGGCAAAAGCAGAAGCTGCTGCGGCAGGAGCAGGAGCTGATCCAGCTGAAGGCGGTGATGGAAGGCGAGGAGATCGAGCGGGGACGTATTGCGCGGGAGCTGCATGACGGGATCATGGTGAGCTTTTCTTCCGTGAAAATGAACCTCAGCGCGATCATGAAACGCTTTCCCGAAACCGCACAGACGGCAGCGCTGGACGAGGTCGTACGCCAGCTCGACGATGCGACCAGGGAGCTGAGGAAATCTGCGCACAACCTGATGCCGGACATGCTGCTGCGGGAAGGGCTGGTGGCCGCCGTGCAGTATTTCTGCAATTCCCTTTCCCGGCATGACGGGCCGGAAATCACATTCCAGCGATACGGTCCGCCGCCGTCCATGCCTGCGGAATATGAGCTGATGCTGTACCGTATCATCCAGGAGCTGCTGCAGAACGCGCTCAAGTACGCCGAAGCAGGCCGCATTATTGTCCAGCTGGATCATACCGGCGGCTTGTTTACCATCACCGTGGAAGACAACGGCAAAGGCTTTGACAAAGCGCACCTGCGCAGCAGCAACGGCTCGGGGCTGAGCAGCATCCGGTCGCGCATCGGGGCGGCGGGCGGGGTCATGGAGATACAGACCGCGGAAAATGCAGGCACCACTGTCTATATTGAAATAGAAACCGTTTCTTTACAACCGGCAAAAAATACCGCTCATGCCCATAACAGTAGCCATCGTGGATGACCACCCGCTCGCGACCACCGGTCTGCGCAATATGCTGGCCGTGAGCGGGGATATACAGGTAACGGACAGCTACCACAATGCCGCCGCCGCGCTGGCAGGACTGGAGCAGCGGCAGCCCGACGTGCTCCTGCTCGACATCCAGCTGCCGGATATGAAGGGCGAAGACCTTGCCGACCGCATCAGCCGGGCATGGCCGGGGATAAAGATCGTGGTCATCACCAGCCTCGACGCGCCCATACATATCAAGGTCATGATGCGCAACGGCTGCAAGGGCTACCTGCTGAAAAACACGGATGTGGACACGCTTATACAGGCCATAGAAACGGTGCATGAAGGCAGGGAATTCATCGAGCCGGCGCTGAAGGAGCAGATGGTGCAGCACATGCTGCAGTTCCGCAGGAACGACCGGCGGCCGCCGACCCTTACCCGCCGCGAGATCGAGATCCTGCAGCTGATCGTAGCGGAGCACACCAACCACCAGATCGCGGAAAAGCTGTGCCTCAGCATGCGCACTATTGAAAAGCACCGCTTCAGCCTGCTGCAGAAGCTGGATGCGAAGAATACGGCGGGACTGGTGAAAACGGCAATTGAGTTCGGGTATATTACCAAATGAGCGGCACGGCCGGCGTGACGGGCATCGCTATGCTTTCCGCGGGGCGCTTTGCCTTTCTGCGCTCATTTCTCTCCTGACCTTTCTCACAAAGCTCTCGGTAACCCCGGCGAGCATCGCGATCTTAGACCTGCCGAAGTCGGTGTGGCGCAGCAGGTTTTTTACAACCTCATGGTTCTTTCTGGCTTCAGCCTCTTCTGCTGCTGCTTCCCGCTCTATGAACTTTATGGCTTCTATGATTCCCATAGTATGTTTTTTCCCAATCAGCTTATCCGTTTGCCTGTCGAAATTACGGTTTATCTCCTGATTTTCAATATAGATAAAGTTTTTCAGAAAATACAGAAACCGGACAATCCGGTCGCGGCTGTAACGTTTGCTTTCAATAAATGCGCGGGCTATGGCAAACCGCTGCCGGGCCAGCTCCTCTTCAGGCACTTTACCCGCTAACAATACTTTTTGCGCCGCCAGCACAACAAATGCAAAGGGATTATCCATTGCAAGCAGCGCGGCTTCCGTATGATCCAGGATATGGCAGACATTGTATTTGTAGGTGATTTCCGTACCGAGAAAAGATTTATGAAAACAGTCCGGCCGCTGCTGGTTTTTGTCGCCGGTAAACACGGCCAGTGCGGATATATTTACCCCATAGCGGTCGTATATCCGGTACCAGTACTGCAGCATCCTGTGCGGAAATTTTTTTGTGCTCCCACCCTGTATCTCGATATGCAACAAGATCCATTCTTCGGTACCATTTCTCAGAAATACCTTAACCAGCATATCCACAAACCGGTTACCACCCGCTTTCTCCAGTTCCGGGAACAGCTCGCCCAGTTCCTTATCCAGGAATGCAAACCCTCTTTCCATATCAAACAATACATCGGCATCGGCAAAATAAAACCGCAGTAAATCGGGAAATGTTTCCTCAAATGCACTTTTCAATAGTATATCATCCTTTCTTCTCGGCATTGCATTCCCGCTTGCACATCAGCGGCAAATTTTCATAAATAAATCATAATCAACTAATTAAATTTATTTCTTTGTAAATTTCACAATATTTAAATCATACAATGTGCAATGAAAACTTCAATTATCAGAAGTAAAAAGCTGTATTTTGTTAATCCTGAAATACGACAAAGATGAAAACCTTAATTACTCTTTCGCTGTTGCTGCTCTCCTTTGCCGCCATGTCGCAGGAAAAGGGGAATAAGCCGCTGAACGAAACCAAAGAGATGAAAACCTATTACCTGGTTTTCCTCAAGATCGGCAAGAACCGGAACCAGGACTCTGCAACGGCGGCAAAAATCCAGCAGGCGCACCTGCTTTACCTGACGAAGATGTATGAGGAAGGCCATGCCGATATCCTCGGGCCGTTTGCAGACAGCTTCGATACCCGCGGCATCGTGATTTACAACACAGCCACCGCCGAAGCAGCCAGGAAGCTCGCGGAAGCCGACCCCGCCGTGCAGGCAGGAAGGTTAATCGTGGAAGTGCATCCCTGGTACAGCTTTAAAGGGGCGTCGCTCAGGTGATCCGTTTCAGGAAGCCAGCAGCTCCTTCACCGCGGTCACCAGCTCCGTCCGCGTGATCGGCACGCCTTTGATCTTGTTATAGCCCACGGCGTCTGCGAGGAACTGGTCGCGGATGATCCTGATGAGCTGGCCGTTGTTGATCTCCGGCACGAGTATTTTTTTATACCGCTTCAGCAGCTCGCCCAGGTTGCGCGGGAACGGCCGCAGGTGACGGATATGCGCATGCGCCACGGCATACCCCTGCTGCTGCAGCTCGGCCGCCGCGCTCTTGATGGCGCCGTATGTAGAGCCCCAGCCAAGCACGAGCACGTCGCCGGTATCAGGACCGCTGTCCAGCGCCTGTAGCGGGATGTGCTCCGCGATCCGGTCTACCTTGCCCTGGCGGAGCCGCACCATGCGCTGGTGGTTTTCGGGATCGTAGGAGATGTTGCCGGTGATATCCTCCTTTTCCAGTCCGCCGATGCGGTGCTCCAGTCCCGGCGTGCCCGGCACGACCCAGGGGCGCACCAGCTTTTCATCGCGCCGGTAGGGCAGGAACTTCTGCTCGCCTTCGGTAAGCTCTTTTTTGAAGGCAACTTTTATCTCCGGCAGCTCTGCGCTTTTCGGGAACCGCCAGGGCTCCGCGCCGTTGGCGATGTAGCCGTCGCTGAGCAGGATCACCGGCGTCATGTGCTGCACGGCGATGCGCACGGCCTCGTACACCGCGTCGAAGCAATCGCTTGGCGTCGCCGCTGCGATAACCGGCATGGGGCATTCCCCGTTGCGGCCGTAGTAAGCCTGCAGCAGGTCGCTCTGCTCCGTCTTGGTAGGCAGACCTGTGGAAGGCCCGCCGCGCTGGATGTTGATGATCAGCAGCGGGATCTCGAGCATCACCGCGAGCCCCATCGCTTCTGTCTTCAGCGCCATGCCCGGCCCGGAGGTGGAGGTTGCCCCGAGGCTGCCGCCGTAAGCGGCGCCGATGGCGGCGGTGATGCCGGCGATCTCGTCCTCCGCCTGGAAGGTGCGGATGCCGAAATTCTTATGTCGCGCCAGCTCGTGCAGGATGTCGGACGCTGGCGTGATCGGGTAGGTGCCCAGGAACAACGGCAGCCCGGCGTTGTGCGCCGCAGCGATCAGTCCGTACGACAACGCGGTGTTGCCGGTGATGCTGCGGTAGTTGCCGGGCGGCAGCTTCGCCTTCTCCACCTTATACCGCGTGGCAAAGGCCTCTACCGTATCGCCGTAGTTATACCCGGCCTGTAATGACTTGATATTGCTCTCGAGGATCTCCGGCCTTTTGCCGAACTTGTCATGCAGGAAAGAAAACGTGCTCGTCAGGTCGCGGTTATAGAGCCAGTAGAGGAAGCCCAGCACGAACATATTCTTCGCGCGGTCTTTCTCCTTCGTGCCCAGCTGGATGTCCTTCAGCGCCTCGCGCGTCAGGCGGGTGACGTCTATCTTGTGCACTTCATACCCCTGCAGCGAGCCGTTCTCCAGTGGGTTGTCGCCCTCGGGATAGCTGGCCAGGCGCAGGTTCTTCGCATCGAAGCCGTCGGTGTTGGCGATGATGATGCCGCCGGGCTTCAGCGCGCGCAGGTTCACCTTCAGCGCCGCCGCATTCATGGCCACAAGCACGTCGCAATTGTCGCCGGGCGTAAAGATGCGGTGGCTCGAAAAATGCAGCTGAAAGCCGCTCACGCCCGGCAGCGTGCCCTGCGGCGCGCGGATCTCGGCGGGGAAATCGGGAAAGGTGGACAGGTCATTGCCGATAAGCGCCGTGTTGTTGGTGAACTGGCTGCCGGTGAGCTGCATACCGTCGCCGCTGTCGCCGGCAAATTTTATGACCACATCTTCAACTACCTGAGTAGGAACAGACATATTTTCAATAATAAATAATCAACAGCACAGGATCATGCATTACCGCAACAGATACAGCACCGGGAGCACCGGTTGCCTGTGCAGCGCAAAGTTAGGCAATAAACAGATGCAGGCTTCGTTAAAGTCATTCATCCCGCGGCATGTCCGCAGATGCCTTCACGGACGGGCCCTATCACAAGCCCCACGTTTCGGCGATCTGGTCCGCATGGTTCTTGGTATCCACCTTTTCGATGACATGGTCTATCTTCCCTTCCTCATTGATCAGGAAAGTAACCCTGTGGGTGCCCATATGGCTCTTCCCCATAAATTTCTTCTCTCCCCAGACACCGTACTTTTCCACGATCTCCTTGTTCACATCCGCCAGCAGGGTGAACGGCAGGCTGTATTTCTCCTCAAATTTCTTGTGGCTCTTTTCGCTGTCGATGCTCACGCCCAGCACCTCGATGCCTTTGGCACGGATCTTTGAAAAGTTATCCCGCAAGCTGCAGGCCTCCGCCGTACATCCCGGCGTATCATCTTTGGGATAGAAATAAAGAACAACTTTTTTCCCCTTATAATCATGCAGCGATACCGGCTTGCCGTTTTGGTCGTTGACCGTGAAGTCGGGCGCCTTGGCCCCTGGTTCCAGTTTCATAATTAAACGTAATTTTTAATCAGCTGATTGAAATGATATTTTAAAACAAAAGACAAAGATCGGTCATTATCTGGTAAACGGATATGTCAGCACGGCCTTATTCCCGCTCTCGTCCCATGCCGTGACGCGAAGCGTATGCTTTCCTTTGGGGCAATGCCCGTCGAACCTGTAATAAAAAGTATGCCCGCTCTGCTCGAACAGCAGCCATTTCCCGTCCAGCTCGGCGCGGAACTGCTTCACAGATGTGAGCGCATCCGCAGCGCGGAAGCGGATTTCCTTTGCGGCCGACAGCACGCTGCTTTTGCCGTTCATGGAGACGATCCGCGGGGGAATGGTATCTGCCGCCAGCCGGTAGGCGCCGAAGCTGCGCACGGAAGCCTTGTACCAGCCGTTGTCATCAGCGACCGCCGCACGGCCCGTTTCTTTTTTCCCGTCATGGTACAGCAGCACAATTTTGTCGCGCAGCGCAAAAGGCACCGGCCGCGCCGGCCTGATCTTCAGCTCGAAGAAGCGGTGCACGGGCACGGAAGGGCTTTGTACCTGGAAGCGGTCGGAGAAGCTTTGCGGATCCGGCTTTTTATCCAGGTGAAAGCACAGGTCGCTGTACAGCGCATCGGCATCCAGCGTAAACGCAAGGTTCACCGTCTCCACCCTGTTCACCTCGCCGGCGCGCAGCCACCGGTCGCAGGGCACCGCCGTATCCGCCGTCACAGGCTCCTGGAGAAGGTGGCAGCGGATCACGCTTTCATTCCCCGCAGCATCCGTTAGTATGATCCTCAGCGCATGCGCCTGTCCGTCCGCAAGCTCCAGCAGGCCGCTTTGCGCATTCAGGTGTTCATAGATACGCTCCAGGCGGTTGCCGGGCAGGCGGAACAGGCATTGCACCCAGGTATTCTTCTCCTCCTTCGTCTTATAATCGGCATACGCATGCAGGTAGCGCGTTTCATCATATCCTATATCATCAAGACGGACACGGCACTGCAGCTGGTCGTCCAGGTACAGCGCCGCGGTGTAAAAGGCGAGCGTATTGTTGCTCCCGGCCATAAAGTCGTTCACCTCTACCCCGATCCCCGTTGCTCCTGCGTGCCGGATAACGATCGTATCGCCCGCGGCGGGCGCGTAGCTGTCCCCTTTCTTCTTCAGCGGCAGCAGGCGCGGCGTTTCTCCATATATGCGGGTAAAGGGCGTACGATAAACAGCAAGCTTCAACGGCGCCGGCGGCCGCTGATCCGCATACGCGATGCCGAAGAGCTGGCCGTTGAGCGGGTGCTCCGTGCGGCTGTCGCGGATCTCGAAATGCAGGTGCGGTGCGGTTGATCCGCCGGTGTTACCGCTCCAGGCGATCTGCCCGCCTTTCTTCACCGGGAACTGCTCCGGAGGCAGACTGATGTCCACTGTCCAGCTTTCCGCGCGGTACTGCTGCTCCCGCAGGTATCGCTGCAGCGCAGGCGCAAAGTCGTTCAGGTGCGCATAAACGGTCGTATACCCGTTGGGATGCGTGACGTACAGCGCGTGCCCGAAGCCGCCCACCTCCGTCTTGATACGGGAGACGTAGCCGTCCGCCGCCGCATACACCGGCAGGTTCTCCCTGCCCTGCGTCTTGATGTCCATGCCGCTGTGAAAATGTCCCGGACGGCATTCGCCGAAATTGCCGGCCAGCAGCACGGGGATGTTCAGCGGATTGCGGAAATATCCTTTCGGATAAGTAACGGTATCCTGCGTCGCCTGCGCAGAGAGGGACAGGCAGCCGTGAACGGCCAGCAGCAGCGGAAGATAAGCGGACAAGCGTTTCATCAGGGTGGTAATTTAATGTTAAATACCGGGATTTTTACAAAGGAATACCTGTAATTTTGCCGTTGTCTTTCAGGCCTATGAAATCATGTTGTAAAGACAGCATCCCGCAGGATATGAAGAAACCACAGGAGCACGCAGCCGGTGCAGATTCCCCCGAGCCGCGCAACAGGCGCATGATCCGCTGGTTCAAACGGCTGGGTGTGGCAGGGTTCCTGTTCTTCCTCGGCAAAGGGCTGATATGGATTGCCGTGCTGTACGGCGGATTCCGCTTCGCGGGCTGCGACGGCGGCTAATGCAGCACCGCCTGCAATACCTGCAGCGACTTCACCGGCGCCATATACTGGGTATGGCGGTGGAGAAAAGACAGATACCAGTCTATCAGCTGCGCACGCATACCCGCATGCATGCTGACCGCACACAGATCCTGATACCTTTCCAGCCGTATCAAAATGCTCAGCGCCTGCGCTGCTTCCGTATCCACGAAGGGCTTTACCACCGGCGGGTGCGCCGTGTATGCGCCTTCGTGCAGGTCAAGGTACGGCGTCTCTTCCGAAAAGGTGCCCCCGATCGCATAGCCGAG
>Ga0206101_1000231_pt1 | contig 12472 bp, 12 predicted proteins | sample 1B0metagenome_FD_148613 | JGI IMG/M metagenome (GOLD analysis project Ga0206101, IMG submission 148613) | Enriched microbial communities from leaf-cutter ant dump, University of Wisconsin, Madison, United States - 1B0 | ecosystem: Environmental > Terrestrial > Nest > Insects nest > Nest dump... | reverse complement strand
AGGTTTCTCAAACGCACAAATAGCCTACCTGACAGATAGTAAAGCGAGTCAAGTAGCTAAAACCTTGCAGCAAGCTAAAATTCGCGCAACCTATAAGACAGTTGATACCTGCGCTGCCGAATTTGCTTCGGAAACACCTTATTATTATTCAACCTGGGAGGATGAGAACGAAGCCATACCTAGCCAGCAAAAGAAAGTACTGATCCTCGGGAGTGGGCCTAATCGTATAGGCCAAGGCATAGAGTTTGATTACACCTGTGTCCACGCCAGCTTTGCAGCCCATGAATCCGGTTATGAAAGCATCATGCTCAATTGCAACCCCGAAACCGTTTCGACCGACTACGATACTAGCGACAGACTATATTTTGAACCAATCACCATCGAAGATGTCATGAATGTAGTTAACTTAGAAAAACCAGACAGCATCATAGTCTCACTGGGCGGGCAGACTCCTCTTAAGTTAGCAAGTTTTCTGCCACGGGATTTAATCTTAGGGACTAAGCCAGATGCAATTGACTTAGCCGAAGACAGAGATAGATGGAATGAGTTATGCAAAAGTATAGGCATACCTCAACCAAATGGGGGTACAGCAATAAATTTAATAGAAGCCAAAAAAGTTGCTGAGGAAATCGGCTTTCCGTTATTGGTCCGGCCGTCATATGTCTTAGGCGGTCAGTCCATGAAAATCACAAATAATATCGTTGAACTTGAAAAAGCTTTTAGAAATATCGCAGACAACGGGAAGCTGGAACATCCAGCGCTAATAGATCAGTTCATTGATAATGCGATTGAGATTGATGTCGATTCTATTCGAGACAAAACTGGAGAAATATTTATCTGCGGGATCATGGAACATGTCGAGCAAGCAGGCATACATAGTGGCGACAGCGCCTGTATGCTGCCAACCCAAAATATTAGTAAACTGGCCACGCAGAAAATTAAAAAATACACCGAACAAATTGCGACAGCATTAGATGTTGTGGGTTTAATCAATATCCAGTTCGTAGTAAAGAATGATGATGTCTATGTTATCGAAGCCAACCCAAGAGCCAGCCGAACTGTGCCTTTTATAGCCAAAGCTACTGGCGTACCAGTTGCAAAAATTGCCACCAGAGTTATGCTCGGCGACTCATTAGCAGACTTGCGCCAGAAAAAAATTCTGTCCACCTCTTCACAAAAGTTTGTCGCCGTTAAAGAAGCAGTACTGCCAACCAGTAGATTTCCATATGATGACAGCATTTTAAGTCCGGAGATGCATAGCACCGGCGAGTCAATGGGAATCGGAACTGATTTTTCAACCGCTTTTGCCAAGGCCGAAATTGCAGCCGGAACGCGTATCCCGAAAGACGGAACAGTATTTATCACAGTAGCAGATTCCGCTAAGCCCTTAGCAGTGCAGTGGGCAAAACGCCTAACGGAATTAGGCTTTCAACTAGTAGCAACTACCGGCACCAAAAATTATCTAGAAAAATATGGTGTGAGTGTTCAGCACCATTTAGGAAAAATTCATGATAATGACAAAATACAATTACCAGTCTATCTAGAAAACAATCAAATAGAGTTAATTATCAATATACCTAGCTATGAGAATCCTGGCGCCCAAACAGATGGTCTGCGAACTCGACAAATGGCGAATAAATTTCACATCCCAATCGTAACGACATCGCGAGCCACCGACGCAATCCTTGATTCAATAGCTGACAATTCCAGCTACAAAGTCCAACCCATACAATTACTCCATCAGACAAAAGTTAGGCTAAGAGCTTAGCCAAGACAGCTTTTTGGGCGTGGAGCCGGTTTTCTGCTTGAGTAAAGAGACGCGACTGCGAACCATCAGCCACTTCATCGGTTATTTCTAGACCGCGATGCGCCGGCAAGCAGTGTAGAACAATTGTGTGATTTGGTGCTTTAGCAAGTAAAGCCTGATTAACCTGGAAGTTAGCAAAGTCTTTTTTGCGCTGCTCAAACTCATCTTCCTGGCCCATACTAGCCCAGGTGTCGGTATAGACTACATCCGCATCTCTGATTGCTTCGTCTATATTATGCGTAATAGCAACGGCATCCTCAGAAGATAATTTACGAGCTTGAGTCATGTCTTTTTCTGGGAGTTCATAGCCCTCGGGGCAGGCAAGTGTAAATTTAGCACCAAGTTTTGTGGCCAGAATCATAGTACTGTGTGCAACATTATTACCATCACCAACAAAAACTATATGTTTGCCCTTAAGCGAACCGAACTCTTCAATAATCGTTAAGCCATCAGCCATCGCCTGAGCTGGATGATTAAAATCACTCAGCCCATTGATGACCGGCACGGCCGAATATTTTGCTAAATCTAAAATATGCTGATGATCAAATACCCGTGCCATAATCCCATCGACATAGCTCGATAGCACTCGCGCAATATCGGCAATCGATTCGCGCTGGCCTAAACCAATCTCACTTGGACCAATGTAAATTGCATGACCACCAAGCTGCTCCATACCAACCTCAAAAGAAACCCTGGTGCGCAAACTTGGCTTTTGGAATATCATGGCTAGATTTTTGCCAGCCAATAAATCTGTATGAGTTTTACCGGATTTAAGCTCAGTTTTAATTTGAGCGGCCTTGTCTAACAATTCACTAATCTCGTCTGCACTAAAGTCTTGCAGATCGAGAAAGTGGCTCATAGAAACAGTGCTTTCTTACCATTGTTAGTAGCAATTTCGGCTAGGATTTCGATGTCGTAAAGCCGTTGAGCTTCGATTAGGAAACGTAGTTCTGTCCACATATCACCATCGATGAATGGCTTATAAATATCCTGGATATTATCTGTACCCAAAGCCACCGTAACTCCCGCTGCCACCATTTCTTTGACCGGAGTTACTGCGTTATGGATCGGTCCAATAACATCTTCATCCAATCCCGCGACCCAGCTATTATCAATCCAGCCGGCAGGGCAGGCAACCACCGTAATACCGACATCTTTAATCTTTTTATATAGCTCCTGGCGGTATAGTTTTGGCTGTGCGCCAACAGATATGCAGTGGATAGCCGTTACCTTACCTTCGTAACCATGTTCAATGGTCTTCTGGACTAATAATTCTGTGTCCCGCTGAGTAGGCAAATTAAGCTGATCAACGTGAACATGTAGTGGTTTATTGCTGTTTTTCTTAGCTGTTTCAAACAAGACATCCAGATGCTCAGCTTCGCGACCCTCATCTTTTTCTGGCAAGCCACCGATGATATCAGCAAACTCAGCACCTCGCTCAAACCATTCACGCGCCTCTGGATCAAGAACACCTTTAACAACCTGATTAATAAACCTTATGCCAATCTTATCAGCATAATTAGCCCGCAGACGTTTTGCAGCTTGGATTGCTTTATCGCCAATGACCGGATCAACATCGATGAAGGTTCCGATCGCCTGTACACCTTGGTCAATCTGGTTTTTGATTGCTCGCTCCATATTGGCGTAAATATCATCGACTGACGCTTGTGCCTTAAATTTGTCTGGATAATTCCATTTTTCCTTTAAGTTACCGTCGACCAATTTAAAGTTTTCTTCGTTTAAAATGTAAGCTCTGTCGATATGGGCATGGCAATTAACCCAACCACCACGCTTTGTGATCTCATCTAAAACTTTCTGTTTCGGATCAAAGAATGTTTGGTTCATATGCTACTCACTCCCAGCATACACCCTAAGGTCATTCTATACGCCTGCTTTTTCTATCTTAGAGATAACATCTTTAGCAACAGAGACAGTTGTGATCAGTGGTGTGTTGGTCTTAACCGCCATCTCACGGATTACCTGACCATCAGTCTTTTCTTTTTCGGCGGTAGATTCTCGCTCTGTGTTGGTTGGAATATTAACGATGATGTCGAACCGATTAGCTTCGAGTAAATCTCCTAGGTTTGGCTTGAGCTCTGGCGTACTTAGTTTCTGTACTAATATTGCTTCAATACCATGAGACTTCAAAAATTTATGAGTCTTATAGGTTGCGTAGAGTTTATAGCCTTGTTTGTCTAACACCTTAATTTGTGGCAGAAGTTTGGTCTTCTTATCACGACCACCGATGGCAACCAGTGCTCGTCGTTCACGGCGCTGCGCAAGCTTCATTTGCAGAGTATAGTGTTCGATAAATCCGGCAGAGGCGTTTTGGTTGAAATGATCATCCTTCATAAATGTTGCCAGCTTTTCGTCAAAGACTGTGTTCGGTGTCTCGACCGCTACCGCTTCGGCCTGGCCCTTGTAAAGTTTCATCGTGACAGTACCAGTAACTTTCTCGTTGGCTTTGTCTAGGTAGGCATTAAGTTCATCCATCAGCGGCTCAAACCACAGCGCACCGTAGCAGAGGTAAGCCCATTCTTCATCAACAACTGATTTGAACTTGTTACTCCGCATCGTGCTGGTGTAGCGCTCCAATGCTTTATGGGCATTGATTATGGTTTCGGCCGCAGGCGCTTCGTAAAGTCCGCGGACCTTAAGCCCGATCACTCGGTCTTCTAGCACATGACCGATACCGACTGCGTGCTTTGCTCCGATATCATTTAGCTTTTCAATCACCGCACTTAATTTCATTTGCTTGTCGTCGATAGCAACCGGCAGACCTTTTTCGAATTCAATCTTGATATATTGTGGTTTGTCAGCTGCTTGGTCAGGAGTCTTGCAAACTTGCAAAATCTGTTCGAGCGGCGGGACCAGACTCGGATCTTCGATTTCGCCACCCTCGCCAGTGACACCCCACATATTGTCATCATAGCTATATGGTTTTTCTTTAGTCTGTTTTACAGGAATGCCATGTTGTTTGCAGTATTCGATTTGCTCATCACGACCCATACCCCATTCACGGACTGGTGCGATAATTTTAATATCTGGGTTAAGAGCCAGAGCAGAGCCTTCCATGCGAATCTGATCATTACCTTTACCAGTAGCACCGTGAGCAATTGCATCAGCGCCTTCTTGAGCAGCTATCTTAACAGCCCATTTTGCCAAAAGCGGTCGACCAAGCGGAGTCGATAGATAGTAGCGACCCTGATAGTGACCGTTTGCTTTGATACCTTTAGAAATATACTCTTCAGCAAATTCATCTTTTGCATCCACTACAATCGCTTCAACAGCACCTAAATTCAAAGCTTTCTGACGGATTTCTTCAAGATCATCTGTTTGTTGACCGATATCAATAGTTAGCGCGATAACCTCAGCTTTGTATTCGTCCTGAATCCATTTGATCATGGTTGAGGTATCTAAACCACCCGAATAGAGAAGTACGACTTTTTTAACTTCACCTTTACGACCCTCATAGCTTGATACTTTTATATACTCGTTTTTGCTAACTAGGGCCATAATTCCTCCAAAAATTACATATATTTGGACTAAGTATAATCACTTTTTACAAAAAATCAAGTAATTTCTTTGAATTTTATACTTTTTTACTAAAAGTTCTGTGCGATATCGTGGGCAAGATTCGGATTCCACATCGGACCAGTGCAGGCCTGGACTAGGTCGGCGCCGGCTTCGCGGTATTCAAAGAAATCATCTGGTGTCACCACGCCACCGACTCCGACTATTTCATAATTATAACCATTTTCATCACGCAACTCTGCCATGCGCTTGACCATATCGAGCCCAGCCCATTTGATGCCTGCGCCCACTAAGCCGGATTTCAAACGGCCTTCGCCGGGCAGTGCCTGATTGCCATTTTTATCATAAACCTTGGCAGGAATTGTATTTATAAGCGAAACTCCCGAAATATACTGATCAACTTCGGCAATTATATCTTCAAGTAAAGTTTGTTGCGCGTCACTGAAATAGCCTAGTTTTATAAGTAAAGGAGTGGTTCCGATAGCAGCTCGGGTCTTTTCGCATATTGCAACAACAGCTTCTGGCGTATAGCAAATAACACCTTCATTGGCCACATTCGGACAAGATAGATTTACCTCGACGATTTTCGCCCCGGCATCGGCTGCCAATTTGGCGGTATCAGCAAAATCCTGCCAATAATCTTCGTTAGAAAATCCATCTTTAATCGTACCAACCGCACTCGCTATCATGACTTGGCCTAACCCTGCCGAATCTACAGCCTTTTTCATATCAGGCTGCCAGAACTCCGGCCCCCGGCTCGGATTACCAAAAGAGTTAGTTGCAACTAGCTTTGTAATGTCTTCTGGAAAATCATCCGCCATAACTAAGCCTTCCTCGGCTTGCTCGAGCGTAACTTTACCTTCGAATTCAACTGGAATCATGTGAGGAAATTGGTTTACAGAGAAGGGGACACTCCGTTGAGTCTTGTAGTGGTTGACATCATAACCCCACTTAAAAGCGGCTGATACATGCTTGCTAGTAGGCAAGGTTCCGGCAGCTATACCAAAGGGCAGATAGACAGGAAAGCCCAAAAAACTAAATTGGGGTTTATCGTTTCGAATCAATTCAGGGATATCATCGAAGAACGGTCCGTTGTCGAAATTGTCATCCCAGTCACGTTTCGGATCATAAAACCATTGAGTGTTCATCGTGCCTAGTATAACATTCAAGTAATGAATTTTTACGAAAAGCTAGCAGCAGCCCGGCAAAAAAACAATTCTTTGCTCTGCGTTGGCCTTGATTCGGACCTAGATAAGATAGGGGATGAATCGCAGCTTGAGTTCAATAAACGGATTATCCAAGCAACTCACGATCTAGTTTGCGCCTACAAACCAAATACCGCTTTTTACGAAGCTGATGGTGCGCGAGGCATACAGGCACTAAAAGATACATGTGATTATTTGCGTGATAACTACTCGGAAATCCCAATTATCCTCGATGCCAAACGAGCCGACATCGGCAATACTAACAAAGGCTATGCAAAGTTTGCTTTTGGATATATGCATGCCGATGCCCTAACTCTACATCCATACTTGGGTGGTGAAGCGCTATCTGAATTCTTCGATTATTCTGACAAATATTTCTTTGTCATGGGACGCAATTCTAATCCAGGGGCTGGCGAGTTTCAGGATTTAGAAATTGATGATACCAAGCTGTACGAAAAAGTCGTAGCCTCAGCTAACGGGTGGGGAACTAATGTGTCTGTCGTTGCTGGTGCTACTTATCCAGAAGAACTAGCTATTGTGCGTAAATTAGTTGATGAAGACAAACCGTTGCTTGTACCAGGCATAGGCGCACAAGGAGGAGATGTAGACGCTGTACTTAAAAACGGTGGCAAAAACCTAATTATCTGTACATCACGAGCAGTCATATTTGCCGATGACCCACGTGAGGCAGCAACTGAACTGAATAGGAGTATAAATGGATAATTTAAAGACAGAAATTGCGCTGGAGTTGGCTGAGGTTGGTGCACTGAAATTTGGGGAATTTACTTTTAAAAGCGGAATTATTAGCCCTATGTATATGGATTTACGACTATTCGTCAGCTATCCGAAGTTGCTCAAAAAAGTCGTGAAAGCTTATGCCTCAATGATCGAGAACATCGAGTACGATAGGCTAGTCGGTGTTGCTTACGCTGCTATGCCGATCGCTGGTGCGATCAGCCTGGAACTCGAAAAGCCATGGTGTTTTGTTCGCAAAGAAGGCTTGGCTAAAGGCTACGGGCTGAAAAAGGGGATTGAAGGCGAATACAATGAAGGCGATAGGGCGCTTGTAGTTGAAGATCTAGTAACCCGTGGCACTAGTATCATGGAGGTCGTACCCGTGCTACGTGACAATGGCTTTACCGTCAACGATGCAGTATTCCTGATTGATTACCAAAAAGGTGGGACAGATAAATTGCAAGAAACTGGTGTCAACACTCACGCCTTTATGACTATGCGCGAAGTCGTCGATATCATGCTTACTGAAGGTAAAATCGACAAAGCTCATCACGCAAAGTGCGTTGAATTTTTAAAATCTTAAGCTATTTTCTGTAACTGGCAGCTATTTCGTGAAGCTGCTGACGGAAACTAGAGATTGCTTGCTTGTTAGTCTTCTTAGAATCTCGTCCATACTCCATGTAGTCAACACCAACCTGTGTATTGCCTAAGTTTACAGCAAAAGTATAGGTTATATCATAGTTGCCATTAAAACCGTCGCCATGTTCATAATGTTTAACAGTTTTACCGCTGACTGTACTTGAGCCTGAGCTTTGGACAATCTCATCAATCCAGAAAACTGGTTTACCGTTTTTGGTCTTAGTGGCAGAATCTACATAAAGCTGAACTTGTCTTATCTTAGCATCGCTTGAATACTTAGGATTAGCGTTATAGGCTGATTCTGATACCCAATAATTAGAATTAGGCACCAGTGTCAATATCGTACGGTTGCCGACTTTCTCAGCGCTGCCCGCCGACTTCCAGCCACTAGGTAAGGTAAACGTGTAGTCGGCAACTTTGACCGTGTTTACACTTGCAGCAGGTTTAGTTGCTACTGGCTCAGTTGACTCCTCTTCCTCGGTAGCTTTTGTTTCTTCCTCCTCAGTATCTTTCTTCTCAAACTTCCTGGATTCAGCATCGCCAGTTTCTGGATTAGATGTATAGACAGAGTAGGCTCTGTAGCCAACAAAGCCAAGGATGCCAACCACCACTACAATAAGTAATACCTCAATAACCCCAAAGCCTCTGTCATTCAATCTCATTGTTTGCCCTCCTAATAACACTTATTAGATTAGTTTGTAAATTCGAAGGTAGAATAGATATCTTCGCCGCGCTTAGCTATATCAAACCCACCAGCCCCGTTACCGTTGTCATTTATAGTGATGTCATATGCATAATTTCCCGATTTAAAGTAATAGAAGATAATCCTGCCATTGCTTTTATCCTTGGGCTGATACTCCCATCTTGTACCCTGTTTGCCATTCTTGGTAACATTCTGCTTTGACTTAAGTGAAAAGCTGTCATTATCCTTCATCATATTCGCCTTGTAATCTCTGCCTGAATCTGCCGCAGAACCGGATACATAGACACTTAAGCTGAAGGGCGAAATATATAGTCCGCAATCAACGCTGTCGTTGTTTATCCTTTCACCGTCTTTATAAAAACTATCATTAGTTTTTGGTTTCTTAACGGCTCGCAAACATTTATTCGCTTTGCTGTAGCTATATTTATAGCCAAATGCCGGTTCGCTCACTGCAGTAAGCTTACTTGATGTTGTTTTGGGCTGGCTGGCTGCTTTGGGTTGCTCTGAGACCTGTTCTTCTATCTTCTCCTTTGGCTCTTCTTTATCTATTTCTTTCTTCTCAAACTTTCTCGACTCAGCATCGCCAGTTTCTGGATTAGATGTATAGACAGAGTAAGCTCTGTAGCCAACAAAGCCAAGGATACCGATTACCACGATAATTAGGACTATTTCTATAGCTCCGAAGCCTTGGTTGTTTAGTTTTTTCATTTAGAGGTGCCCTCCCTGTTTTCTATAGATATGGAGTAAGTTAAGCATTAGCATAATAAAAAGACAAGTCAGTCTAAAGATTGAGGGGTATTTTATGTTCGTCTGAGCCAGCCCAGAATCCGGCCAAATTTTCTGGCTCGTGTATCATCAGGTGTTTCCGACGCATCTACTGAGTCTCTCATATCCACAGTGCCGAACAAAGCCCAATACATTCGGTCGCGAGCGGGGCCGTAAAAGTCAACTGCATCCCAGAAATCAAAACCATCTCTTTCTACAGCTCGATGTAGTGCTTCAAGATTTAAATACATGCTGTACCGATAAGAATAATCTTTCTCGCCAACCCGAGTTGTGACTTCAATACTCAAAGTATCTGGATCATCAGTCTCTATCGGAAGCATTGTAGCCGGACCAATTAGCTCAGTGGCAACAGGCTGTCCATCCCAATCATCGCCAAATATTTGCTGATAACGCTCAACAAGATCATGCGGAGCAACCAGAACATCTAATTTCTCTAAATTTCCTACAAAAAAGTCTGGCAATAAATCTCCCTCTTGAGCACTCATGAATTGTATTAAACTCCAACTAGTAGACTTAAACAAGTAAGATTGACAAGGTTTAATTATTCACTTAAACTTAATAGTATGAGTGAACAAGATAAGATGCAGAAATACTTTAATGTACTGGGCGACAAGACTCGTTACACATTATTTAGTCGCATGGTTAATAATTGCGAGAGCTGCGTTAGTGAATTAGCCGAGGACCTGAAGATCACACCCGCTGGCGCGTCCCAGCAACTCAAGATCATGGAAGAAGCCGGCATATTAAAACGCGTGCGTAAAGGTCAGCGGGTTTGTCATGAAGTCAATAAAGATGACCCGCAAGTTAAAAAAATAATTGCTTTAATTAAAGCCGAAGGAGTAGCGTAATGTCAGCAGTTACAATTTATACAACCCCAACCTGTGGTTTTTGCCATATGGCAAAGGAATACTTTAAGTCTCGCGATGTAAAATATCAGGAATTTGATGTCACTCAAGACCCGAAGAAGGCCGAAGAAATGGTTAGTAAAAGTGGCCAGATGGGTGTACCTGTCATAGACATAGATGGCAAAATTATAGTCGGTTTTGATCGTCCAAATATCGATGCTGCTCTCAAACTAGCCCAGTAGGTTTATTCTCCACTCCAGGAATCTAAACAAAAACTCCTTTAATGCCACTTTGATCGCAAAGTGGCGCAAACTCCCGAATAGGACATCCTTCTTTATAGTCTCATTGTTATTTGCAACAATGCACAAGAACAACTCCTTCCAGTCGGCCTAAAGGCAAGTTCTTGTTTTGTATATTGTTGAAATAACATTCGTCTATCAGGAAGGACTTTATGTTCGGCGCTGGCTACAGCAGCTCATGGGTCTGGGCATCAGGAGTGAACCCTGAAGAGTGAGTATCATATCAACAATACCAAAGTGCTGACTTCCCCTTGTGGGCGACCAGCGGGAGTCGTTAGCACGCATTGTTGTATATGACAACAAGCTCATCAAGAAGAGCGACAGCCCAGGAGTTTTGGTCCTTTGTCGGCACAAAGGACAAGTAAATATTGACCAACGGTATCTCCTCTGACAAAATGAGGTCATTAATTAATCCTTAGGGGGAGTCATGGCAGAAGAAGCTAAAAAACAAAATAGTAAAGATGCTGAAGATAACAAGGTATATGCGGTACTTGCGTACATCGGCATTTTAGTGCTCGTCCCATTACTGGCTGCTAAAGAATCAAAATTCGCTCAGTACCATGCTAACCAGGGTCTCATTCTTTTAATAGCCGGTTTGATTGTAGGCTTTGCTAGCTCTCTACCTATTATTGGCTGGTTCCTGATTGGACCTATTGGATCTCTTGCGCTTTTAGCACTAGCTATTATCGGTATCGTAAACGCTGTTAATGGCGAGATGAAGCCACTGCCCCTGATTGGTAATTTCACAATCTTAAAGTAAGAGGATAATTTGGCGCAATTAGACCCCCATATACAAGCTGCTAATACGATCCGGGTCCTGTCGGCTGCCATGGTCGAGAAAGCCAAGAGCGGACATCCCGGTGGACCTATGGGCGCTGCAGACTTTATTCATGTTTTGTTCAATGAATTTATCGTAGAGGATCCAAACGATCCTACTTGGGTGTATCGCGATAGGTTTTTCCTTGATGCTGGACACATGTCGCCCATGCTTTACAGCATCTTGGCACTTACTGGCAGAATGCCCACTAAAGAGCTGGAGAGCTTTCGCCAGTGGGGCAGTAGGACCCCAGGACATCCGGAGCGAGATTTAGCCCATGGTATCGAAAACACCAGCGGGCCACTTGGTCAGGGTCATGTTTATGGCGTGGGTGCCGCGATAGCAGAACGATTTTTAGTTGCTCGCTTTGGCGACTGGATGGCGCACGATACATACTGTTTTATTAGCGATGGTGGCATCCAGGAAGAAATCAGTCAGGGTGCTGGGCGAATAGCCGGTTATCTAGGGCTTGGTCGTTTAACTATGTTTTATGACAGCAATCATGTTCAACTCTCTACGAAAACCTCATCTGTTACAGTAGAAGATACCGCCAAAAAATATGAAGCATGGGGTTGGCATGTCTTACAAATTAACGGCAGCGACCAAGACGCTATACGAGCCGCTATTAAAGAATCTAAGCTGGAACAAAACCGCCCAACGCTAATTATCGGCAATACCACAATGGGCAAAGGAGCAGTTACCGAAGCGGGGGAAGCCTTTGAGCATCAGGTTTCAATGCACGGTCAACCAGTCAGTAAAGCTGGTGGCTCGTTCGAAAAAACCATTGAGCATTTGGGCGGCAACCCAGACAAACCCTTTGACATACCAGAGATTGTCAAAAATCTATATGAAGAATCTAGAGCTCATAAGAAAGCTGAGGTTACTGAGCGTAAAAAAGCTGAGACTGAATGGCGCAAAGCCAATCCGGAGCTTGCCGAAAAGTTAGATGGATTTCTGGCTAATAAGCTACCTGAGATAGACTGGCAAAAAATTATGGATGCCCAGAAGCCAAACTCTGCAACACGAGATAGTGGCAGTGTAGTCCTCAGCAACTTTGCCGACATCTTCGAAAATATGTTGGTAATGAGTGCCGATCTTGCCA
>Ga0206101_1000228_pt1 | contig 12539 bp, 11 predicted proteins | sample 1B0metagenome_FD_148613 | JGI IMG/M metagenome (GOLD analysis project Ga0206101, IMG submission 148613) | Enriched microbial communities from leaf-cutter ant dump, University of Wisconsin, Madison, United States - 1B0 | ecosystem: Environmental > Terrestrial > Nest > Insects nest > Nest dump... | reverse complement strand
AAGCGGTCAGCGTGCCGTCCTTTACCAATTTTATTGATGAAGCGGGACATTTCTCCGGCAACGAAGGCCTGGATAGATCCGCCCTCAGCATGCTCGACGAACTGCACCGCTGGACGGAAGTCCTGGCGCCCATGCGGAAAAAATAAGCCATCCCGTCCCGCGGCGCTGTCAGCTTCATCTCCTCTTTTTCCCGTTTGGGCGGATCCCCTTCCGCCCCGGAGCATTATGGATTGGGTTACCCGGTGCGGATATGTAATATTGGTAGCGTATTCATCAAAAACCTGTTTATGAACAAGAAATATTACCTCCTTATCCTGCTCGCTACAGGCCTGGTCCTGCCGTGCAGCTACCTGTCCGCTGCCGTCCACACGATCCATGTGGGTACCGGGGGCAACATGGCTTTTTACCCCGACAACCTCACCGTTGCCGCCGGCGATACGGTGGAATGGATCTGGGACGACGGGTTCCACACCACCACCAGCGGCAGCATCCCTTCGGGCGCTGCAAGCTGGGACGCGCCGTTAGACCCGGGGAATACGTCTTACCGCTATGTCCCTGTCATCTCCGGGACATATAACTATGTGTGCACGCCGCACTCGTCCATGGGCATGACCGGCCAGTTCACCGTCACCTGTGTGGCTCCCGGTGTGCCCTCCGTTACGCCTGCCGGCCCCCTGAGCGGCTGTGCGGGCGACTCGGGCCTGCTGCTGGAAGTTGCGGCGTCTGCCGGCGTCACCTTCCACTGGCGGCTGAACGGCGACACCATCGCCGGCGCGCACGATATGTATTACCTGCCGGATACCACCGGGAGCTACTCCTGTACTGTATCCAACTCCTGCGGCAATAATACCTCCAACACCGTCAGCGTCACCGTCCTCCCCGTGCCGGAACCTTCTTTCACCTTTACCGTCACCGGGCTTAGCTACGCGTTCACCAACACCACCCCGCAGCCGGCCGACTGGCGCTGGGACTTCGGCGACGGGGACACCTCCATGCAGCAGCATCCGTCGCATACCTATGCCCAGCCGGGGGGCTACACGGTAATCCTTACTGCCACCAATACGGCGAACAGCTGCTCCCGCTCGTCCTCGCAGACGATATTCCCCGGCAGCGGCGTAGGATTGAAAACACTTTCTGAAGCAGGCGTTACCGTCAGCCCCAATCCCGCCTCTTCGTCGGTCCGGGTATCTGCCGGCGCTGCAGTTATCAGCAGCTGCACGCTGTATGATATAAGCGGAAAGCGCGTGGCCGTGCTGCCCATACGCCGGCAGACCGCCAATGACATACACCTGGACGTGAGCCTGATCCCTGCCGGGAATTATATACTGCAGATCGCTACAACGGAAAATATCATCATCACCGGGCCGCTGTCCATCAGGAGATAATGGGGAGCAAGCCGGCCAGCGGAAGGAAACGACATTGGTTGCCGGAGCTGTTGACCATGCAGCTCCGGCGGCCCCTTCCCGGCCGGATGCCTGTTGTCTGTCGTCTTTATGCGCTATTTTTGTTTTTGACCGTACTGTACCGGCCTGTTTGCAGGATGTCTCCTGTGTCATTTGAATGCCCGGCGGTATCAAAATGCTGTATCCCATGCCTGCGATAAAGCGCCTGCTGCTCCTGTTCCTGCTGGCCGGATACCTGCCGGCGGCGGGGCAGGGCAGCCTGTACGAGCTGAAGCAGGGCATGGTGCAGTTTTACTCCGACGCGTTGCAGGAGCTGATCCACGCTTCCTCCGACCGTATAGAAGGGCTGCTGGACATCAGCACCCGGAAATTTGCCTTCCGGGTGGGCATTTCTTCTTTTAGAGGATTTAACAACGCGCTGCAGCAGGCGCATTTCAACGAGAATTACATGGAGTCGGAGCAGTTTCCCGTGGCCACGTACTCCGGGAAGATCATCGAAGACATAGACCTCTCGCGCGAGGGCGTCTACTGGGTGCGTGCCAAGGGGAAGCTGACCATCCACGGCGTGACGCGGGAACGTATCATCAGGACCCGGATCATTTCAGGAAAGGACCAGCTGACGATAGATGCCACCTTTCCCGTGCTGCTGGCCGACCACGACATCAAGGTGCCGCGGATCGTGTACAACAAGCTGGCCCAGGAGATCCGCGTGTCTGTCAACGCCAGGCTGGCGCTTAAGTCGTGATGCCCTATGCGTAGCCTGATCCTGTTGCTGCTTGTCTCCTGTGCCGTCCGTGCGCAGCAGCCGTTTATCCGCGACCTGTGGCTGAACGAGAACAATACGCCTGTCAAGGTCAACGCGCTGCTCCAGGACAAAAAGGGCTATATCTGGCTGGGCACCGAGGCCGGTCTGTACCGCTTCAACGGCGCCGCCTTTACCAGGCTCTCCGACAGCAGCAACGGGCCGGTCACCGCCGTCTGCGCGCAGGACAGCACGGTATGGGCGGGCTACCGCAACGGGGATATCGGCAGGGTGTCAGGGCGCTTTGTGCAGCGGCTGCCGGTGCGCAACAGCGCGGCGCTGGCGGCTGTCACCGCCATCGCGGCAGGACCCTTCGGCACGTTGTGGCTGAGCACGGAGCAGGGATTCTTTGCCGTGATCAATGAAGGAAATACCGTGCTGGACCTGAGCGAGGGACTGTCAGACAAGTTCCTGTACACCCTTTGCCCGCTGCCGGGCGGCCGCGTGCTGGCGGGGTCGGACCAGGGTATTGACGATATTGCCTGGAACGACGGCGCACGCCGGGTGAACGTGCTGACCACGGCGCAGGGGCTGCCCGATAATATCGTCCGCGTGATCCGGCCGGCGCAGGGCGCAGATTACTGCTGGATCGGCACGCAGCAGGGCGGGGTAGCGCTCTATGAGCCGCAGACGCGCAGGATACGGGTGCCGGCCGCGGCAGCGTCCTGGCAGTGGGGACAGGTGAACGACATCCTGCCCCTGTCGCCCGGGCATGCGTGGGCGGCGACGGAAGAAGGATACCTGCTGGAGCTGCGGCTGGCGGACAGCAATCGCAGCATGACCGTATCCCCGCTGCATTATCCCGGCCGGCAGTTCCGGCAGCTGCTGTGCGACCGCGCGGGCAATATATGGTGCGCCACGAACCAGGGGGTGAGCATGCTCACGGCGGAATACCTCGCCTGCATCCGGCCGGGCGCGGGCTACCGCCTCCGCGACGTTACGGCGATGACCTTCGGCAGGGACAGCACGCTGTGGTGGGCGCAGAATGAAGCGCTGTTCCGCACATCCCTGAAAGAAAGCGTCCCCGCCCCGGCAAGCGTGTACAAAGCGGGAGCGATCATCACGAGCCTGTATGCCGACAAGGAAGGGCGCCTGTGGATCGGCACGCTGGGCGAGGGGCTGTGGTGCCGCTCCGGCGCGACAGTGCGGCCGGTGGACGGTATCGCGCCCCTGAAAGGCGGCAACATACTCAGCATCACCGGCACAGATCAGCGGCTGTGGGTGGCAGGGCTGAACGGCGTGGAAGAGCTGTCCTATCCCGACCCCGTCACCGGCCGTATCCGGCTGATCCGGCATCATAACAAGCAGTCGGGCACGGGCAGCGATTATATCTACCAGCTCTATCCCGACCGCAAAGGCCGCATCTGGATGGCCACCGACGGGGCGGGGATCTGCATGTACGACGGCGCCAGGTACCACCGCTGGGCTTCCCTGTCGCAGAACCCGGACAGCCGCGTTGTGTACACGATTACGGAAGACGCCGCGGGGAACATATGGGCAGGCACCCATAACAAGGGATTGTACTGCTATTACCGCGGCAAATGGCGGCATATCGTGCGGGAGACCGCGACGGATGTCAACATCTCCGGCCTCGCGGCCAACCCCGCGGGACAGGTGCTGGCCGTCTACGACAGGTGCATAGACCAGTGGTACCCGCGCAGCAGCCAGTTCCGGCATTATAACTGGCGGATGGACGTCGGCATTGACAGCGTGTCCGGCGCGCTGAACTGCCTGGCAAAAGACGGCGCGGGCAATATCTACATCCCCGCCGAGCCGGGCATCCTGCTGTTCAAAAATCCCCGGCATGCGTATTCCATAAGTCCGGTGGTGGACATTACGCACCTGAGCGTCAACCTGAAGTCCGTCGCCAGGGAGACGCATGTCTTTGCGCATCATGAAAACTATATCAGCTTTCACTTTGAAGGCATCAGCCTTACCAACCCGGAACGGCTGGAGTACTGGTACCGCCTGGAAGGATATAACGACATGTGGATCCGCACGAAAGACAAATCTGTCACCTTCCCCCAGCTGCCGCCCGGCGACTATACCTTCCGGGTGCGGGTGAAGCCGGCCACGAATATGACGGCGGCGATGGACAGCTACTCGTTCCACATCAGCGCCCCCGTGTGGAAAAGGCCCTGGGCGATCATACTGATGGCTACCGCCGTGCTGGCAATCGTATATGGATACATCCGGCAGCGCGAATGGCAGTTCCGGCGGATGGCGCAGCTGCAGCAGGAGCATATGAAGTTTGCCTACGACCGCCTGAGAAGCCAGGTGAACCCGCATTTCCTCTTCAACAGCCTGAATACGCTGGTCAACCTGATCGAAGAGGATACGGAGGGCGCCGTTGACTACACCACGCGTCTTTCTGACCTGTACAAAGACCTGCTGAACTATAAGGACCGCGACCTGATCCTGCTGGCCGAGGAATGGGATATCCTGTCGAAATACCTGTATGTGCAGCAGTGCCGGTTCGGCAAGGCGCTGCAGATACATACCGCCATTCCTCCTGAGCTGATGCACACGAAGAAAATACTGCCGATGTCGCTGCAGCTGCTGGTGGAGAATGCGATCAAGTACAACGTGGTGTCGCTGTCGCGGCCGCTGAAGATCTATATCTCGGCGAACGAGTCGGAGATCACTGTGGCCAACCCGCTGCAGCCGAAGCTGAGCACGGCAAAAGGGGCAGGCATCGGGCTGATCAATATCAGCATGCGGTATCAGCTGCTTGCAAAAAAGAGCGTAACTTATGGCGTCACTGACGGCGAATACAAAGTAACCCTTCCTTTGTTATGAAAATAGTAATCGTAGAAGACGAGCTGCCCGCATACAACCGCCTGTGCAAGCTGATGGCGGAAACGGTGATGACGCCGGAGATCATCGCCCATCTCGACAGCGTGGAGGCGGCTGCCGCATGGTTCTCCCGGCACCCGGCGCCGGATGTCGTATTCATGGATATCCACCTGGCGGACGGGTCGGCATTCGACCTTTTCCGGCAGACACAGATAGACTGCCCGGTGATCTTCACCACCGCGTACGACCAGTATGCCGTGGAGGCGTTCAAGACAACCGGCATTGACTACCTGCTGAAGCCTGTCCGCAAGGAAGAGCTGCAGCAGGCGGTGCAGAAGCTGGGGCGGCTTTCGCAGATCTTCAGTAAGAAAGATGAAGCGACACAGGCGGGGATATTTCCTTCCGCCGTGTACAAGAGACGCTTTATCATCCGCTTCGGCGCGTATATCAAGACCCTGCTCGCCGCGGATATCGCCTACTGCTTCACCGCGCGGCGGGCGACCTGCGTGCGGACATTCCGCGGCGAGACCTACCCGATAGACCATAACCTGGATGCGCTGGAGCAGCTGCTGGACCCGGCTGATTTTTTCCGCGTCAACCGGCAATACCTCGTGCACCTGAAGTCTATTGACTCGATGCGTATATACAGCAAGGCCCGCGTATTACTGACGCTGGCGCCGGCGGCAGGGGAGGAGCTGGTGGTGAGCTCGGAGAAGTCGGCGAAGTTCAAGCAGTGGCTGGAGGGATCGTAGCGATTTTTGCCGAATTTTGCAGCATACATGAACAAGGAAACCATAACGATCCTCGCTATTGAGTCGTCGTGCGACGATACCGGCGCTGCTGTTGTCCGCGACGGCGTGGTGCTGAGCAACCTGACGGCCACGCAGCGGGTGCATGAGCAGTACGGCGGGGTGGTGCCGGAGATGGCCTCGCGGGCGCATATGCGCAGCATCGTGCCGGTGGTGGATGTGGCGCTGCGACAGGCGGATGTGGCCAAAGAAGAGATCACGGCGGTGGCGTTTACACAGTCGCCGGGACTGATCGGCTCGCTGCTGGTGGGGGCGTGCTTTGCCAAGGCGTTCGCGCAGGTGCGGCAGGTGCCGCTGCTGGCGGTGCACCATATGCAGGCACATGTGCTGGCCCATTTCATCGAAGACCCGAAGCCGCAGTTCCCTTTTCTCTGCCTGACCGTCTCCGGCGGGCATACGCAGATCGTGCTGTGCAGAAGCCATCTCGATATGGCGGTGATCGGCGCCACGGTAGACGACGCGGCAGGGGAGGCATTCGACAAGACCGCCAAAATGCTGGGACTGCCGTATCCCGGCGGTCCGCTGGTAGACCGTCATGCGCGGGAGGGCGACCCGCTGCGGTTCAAATTCCCGGTGACGCATATGCCGGGGTATGATTTCAGTTTCAGCGGCATCAAGACGGCGGTGCTGTATTTCCTGCGGGATCAGCAGCAGCGCGATCCTGGTTTTATCGCGGGAAACATCAGCGATATCTGCGCCTCGGTGCAGCATACGATTATTAAAATGCTGCTGCGGCAGCTGGAGCGCGCGGCGGCGGACCTGGGTGTGCGGCAGGTCGGCATCGCCGGGGGCGTGTCGGCGAACAGCGGGCTGCGGAAGGCGCTGGAGGAGACAGGCGTGAAAAACGGGTGGGAGACGTACATCCCCCGCTTCGAGTACTGCACCGACAATGCCGCGATGATCGGCATCACGGCCTACTACAAATACCTGAAAGGCGAATTTGCCGACCTGTCGGTGACGCCGGCAGCACGCGCATCCTGGTCATGAGCAACAGCTATTTCCGGTTCAAACAGTTTTGTGTGCAGCAGGACCGCTGCGCGATGAAGGTCTCCACCGATGCCTGCATCCAGGGCGCCTGGACGCCACTGCCCGCGCATGGCCGCACTGTGCTGGATGTGGGCTGCGGCACGGGCCTGCTGTCGCTGATGCTGGCGCAGAGAGATCCTGCGCTCACTATTGATTCGGTAGAGCTGGACGAGCCCGCCGCGCGACAGGCGGACGAGAACGTCGCTGCAAGCCCTTGGGCGCAGCAGGTCCGGGTGATCCATGCCGATGTGCGTCATTATCAGCCGAAGAAAAAATATGACCTCATCATCTGCAACCCGCCTTTTTTCCACAACAGCCTCCATGGCAAGGCCGACAACCGCAACCGTGCCCGCCACAGCCTGACGCTGACGCAGGAAGCGCTGCTCCGCGTGATCGTACAGCACCTGGACGCGCCGGGCTATGCCTGTATCATGCTGCCGCCTGTGGAGCATGCCTTGTGGGCGCAGCTGCTGGCAAAGAACGGCTGGCACCTGCACCGCACGCTCTCCGTCCGCCCGGATGATGAGAAAAAGGTGAACCGCATCATCAGCCTCGCCGCTGCTTTTCCTCCGCAGGACTGCACAGAGGAAACGCTCTCGGTTTACAGTGCTGGCGGCGGATACACGCCCGCTTTCACAGCGCTGCTGCAGCCTTATTATCTCTATTTATGAAATTTTCCTGCGGCAGCCGTCAGACCAGCACATCCTGCCACTCTTTCATCCGCTGGAACGTGGCCTTTGCAAAGGGACACAGCGGCAGCACCTTGATGCCGTTCGCCCGGACGTAGTCCACCAGCTCCGCCTGCAGCTTTTTACCGATGCCCTGTCCCTGCAGCGATTCGTCCACCTCCGTATGCTCGATGATCATTTTCCTGTCGCCGGCCATCGTGTACACCATCTGCGCCAGCTGCTTGCCGTCCCGCTCGAGGTAGAAAGCGCCGCCTTTGCCGTCCTGCCTGTGTTTTATAGCATCCATAAAATAAATGTACGGCAAAAAACAGGAAGAAATAAATCCCCGATCATTTGCCGGAAATCCCAAAGAATGATAACTTTGCCACCCGCTACGGCCTCGTAGTACAATGGATAGTATAAGAGTTTCCGAAGCTCCAGATACAGGTTCGATTCCTGTCGAGGCTACTTGATTTTGAAACCCGCGTTTAGCGCGGGTTTTGTATTGTAAGCTGGTTATACAACCGGGCTTTCTCTCATTTGAAACATATAGCTGCCTTTAATTTAAAAAAAGAATATTTCATTTGTGGGAGTTACCAAAAATTGGTAACTTTACTAAAACAGAACGTTATGGGAAAGAACACTTCCGTTTCTCTTGGAATTCATTTTGAAGGTTTTGTTGAGAGGCGCGTGGCTAATGGCAGGTATAAAAATGCAAGTGAAGTAATACGAGCCGGTTTAAGGTTATTAGAGGAAGAAGAAGATCGCATTTTGATACTAAGAAATGCCGTCCAGGAGGGGCTTGATAGCGGTATTGCCAAAAATTTTGACCCTAAAAAGCATCTTGAAAGCTTAAAAACACGAGAAAAGGCAAATGGCTAATTTTCATTTGACCAATAAAGCCGTAGAAGATTTATCAGACATTTGGCATTATACCTGCGAAACTTGGTCAGAGAAACAGGCGGATAAGTATTATACAATGCTGCTGGATTTCTGTAAGGAATTAGCTAAAAAGCCGCAAGCTGGAAAAAAGTACGACGAAGTAAGCTTGAATTTATTGGGGTATAAAGTGAGTCAGCATATCATCTTTTACAGGGTCGTATCAGATAAAGAAATAGAGGTAATAAGAATACTGCATAGTAGAATGGATTTAAAAAACAGAATCCACGATTAGTTTTTCCTGCTGCCACCCTGCCGGTGACAATAGCCAGAAAATTAGGTTATCCCCGCTAACAATTTCAAATCTTCTACAAACCGGTTCGTAATTTGTGCAGGCTTGGCAACTGAAAAAATACCTGCAGCATTACGAGAAAACGCAAAAGTTCTTCACGAGACAAAATGATGACATTTATTTGAAGTTAAAACCAAACGTAAAGATCGCTTTACAAAATTCACTTGCTCTTGGAAGCAGTAGCGGCATTTGAACAGCTATCTGCGCATGTTTTGTAATGGAAGCAGGGATTGCTATGGGAAAGATCAGGCTATAGAGTCTATTGCGCGATGAACACAGGCACCCGCACCCGGTGCCGCACGGAGTTGATGGTCTCGCCGAAGAGCCAGTCCTTGAAGGTATTGTGTCCGTGACTGCCGACGACCAGCAGGTCGGCGCCGGTGTCAGCGACGATGCGGGCGATCTCGCGGGTGCGGTTGCGGAAGCCGAGGATACCCTGTGCGTGGTGGCCTTTCTCCTCAAAGAAGGAGACATACCTGTCGAGCCGCTGCTGGTCTTCGATCGTCTCGTAGTCTTTCACCTCCTGCCCGATCATCTTCGCGGAGGCGCTCTCCACGATATGTATCAGCACGAACGACGTGTCCGGCCTGGCCAGCTGCAGCGCGTACTGGATGACCCTGCGGTCTTTTTCGCTATAGTCCAGCGCGAGCGCGATGGTATGGAAGGGCTGTATCTGCATGGGCAGCAGGGCGTCGGTGGTGTCCTTGTGAATGCTGATGCCGGCCTCGCGCCGCTTCAGCAGGTAAGGGTAGATAAAGGTAATGATCAGCAGGAGCAATAACCCCGCCACGCCCAGCCATATCAGCGCCCGCAGCGACATGCTGTCCGTCGCCGACTGCCACCGCAGCGCTTCTTCCAGCACCAGCCGCAGGTTCAGGGCGACGATGATGAAGGCGATCAGCCAGGCCGCGACCTGCACATACGGCCGGATGGCGAAGCTGCCCATCTGCCGGCGGTCGCTGACGAAGTGGATCAGCGGGATGACGGCGAAGGCGAGCTGCATGCTCAGCAGCACCTGGCTGAAGATGAGCATGCTGTCCACCTCGTTCTCCCCGTAAACGGCGATCACTATAATCGCAGGTACGATGGCCAGCAGGCGGGTGAGCAGCCGGCGCATCCAGGGATTGATGCGCAGCCGCAGGTAACCTTCCATGACGATCTGCCCCGCCAGCGTGCCGGTGATGGTAGAGCTCTGTCCCGCGGCGATCAGCGCGATGGCGAAGAGATGCGATGCCCATTGGTTGCCGAGCAGCGGCGCCAGCAGCTGGTGCGCATCTTTCAGCGAGGCCACCTCCTGGTTGCCCGAGGTGAAGAACACCGCCGCCGCGAGCACCAGGATCGCCGCGTTCACGAAGAAGGCCATGTTCAGCGCGATGGCGCTGTCGAGCGTGTTGAGCCGGATCGCCCGCCTCAGCGCCTGCGGCTCGCGGCCGGTCTTGCGCGTCTGCACGAGCGCGGAATGCAGGTACAGGTTGTGCGGCATGACCGTGGCGCCGATGATGCCGATGGCGATATACAAAGCCGTGCTGTCGGGTATCGAAGGCGCAAAGCCCGCCGCGATGCCCGACAGGGAAGGGCGGGAGAGGATCATCTCCGCCAGGAAGCAAAGCCCGATGATCGCGATCAGCGTGATGATGAACGCCTCCAGCTTACGGATGCCCAGCCGCTGCAGGTACAGCAGCAGCAGCGTATCCAGCAGGGTGATCGCCACGCCTGCCAGCAGCGGCAGCCCCAGCAGCAGGTTCAGCCCGATCGCCATCCCCAGCACCTCCGCCAGGTCGCACGCGGCAATGGCCAGCTCCGCCAGCAGGTACAGGATAAAGTTAATGCCCTTCGGGTACACCTCCCGGTTGCACTGCGCCAGGTCGCGTCCCCGCACGATCCCCAGCCGCGCGCTCAGCGACTGCAGCAACAACGCCATCAGGTTGCTCATCAGCAGCACCCATATCAGCGTGTACCCGAACCGGCTCCCGCCCGCCAGGTCAGTCGCCCAGTTCCCCGGATCCATATACCCCACGCTCACCAGGTACGCCGGCCCGAAAAACGCCAGCACCCGCCGCCACCTCCCGCGCGCCTGCCCGGGATCCACACTCTGATGCACCTCACTCAACGAACTGTGACCATGAGAATCTGCCATCGGATAATACAGTTAAAATGCCGGCTAAAATTATTTTTAGACAAACCTAAAACATTAAGCCGGCATATCCAAGCCATTAACAGAACATAAACATCAGCCCCGCCAACAACAGGCAAACCCTCCCACAGCTCATCTACCGATCACCTCACCCCTCCACACTCATAACCCGCATCCCGTAACTCATCACTCTTTTTGTATCTTGCCACCGATTATGAGCAAAGAGCAAGAAATTGTCGTCAGCGGCATCCGTTCCACCGGCTTCCTGCACCTCGGTAACTATTTCGGGGCGATCCATAACTATGTGCAGATGCAGGAAAATTACGACTGCTATTTTTTCGTCGCGGATTATCACTCGCTCACCACGCACCCGGATCCCAGGGATCTGAAGATGAATGTCTTCCGGGTAGTGGCCGAGAATATCGCCTGCGGCCTCGACCCGGAGAAGGTGGCGCTGTATGCGCAGAGCGACATCCCGGAGATCCCCGAGCTGTACCTGATGCTGAACATGCTGGCCTATAAAGGAGAGCTGGAGAAGGTGCCGACCTTCAAGGAGAAGGTGCGGCTGCAGCCGGAGAATGTGAATGCCGGGCTGCTGACGTACCCCGTGCTGATGGCTGCGGACATCCTGATCCACCGCGCCGTGAAGGTGCCTGTGGGCAAAGACCAGGAGCAGCACCTCGAGATGGCGCGCAACTTCGCCCAGCGGTTCAACAACCGTTACGGCCACCTGTTCCCCGAGCCGCACGTCTTCCGCTTCGACGAGCGCACGGTCAGGATACTGAGCCTCGACGGCAACGGCAAGATGAGCAAGAGCGAGAACATCAACGCCACCATCTACCTCAGCGACGACGACGACACGATCCGCAAGAAGGTGATGAAAGCCAAAACAGACCAGGGCCCCGAAGCGCCCAACAGTCCCAGGCCCGACTATATCGAAAACCTCTTCACCCTGATGCGCCTCGCCGGCAACGCCGCAGGCGCTGAAAAGTTCGAGGCCGACTACAACCAGTCCTCCGCCGGCAATGTGATCATCCGCTACGGCGATCTCAAGAAGCAGCTGGCCGAAGACCTCGTTGCCTTCATCCGGCCGATCCGCGAGCAGGCGGCAGACCTGCAGCAGGACGAAGCGCGGCTGCGCGGTATCCTGAAGGCAGGCGCCGAAAAAGCCCGTGCAAGCGCCGCAAGCACGATCGCTGCTGCGAGGAAGAGCATCGGGATACACTATTATTGAAGGCTATGGCTATATTTACAATAACGAAACGCGCCCATGTTCCTGAAAAAACTGCTCCTCACAGCCCTCTCGCTCGTACTGGTGCTGATCTATTTCAAGTCCGACTTCTACGGCGAATGGTATGAGAGCCATATCTACGTGGCGCGCGAGCAGCTCGACATACAGCTGGCGCATATGAGCCTCGAAGACCGCAAGATCATGCGCTACGGCAACAGCTACGTCATCTGCAGGCAGGTGGAAGCTTATCTCCAACAGCAGCACGCCGTGAACCCGCTGATCCTGATGCCGCCGAATGATTATATCAAACACCTGGGAAAGATAGATTTTTACGTTGCCGAGCCCGTCGTCTTCTACTATCATACCGGCCTGCGGTCGGCGTGGCTGACGAGCAAGAATGTCAACGAGGCCGACTGGGCGCTGTATGTAGGCGACGACG
>Ga0206101_1000227_pt1 | contig 12598 bp, 10 predicted proteins | sample 1B0metagenome_FD_148613 | JGI IMG/M metagenome (GOLD analysis project Ga0206101, IMG submission 148613) | Enriched microbial communities from leaf-cutter ant dump, University of Wisconsin, Madison, United States - 1B0 | ecosystem: Environmental > Terrestrial > Nest > Insects nest > Nest dump... | reverse complement strand
GCCACGCTCCCCATGATCATCCGGTCCACGAAGCCGAGCCCCGAGCTACCGCTGGCTATGATGTCCACCCCTTCCCGCTTCGCGAACGCCACCACCTCGGCTGCTGGGCTCCCATCCAGCACCACCTTTTCCACCCTCACCGACGAAGGCGCCGCCAACATCGTGCGCAGCCGGGAGAAGAGGTCGGACACGCGCCTGTCGAAGCTGCGGCGCGACGCATCATCCAACTGGGGACGCCAACTCCCCACCGGCCTCACGTGCACCAGTGAGAGCTTGCCGCCATCGGTGAGCAGCTTCAGCCCCTCCACGGCGGCCTTTATGCTCGGCGGACTGAAATCCACCGCAACCGCGACGTGACGCGGCGGCACGCGAATGCCGGGGGCAACGGCAAGCACGGGGCGGTCCGCCAGGCGGATCGTCTGCAGCGTGGTCTCGGCGCCGAACACCCTATCCAGCGGGGCGTGCCGCCCGATCCCCATCACCACCATGCTGGCATCCACTTCGCTGGCCATTCGCGCCAGGGTGCGCGATGGCGGGCCAGTGACCACATGAAGTTTCCACGACGACAGCCCCCCGCCAGCACGCTCGAGGGCGTTGCTCACGTCCTCCGTCAACAACTTTCGCTGCTCCTCCTCCAACTCCGGTAGGAGAGGAGCCAACCCGACCTCCGGGAGGTATGAGAACGTCGGCTCATGCACGGCGACAACCAGTGGTCGCATACCAATGCTGGAGACGAGGAAGCGCGCAGCCTCCAACACCTCGGCGACTCCCCGCCCCGCCGTTGCCACCACAAGTGGTCCGACGAGTTCCTGGGGACGAGCATGGGCGACGGGCAGCCCGGATGGGATGGAGGGTGTGGATGACCGTTCCGTCGGCATCATTCGCTCCTGCCAGCGCTTGAGAGAGTGAGGTGGCCGCGCGCCGTGTGGAGGAGGGCGGCTACAGATGGCTGGGATCCGCCTTCAGTACGGCATGAACCGACCTGAAGCTGACCTGAAGGATAGCGCCCGGACGGCGCCATCTCTGTCGGGCAACATGCCCGTGGATGTCCGTATTCCACCCACTACCACCCACGCGGAACCGCCGGCGCGCGCCACCATGACCTTGACTCGCGCCCCTCGATCCGTGTAATCATTCAGTATGAGCACCTTCGCCACGCGCAGCTATTCCTACGTCTATTACTACGCCACCTGGGCTCCGGGGGGTGTTGGTCCGCGTAGGCGTGTGTAGCGCACGGCGAAAGTGACCATCGAATCCCCCGCGGCCCGTGGATCCCATCCACGGGCCGTTCTTTTCTTCATCCACCTCGACTTCACCCGGCACCCGGCGGCACGATGACTCCTTCCAGCGGCAGCACACTCCCCGCGACCCCGTCCTTCCTGGACGCGGGAACCGGCCCCGACAATGAGACCGGCCTGGGTACGGTGGCGGTGATCGGGCTCGGACTGATAGGCGGCTCGATCGCGCGCGACCTGGCCGCGATGGGAGTGCGAGTGGTGGGGTACGACCGGGACGCCGCGGCGGTACGCGACGCGGTGCGCGAGGGAGTCGTGAGCGCCAGCGTCGGCGACGACGGGGAGGAGGGCGCGGTGGGGTGGGAGGAGGTGGACGTGGTGATCGTTGCCACGCCGGTGGACAGGGCGCCGGCGGTGATGGCCACGCTGGGCGCGGTCGCGGCCGACGGGCGGCTGAATGCCCGGCTCATCACCGATGTGTGTAGTACCAAGCAGAGCATCCTCGGCGCGGCCATCGCCCACGGACTGGGCAACCGCTTCGTAGGATCCCACCCGATCGCTGGCGACCACCGTTGGGGATGGAGCGCGTCGCGGGAGGGGCTCTTTGCCGGGGCGCGCGTCTACATCTGCCCCACGGAGACGACGGAGGCCAGCGCGCTGGAGCTGGTCGGCACGCTATGGGACAAGCTGGGCGCGGTGCGGGAGCAGTGCAGCGCGGACGTGCACGACGAGACGCTTGCGCTGTCGAGTCACCTCCCGCAGTTGACCACGACCGCGCTGGCACTGGTACTCGGCCAGGGTGGCGTGGGTCGCTCGACGCTGGGACCGGGTGGGCGCGACTCCACGCGACTCGCCGGGAGCTCTCCCGAGCTGTGGACCGGGATCGCGCGCGACAACGCCGAGCCGCTCGGGAAGGCGCTCGAACTGCTGGAGCGCCAGATCGCCGAGCTCAGGGCAGGGTTGGTCGCCAACGACGAAGCGATGCTCAGGGACAGCTTCAGGAGGGCGACGGAATGGTTCATCACCACGAGTGAGTAGGAACGACGATGGGACCGGGGGCAGCGCCAGCCGCCCCGATCCCATCGTCATCCAGCTATCGGTAGACCGTCTGGCCTACCTGCTCACCGCCGATCCGGACGGCGATCGAAGACGTAGGTGCGCCGGACTATCCGGTTACGCGCCACCGCCCGGACAAGGTCCATGGTGGTGACTATCCCCAGCAGCCGACCATCCTCCATCACCAGCATGCGGTGAATGTCGGCGGAGCGCATGCACTCCGCGGCTGCCACGATGTCGGCGGCCGGCGGGAGCGAGTAGACGCCCCAGGTCATCGCGTCGGAGACGGTGTACCTGTCCAGCAGGTCCACGTCGAGCTGGAACCTCTCGTCCGGCGTGTCGTTGTCCGTCTCCGTCCACGCCTCCGAGAAGAAGGTGGTGGGACCTCCGCCATCCGGCCCGAGCTCCTCGTCGTCCCACTCCACACCATCATCCGGCGCCTCCTCCATCTCATCCGGCTCCTCGGGTGGGGTCGTGGCGAAGGTCACTATGTCGGTGGCCGAGATGACCCCGATCACCTGGGTCCCCGTCACGACCGGGGCGCCGCTGATATGGTGCTTGGCGAAGAGCTCCATGGTGGTACGGAGCGTGAGCTCCGGGTCCACGGTGATGACATCCGTGGTCATTATGTCGCGCAACCTGAGCATCGTGATCGTCTCCTGTTGGGGCTGGGATCGGAGAGGATACGATAGGATCTCGAGGGGTGGCCGCGCTGTCAGCGCACTCCCTGTGACGCGTCAGGCATTTCAGCCGAGCGCCGGCCGTGATCGCGCGCTACTCCGGGTTGTCCAGGAGACCCAACCGGTGCGCGAAGCGGACGTAGTCGGTACGGTGGCGCAGCTCCAGCTTCTGTGCTATCCGCTGCTTGTACGTCTCCACGGTCTTGGGGCTGATCCCCAACTGCTCACCCACCTCCGGTCCGCTGTAGCCGGAGGCCATGAGACGGAGCACTGCCTGCTCACGCTCGCTCAGCGCGTCGAAGCGGGCCCTGTCCTCCTTGACCGGATCGCGGTAGCTGAGTCCACGCGCGAGTACGCGCGCGGCGGCCGGACGCACGTACACATCGCCGTGCGCCAGCGCGCGTATGGCGTCCACGAGCTCACGCTGCGCGGCGGTCTTGGTGAGGTACCCGGATGCGCCTGCGCGCAGCAGCTCCACCAGGTGCTCCTCCTCCGCGTGCATGGAGAGGATGAGCACGCGGGTGGGTAGTTCGCGCGCCACGATCTCGCGGGTGGCCGCCAACCCATCCATCCGCGGCATGGCCAGGTCCATCACGAGCACGTCGGGGCGCAGCCGCTCGGTGATCGCCACGGCCTCCTGCCCATCTCCCGCCTCGCCGATCACCTGCATGTCCGCCGCGCTGGCAAGTAGCGCTCGCATACCGCCACGCACCAGCGCATGGTCGTCGGCCAGTACGAGCGTTATAAGATCACCGGGCATGGAATGGCATTGAGGAGCTCGCGATCCTGTGGGCTGGGTCCACGCGACCCACCGCTGGGGGGCGGCATCGAAATGCCGTCGGACCCGTACAATATGAGCTACGTCAGTGACCTGTGCGAGATGACCTCGCGTTCATCCGCCCGGCGCCTCCCCCGACGGACGCGCTCAGTCGAGAGCCGCTCCCCCGGTGCGCGAGGACGGGAGGGTACAGGTGAAGGTGGTCCCTACCCCCTGCTCGCTCACGACGTGAATCTGTCCTCCGTGCGCCTCCACTATTCCACGCGCGATAGCGAGTCCCAGCCCGGCGCCACTCCTGCGCGAGCTACGCGCCTGCCAGAACCTGTCGAAGACATGTTCCAGCGCGTCGGCCGGGATCCCCTGACCGGTATCCGTGAGACGGAAGTGGACCCCCGGCTCGCCTTCGTCATCCGGGACGGGATCAACCTGGAGCGTCACGCTACCGCCAGCCTCGGTGAACTTGATCGCATTGCCGAGCAGATTTCCCAGCGCCTGGAGGAGTCGGTCCCGGTCGGCATGTATATACGGAAGTCCGTCGGCCAGCCGCGCGAGTAGCTCCACCCCCTTCTCATCCGCTAGCGGAGCGAACATCTCCATGAGCGTGTCCACCGCCTCGTGGACACGCAGCGGTGCCGGGCGCACCGGGAGCATCCCCGCCTCGAGCCTCGTCACGTCCAGCAGGTCGCTGATGAGGCGCAGCATCCAGTCGCAGGAACGTTCGATGATCGCGCCCATCTCCCGCGCGCTCTCCGGGGGAGTTGGCTCCGGATCCAGGAGAGCCTGCGCGCACATCCCCACTATCCCGATCGGGCTGCGCAGGTCGTGCGAGAGGATGGCGAGCATCTCGTCGCGCGCGGCCAGCGCCTGCTGTGCCATGCGCGCCAGGCGCTGACGCTCGACCGCGTAGCGAACCGCGCGCCGCACCGAGCTACCCTCCTCGCGCCCCTTCACCAGGTAGTCCTGCGCGCCGGCCTGCAACGCGCGCACGGCGACCTCGTCGTCCGCCAGCCCGGTCATCACCACCACCGGTACTCCTGGCGCCGCCCGTCGCACCACCGCGAGCGACTCCAGCCCGCGCCCATCCGGCAGGGAGAGATCCAGCAGCACGACATCCACCGGACCCGCCGCCAGCTCCGACCGCGCCTCCGCAAGCCGCGCGACATGTCGCAATGCGAAGCCAGACGCGGCCACCCCACCATCGTGCAGCATCTCCGCCATCAACTCCGCGTCGCCAGGATTGTCCTCCACCAGCAGGACGCGCATCGGCACCGGCGCGCCATCCGGCGTCTCCGGAGGGATGCCGGATGGTGGTTCCCCCTCCGACCCTCCGGACGCCCACGCCCCACCACCGATCGCCGCCGTCATCTGGACTCCCCCGGCAGCCTCACCACCGTGAACCAGAACTGCTCGATGGACCGCACTATCGTGAGGAACTGCTCCAGGTCCACCGGCTTGGTCACGTAGCAGTTGGCGTTCAACTCGTAAGCCTTGGCCACGTCCTGCTCCGCCTGCGAGCTGGTGAGCACGACCACCGGGATGGAACGGAGAACCGGGTCACCCTTGATCTCAGTGAGCACGGCACGCCCATCCTTGCGGGGGAGGTTCAGGTCCAGGAGCACCAGGTCCGGACGCGGCGCCCCGCCGTGCCCCCCCTCACCTCGGAGGAAGGCGAGCGCCTCGACTCCATCACGCACCACGTGCAACCGGCTGAGCAGCTTGCTGTCCGCCAGCGCCTCGCGGGTGAGCTCCGCGTCGGCTGGGTTGTCCTCCACGAGCAGGATGTCTATGGGTGACGTCCTGGACATGGTGAGTGAAGACGAGGATGGCGTGATCATCGTGGTGCCGCTGGAAGTGTGAAGCTGAATGTGGAGCCTTCGTCCGGGGCGGAATCCACCCAGATCCGACCACCGTGCCGCTCCACGATCTTGCGACATATGGCCAGCCCGATCCCCGTGCCCGGGTACTCGTCGCGACCGTGCAACCGCTGGAAGAGCACGAAAACCTGCTCCGTGTACGAGGGATCCATCCCGATCCCATTGTCCCGCACGGTGAAGAGCCACCCTGGGCCACCACCCATGTCGTGGCTCTCCACCCCCACATGTATCTCCGGAGGGACGCCCGGCCTGCGGAACTTGAGGGCGTTGCTCACGAGATTCTGGAAGAGCTGCCCTATCTGTATCGCATCGGCGTGCACCACCGGGAGCCTGTCCGCGGTGACCCGCGCGCCACTCTCCATCACGGCCACCTCCAGGCTCTCCAGCACCCGGGCCAGCACGGCGTCGCAGTCGCACGACTCCATCGCCCTGCCATGCGTGCCGACGCGAGAGAGTGCCAGCAGGTCGTTGATGAGTGCCTGCATACGCTGCGCGCCATCCACCGCGTAGCCGATCCAGCGGTCCGCCTTCTCGTCCAACTGTCCCGAGTAGCGGCGAGAGAGTAGCTGGGTGTAGCTGGCCACCATCCGCAGCGGCTCCTGGAGGTCGTGCGAGGCCACGTAGGCGAATTGCTCCAGCTCCGCGTTCGACCGCGCGAGCTCCTCGGTCTGGCGCTCCACCAGCGCCTCCGCGCGCTTGCGGGCGGTGATGTCCTTCATCTGCGTGATGAAGAAGCGAGGCTCGCCGTCCTGGCCGCGCACGAGCGTGACGGCGAGCAGCGCCCAGACGACGTGGCCATCCTTGTGCAGGTAGCGCTTCTCACGCGCGTACCCCTCGCGTAGCCCATCGAGCATCTCGCTCGCCATGACAGCGTCCGGCTCCGCGTCGTCCGGGTGGCTGATACCCCGGAAGTCGAGCCGCAGCAGCTCCTCCTCCGTGTAACCGACCAGCGAGCAGAGAGCCCGGTTCACCGCCATCCAGCGCCCATCCAGCTCCCGGATACCCATCCCGATCGGCGACCACTGCAGCGCGGTCCGGAACAGCTCCTCGCTCTCGCGCAGTGCCTGCTCGGTACGGCGCCTGTCGCTGACATCACGCAGGATCGCGGTGAAACGCATCTCACCACCCACCATCGTGCGCGAGATGGCGACCTCCGCGGGGAACTCCTCGCCAGACTTGCGACGACCGTATACCTCCGATCGCTCCGCCATGCGGCGCGACGTGTCCCCCGAACGACCGAACGCCGGCACATACCGCTCCCGGTGGGCCGCCACCGAGCGCCGCGGCAGCAGGATGTCCAACTTCTCCCCCATCACCTCATGCGCCTGGTAACCGAATATCTCCTCGGCACCACGGTTGAAGAGGACGATGCGCTGCTCGTGGTCGGTGCTCACGATCGCATCGGCCGCGAGGGCGATGATCCCCTCGTAGAAGCTCACCGGGTTGTCGGCGGCTCTGGTGGCGGTGGTGGACTGGTCAGGGGACATCCAGTGGGTCCGGTACGGCGGCCGATCTCCGGCCAGTAGCTCTGATGGGTGCGAGGTTGGGCGAACGACGTGGATTCCAGGGACACGTCAGCGACGTCCGTATGTTCGCCACTGGCGCGTGGTCGCGCTGTCGGTGCACTCCCCGTCCCAGCGTCGGGAGTTCCGCCGATGACCGATGATCTCCGCCGATGCGCCATCCGGGATGGGTGAGTTCCTGCGACCTCACCCATCCCGGATGGCTACCACGGCAGCACCCCCTCAACCACTATCAGAGCGCTTCCACGGCGGCCCGCACGAGCGATCCACGCCCTTCCACCGCGTAGGCTATCCTGCCGTCCACCCCCACAATGTAAGCCATCGAAGGGTGCGACAGCTCGCCGGTGCGCTCGTTCCGCACCCTCGGAATACGCCAATCGTTCAGGGTGCGTTCCACCACTTCGGCTGACCCGCTCAGCACGTACGCATCACCGGTCATCCCCCACTGCTCGGCGATCGCCGCCAGGCGCGACGGAGTATCCCGCCACGGATCCAGCGTAACGACGAGCACGACCGGATCGCGCGCGTCCAGCGCGTCACGCGCCGCCAACACCTCGTTCACGATCAGCGGGCAGACTGTCTCGCAGTGCGCGTACGCGAACGTCACTATCACCGGCCGGCCGCGGAACTGCTCCAGGGTGACCAACTTCCCTGTCTGCGAGGTGAGTTCCAACGGCTTGGGGGCATCATTGAGCCGGGTGAGCTGCCCCACCACCTCCTCGGTTGGTGAGGAGGCGAACGGCTGCGCGTTGGCCGTCTGCACGCGGACGAACACGCCGGCCAGCCCCGCTACCAGCAGTCCGCCCGCGGCGCCGAGCGCGAGCTGACCGCTCACGCGCTCGGAGGCCAGGCGTAACCCTTCGCGGAGGTCCCGCCCCCAGACCGCGACCAGCACCAGGAGCATCCCCAGCGGTTGCCCCGTGAGCACCATCCACCCGCCCGCGTTGGGCATCCCCGTCTCCCGCGTGCCGAAGCAGGCCTGCCGCGTGACGGTCAGCCACGCGGGAGAGCTGTCGCCAGTGGGCCAGAGCGCCAGCGCCCACCACGCCGCCGTGATCACCATGATCACGGCGAGCGTGCCGAGGGCCGTCCAGGCGCGTCCTCGGGCGGTCATCCTATCCTCCAGAGGAAGGCGAGGATCTTCCAGTTGCTGAAGAAGTAGAGCGCGAACACGGCCAGGAAGATCAGCACCAGCACTATCGTACCCGGCGCTGGTCCCATGATACCGCGCGACGGCGCGTGCAGCGCCTCGTTGCGCGCGTCCACGTCCGCGGCATGCACTGGCGGATGAGTGATCCCGCGCGGCACGCCCACCATCTCCGCGCCACGGGTGATCTCACCTAGCGGAGTGCCGAAGAAGACCGACTTCACCGCTATGCCGACGAATATGAACGCACCGGTCGCGGCGAGCACGCCGCCCAGCGCCACCAGCGCGAGCAGCAGGTCCACGATCGGATTGAAAGGAACCGTGTACGGCGCCTGGCTGAAGGTGATGTCCCAGTGACGACGCGGCACGCCGAAGTAGCCGGCCGCGGTCATGGAGAGGGTGAAGATGAACATCCCTCCAGCGAAGAGATACGGCTGGATCCGCGCCAACTTCCAGAACGCCACGCGCTTCTGGAACACCAGCGGTATCAGGTAGTAGGTGACGCCCATGAACGCCATCGCGGTGCCACTCACCACCGTGGAGTGGAAGTGACCGGGAGAGCGCAGCGTGTTGTGCACGATGATGTTGATCTGCTCGGTCCCTATCGTGACCCCCGTGATGCCGCCCACGAATCCGAACACCACCACCGACAGCACCAGCGAACTGAATCCGGGATCACCCCAGGGCGCCTTGCGCAGCCAGCCGAACAGCCCCTGCGTGTAGCCGCGCAGCCGCATCCCCAGCTCCATACCGGCCGGCACCGTGAAGCCATGCACCATGGACGCGAGCACCGCCATGTACATGAAGTAGCTCGTGTTCACGATCTTCCACGCGGGACCCATGCCGGGATCCACCAACAGGTGGTGCGCCGATGCCATGGAGATGAACAGGATGTAGAGCACGAAGGCGGACCGGCTGATCTTCTCGTTCAGCACCACCGCGCCCACCGTCAACGCGCCCAGCATGTACCAGATGGCCACCATCGCGGCCACGTTGATCTGCTGCGATGAGTGGCCTAGCCCCCACCAGATCAACCTGTACACCTGCGGGTCCACCTTCATCAGGCCCAGCGACCAGAGAAATGTGGGGATGTAGATCGCGGCGCCGTGGAGGAGGGTGATCACCGCGATGATCGCGGCGGTCGCCGCTCCGTACACCACCAGTGGAACGGAGCCCTCGTAGGTGCGCTCTCGCTTCGCGGTCGCCAGGTTCGCGAAGAAGATCCCGCACACGACCAGCGCGCCCACGGCGAACAGGATGATGCCCAGGTAGAAGAGCGGATCGGCGCGGAGCGGGACATACGACGTGTAGAGCACGTCCGCCTTCCCCGCCCACATCTTCCACTCCACCATCAGCGCGCCGCCCAGCATCAGCGCGAACGAGGCGCGTGACAGCCTGGGAGCCGTGTTCCGCGCGTTCAGCAACGCGGTACTCGCGAAGTGGAGCACCGCCATCTCGAAGAATATGATGAAGAAGATGAGCATGCTCATCGCGTGCACACCCAGCATCCTGTAGTACCAGGTGGCGGAGAGCAGGTGCACCGCCTGCCAGCGGGTGAGCACGATCAACACGGCCGCTATGGAGCCCACCAGCAGGAAGACGATCGCGGTGACCGCGTTCACCTTCACCGCCCAGTCGGCCTGGTCGTGGATCCTGCGCCCGGTTACCGGACAGGTGCGGAAGCGGGACTCCGAGGTGGGGTCGTAGCCACCCACCGAAGCACGGACGCCGGTAGTCACTGGTCACCTCCCCGCGCGGCGACATCCGCCGTCACCGGCCCATCCTCCACGATCACCCGCCCCACCATCGTGTGGTGGCCTATGCCGCAGAACTCGTTGCAGATGATCCTGAAGTCCCCGGAGGCGTTGGGGGTGATCCTGAGCCCGTAGTCGTAGCCCGGAACCACCTGGAAGTTCACGTTCACCGGGAAGAGAGAGAAGCCGTGGTTCACGTCCAGCGCGGAGAGGTGCAGTGTGTACTGCGCCCCCTTCTGTAGCTTCAGGATGGGCATCCACTGGTATGCCATCCCTATCAGGTAGATGTCGGAGCCCGGTGGCGGCGCGACTATCGGCATCCCTCGATCGTCGCCGACCCGGTACTGCTGGATGAACTCCTGCGTGCGTGCCATGAATGCCGCGGGCTCCACCGCGCGGCGAATGCCGGACGGGTTTTGCCCACCCTTCCAGTGCCAGAGGGGCATGGTCGCGAAGAGCACCATGCACCAGGCGAAGGCAATGCCCACCCACATCTTCTCCGACTTGTGGGCCGGTTTCCACCAGTTGCCGCGTGGCGATTCCAGCCCGGTATGCGTGTCCGTGGACATGGGAGCCTCAGGGTAGGGTGGCGGGGGGAAGGGTGGCTATCTCCCACAACCCCCACCCCGTGTAGAGCACGGCCACCACGACCACGCCGAGTACGAGAAGCAGGTGGAGGTTGTCGAAGAACCGCTGGCCGATAGGGATGTTCTCAGGCTCCGGCGGCCGTGGATATGGGTGTTCTGGCTCCGACATCGGGGCTCCTGGGAAGGGGAAGTGGGCGAGGGGAGCTGCGCGGAAAATCCTGTCCTTCCAGCTACTGCTCGACCGTAATTTCTGATTTGAGGATGATCTATAGGGGATTGCCCGATCATGATGGGTGATTCGCCCGACGGAATGCCCGGAGAAGCGCCCTAACTTCGCCCTGTACAACCCTCGCCCCCTCCAGATGGCTTCCCCTCCCCGCCCCCTACAGCGGGCCGCCCTGGGCCTCCTCAACCGGGCCGACGCCGCCTTCAATCGCCTCTATGGCTCTCGCTGGAACCCGCTCTACCAGAGCGGCACCATAGTCGTCGCCCTCTTCCTGCTCCTCATCACCACCGGGCTCTGGCTGATCTTCTTCTACCGGATCGGGACCCCCTACGACTCCGTCGCCCGCATAACCGCGGACCCGTGGATGGGGAGGTGGATCAGGTCCACCCACCGCTACGCCAGCGACGCGGCCGTGGTGGCGACCCTCATCCACGCCTTCCGGATGTACGCCCAGGGACGCAGCTGGGGGCCACGGGCGCTCGCGTGGACCACGGGCGTGCTCCTGACGGGGCTCATCTACATCGTCGGGCTCACGGGCTTCGTCATGGTGTGGGACGAGTTCGGCTACCGGGTCGCCAGCGAGGGGGCCCGCCTGCTGGACAGCCTCCCCTTCCTCTCCGAGCCGATAAGTCGCGCCTTCACCGGGGAGCAGGAGCTGCTGGGCCCATTCTTCTTCCTCAACCTCTTCCTCCACATAGCCCTCCCCCTCGGGATGGGGCTCGTCCTCTGGCTGCACGTCTCCCGCGTGGCCAGGCCGATCCTCCTCCCGCCACGACGGCTCATGCTCGCCGTCTTCGCCCTGGTAGTGGTCGCGGCCATCCTGTGGCCTGCCGGGATCGAGCCGCGGGGAAATCCATTCCACCTCCCGGAGACGGTCCGGCTGGACCTGCTCTTCGGATTCTGGCTCCCACTGGTGGCTCCGCTGCCGGCAGGGGTGGCGCTGGGGCTCCTGGCCGCCGCGATCCTGGCCTTCATCCTTGTCCCCACCGTCACCAGGCGACGTGGCGAGGACGTGCCCCCGCCGTCGGTGGTGGACGAGGACATCTGCGTCGGGTGCACGCAGTGCGCGGAAGACTGCCCCTACGGTGCCATCACCATGATCGAGCGGCCGGAGGGTGGACGCTCGGAGCTGGTGGCGCGGGTGGATCCGGCCCTCTGCGTGAGCTGCGGTATCTGCGCCGGCTCCTGCGCGCCGATGGCCGTCGGCCCGGCCGGGCGCACCGGACGCGAGCAGCTGGTCCAGCTCCGGGCGTCGCTCGCCACCCTCACGGAGTCGTGGAACGATGGCGAGGAGGACGAGCTCCCACGCGGACGTCGTCCGGTCGTGGTCTGCTGCGCGCGCGGCGCCAACAGTTGGGGACGCGAGCTGGAGGCGGCGGGCGCAAGGCTCCACCCGGTGGACTGCGCGGGGAGCGTCCACAGCTCCGTGATAGAGATGCTGGTACGCTCCGGCACCCCCGGGGTGCTCGTCCTGGCCTGCCCGCCACGCGACTGCTGGAATCGGGAGGGACCGAAGTGGCTGGAGGAGCGGATGTACAACGACCGGGAGGCGGAGCTGCAGGCCCGCGTGGATCGCCGTCGGGTACGGCTCGCCCATGCCGCTCCGGGTGAGGCGAACGTAGCGCTCGACGTCCTGCGCAGCTTCGTGGCGGACACCACCGAGATGGACCGGCCTAGCGCCGAGGACGAGCTGGAGCTGGGTGTGGAGTGCGTGGTGATGGCCGCGGAGGAGGAACGA
>Ga0206101_1000226_pt1 | contig 12604 bp, 9 predicted proteins | sample 1B0metagenome_FD_148613 | JGI IMG/M metagenome (GOLD analysis project Ga0206101, IMG submission 148613) | Enriched microbial communities from leaf-cutter ant dump, University of Wisconsin, Madison, United States - 1B0 | ecosystem: Environmental > Terrestrial > Nest > Insects nest > Nest dump... | reverse complement strand
AGTAGTTTTATTGACCGCCTTATTAATCAGCGACTTTCAGCCGCCACGTCGTCTGCATCCTCCCCGCCTCGCGGAGCCGCGACAGCTGCTCCGGCGACATGCTGTCCTGCAGGTACGGCAACACGCTCGGCTCCAGCTTTTCCGGCTGCGCTTCCCTGTCTATCACGAATCCCATTCTTTCAAAAAATGCTCTTGCCGCTTCGATGCTGTCAAATTTATTGTCCTCGATATGATGCTGCTCGTAGAACTGCCGGCTCAGGTCGAGCCGGGATTTGTCGAGGTTTTCCAGCAGCTGCTCGTATCCGCCGGGATTTTTGATGTAGATGTCCGCCGTTATCCAGCAGCCGCCCTGTTGCTGCAATATTCTGCGGATGATACCACAGAGCTTTTCTTTCTCCGCCGTATCCAGGTAGACCAGCAACCCTTCGTTCACGATCGCCACCGGTCCCGGCGGAAAGCGGGCGACCGCCGCCGCGAACTGCGTTTCATCCAGCGCGTTCAGCGGCACCAGCTCCAGCGTGCTGCCCGGCGCCGGCCCTTGTGTGGACAGGGCGCGGATGAAGTCTTCCTTCCTGCTGATGATCTCCGGGAGATCGGTGTCTATATAATGGATGCCCGGCTGCTGCGTCTTCGCCAGTCCGCGGAATGAAAAGCCGGACGACAGCTCCAGGATACACTTTGCCGGCGTATCTTCCAGCAGCTGGTCAATGCTCAGGTACCTGTATTCGAAATGAAGCACCCTTGCCCAAAAGGTGGCGGGCTTGTCGCGCACATCCGGCGCATAGGGCTCAGGCGCCGTCATCAGCGCCGCTGCTTCCCTGATAAAAGGAATACGTGTAAGCCCTTTCAACAACAGCAGCGACCGGGCAGAAGGGCTGATGGCGCTGAAGTCGCGGGCGAATAGATCTGGTGATTGCATGGACTACCGTTCAATAGCTCATCAAAGTTAAGGGAGAACTGCCTACCGCTGCGATCTTTCCTGCAAAGGTCTGTCACCGGGTGCGGGCATGTTCATTGTTATGGTCCGTGCTACGGAAATAAAAATAGTGACCGCTCAGGCCATGAAGGAAAAGGATGCGGCTATGAAGGAAGCGCAGCTGCAGCTGCAGGAGGTGAATTGGAAAAAGATCAACAAGGAGATCAGGCGGGAGATGGACAAGGTAGACTGGGCAGCCATACAGAAAGATATCAGCAAGGCTATGGAAGAAAGCAGGAAGGCAATGGAACAGGATGATACGGAAGATTAGCCGGCAAGTCCCGGATCTGTCCTGCTGCAGACGGGCAAGGGTGCACCTGTCGTTGCCGGCGGCGATGCATATGGATACCATGCAGACAAGCAAATAATTCAGGCGGGCGGCTTCCCCGAATCAGAAAATACCGCATTTCCGGTATTTTTTTTATTAAATTATGTCACTAATCTTGCAGCTACGTAAGCGTAGCGCAGTCGCAGTCACAACTGCTCAGCCGGTACGCTTCTGCATTGTTAAACAAAACAGATACAGTATGAGGAAAGCAATACTACACACGTTGATGATACCGGCGCTTGCCTGCTCCCTGAACCTGGGCGCACAGGTGCCGGGCACTACAGGCGCCGTAACCGGCAAGGACGGGATCACCTATGCAACGGTTGTCGCCCTGGATACGCTTGTCTGGACGCAGCAAAACCTGGGAGCGACGCAGGCAGGCACGTCTTTTACGGATTCGAATGCCTACGGCGACCTGTACCAGTGGGGACGCTGGCGGGACGGGCACCAGACGCGGAATCCCGATAATATCACAACCACGCAGGCATCGCCCAATGACCCGAGTGGTTATAACAGCCAGCCCGGGAATCCTTTTTATGCCGGCTGGTGGTGGAATGCAAGTACCGGCGGAGGCTGGCACTGGACGGCTGCCACCCCGGCGGACATTGACAGCGCAACCGGCTGCGACCCCTGCAAGCAATTACTGGACAGCACCTGGCATGTGCCGACAAACGATGAATGGCGTATCGTATTGAGCCGCGAAGGTATCAGCAATTCAGCGACGGGTTTCAGCTCTAATCTGAAATTAACAGGCGGAGGGCGCCGGGACGCTTCGTCAGGCAACAAAACTTCCGTGGGTTTACGCGGATATTATTGGTCATCCGTTGTATGCAACAACTTCGGCAACGGCACACAAACCGCCTATCAAGTCAATATCGGGGGATCCAGCGCGAGCGCAACGGCCTGCAGGGCCGTAGGGGACGGGATGGCTATCCGTTGTGTAAAGTCACCGGTTCCCTCTACCGCTATTAAAGCAACATCCGGGTACGGATCACTCAACATTTATCCCAATCCCGCCAACGGCTCCGTAACGATCCGCAATATCCCGAACGGCGCAACGCTGCGGATAGCAGATATTACAGGCAAAACGGTGTACAGCACTGCCGCTGCAACGGCAACGGAAACCGTAAATACTGCCGGTTTTGCAGCCGGGGTGTACACCGTTCAGGTAATCAACAACGGAGCCGTTTTCAACGGGAAGCTCGTTGTAGCCAGGTAAGTCCGGTTTGAGATCAGGCAGCTTTAATCCGGTTGATGCCGGATTAAAGCTGCCTCAATCCGGTGAGGCGGTTCCGGTCATCCACGCCTTTGGACTGGATCAGCACCTTGAATGTATGCCCCATGTCCATGAGCAGTGTGTTGCTGAGCATGGCTGCTTCTGCCGCTGCCTTTGCGATGTCTTTTCTCGTGGAAAAAGTGTTCAGGATATAGTCTTTTATACCCAGCGAAAGCAGGAAGTGACACTGGTCCGTAAAGCCGCACTCCGTCAGCCCGGCGGCCCTGCCCCAGTGACGCAGGGCGGAGAAGTTCACGTGCGCCGTTATGTCCTGCTGCCCGATATTTTCATACAGCCTGTCGGTCACGGCATGCCTGTGGTAGCATAAAAGCGTGCCCTGGCTCCTGTGCGCTTTGTGCAGCGCTGCGGACTGGTAGCCGTAATCTATCGTCATCACATACCCTTTCTGCAATGATGCCGCTGTTTCCCGCAGCCAGTCAATAGCCTGGAGATTTATTTCCATCCTGCAGCCTTCCTGGAGCGTTATCTCCAGCGCGGATAAATAGTCACGCAGCGCCTGCCCTGCCGGCCTCAGTATTTCGACGAACCCGTTGCCGTCGCGGTAGTCAACGAATACTTCCATGAGCTCCTGCTGCATCACCACCTGGTGAACGGGGAAATTGTCTATGAGCTCGTTGGAAAGGATGCAGCCGTGAATGGCCGGCATATCCTTTATCTGCTCGTACCAATAAACTTTTTCACTGAGCTGCTGCTGCGCCACAGCGCACGCAAACGGGTTTCGCTCGATGATATGGTACCGGAGCCGGCGATACATTTCCCCATTGTCCTGCAGGTAGCTGAGGATATCACGGCAGAGTGTGCCGTTGCCCGCGCCGTATTCGACGATGGTAAACGCCTCTTCGCCGAGGATGCGCCACATCTCTTCCAGCTGCCTGCCGATCATCGCGCCAAAGGCAGGCGTAAGGGATGCGCTGGTATAAAAGTCGCCGTCAACGCCTATCCTGCTGCGGGGCGCGGTATAGTATCCCAGACCGGGATAATACAGGCACATCTCCATAAAGTCCCGGAAACAGACAGGGCCGTTCTTCTTTATCTTCTCTATAATTACCCGGGAAAGCTCCATAGCCTGCAGGACAGCTAAAAAAACGTTCCACAGGCGCCGCGATAATATTAAAGCCGCTGCCCGGCAGCGCTATAAACGCAATAATTGCACGGCAAGCCGGGGCTGCGATAAAGACCTGTTATTTCGCCAGCCCCAGTATCAGCGACTCCTTGATCAGCTCGGCCACGTTCCTGACATTCAGCTTGGAAAGTATCCGCGCGCGGTAATTTTCCACGGTATAATAGCTCAGGAAAAGCTCTTCCGAGATCTTTTTGGTGGTGTCCCCATTCACGATATACTGCAGGATCTCCTTTTCCCTTGCGCTTAAAGAAGTGTTGATCGTGTTGTTCCGTATTTTGTCCAGCTCCTTTACTTTTTCAATAACAGCCGGGTCTATAAACCGCTTGCCCTGCGCGACGATCTCTATCGCCTTCAGCAGCTTGTCGGGAGCGGTGGTCTTCAGCAGGTAGCCGTGTACGCCGTGCTTCATGATCGCGTTGAGATAAATGGCATTGTCAAAATTGGTAAGCACGAGTATGTTTATGGAAGGATATTTTTTCAGGATAACCGGCGCCAGCTGATCGCCTGTTTTGCCGGGCAGCTGGATGTCGAGCAGCAATACGTCCGGCACTTCTTTTTCCAGTCCTTTCAGCAGCTGCTCGCCGTCGGGGTAGGTATTGCAGATGGACAGGTGGCTGTAGTTGGCCAGCATGTTTTTCAGCCCGTCAATGATCATGGGATGATCGTCTGCTATGGATATCTTTATGTTCATGAGGCGAATGCCATTTTTATCTTGTTGTCATCGAACCGGATGCTGACGGCTGTTCCCTTGCCTTCCTCCGTATCTATATACATCTCTCCCTGCAGGGCCTGCACCCGGTAGCGGAGGTTCTGCAGGCCGAAGCCGCCGCTGTTATCGGCTTTGGCGAAGCCGTCCCCGTCATCTTCCACGAATATATGGATTTCCCCGTCGCGATGCGCCAGGTCCACCTCTGCCCTTGTAGCGCGTGCGTGCTTGATGACATTCTGCACCAGCTCCTGTATCATGCGGTACAGCATCAGCTCCAGGTCTTTGGGCAGCGGATGGTCCAGCCCGGTAACGCGCAGGCTGATGTGCAGCTTTCCTGTTGCGTTGATATTGCTGCACCATATCTGCAGGGCTTCCGCGAGGCTGTGGCTGGCGAGTATGCCCGGCATCAGGTTATGCGCCGTCTTGCGCAGCTCGTCGGTGGTATCTTCCAGCATGTCCATGAGCGAGGACAGCTCGTCCAGCCCGTAAAGGTGCTCATACCGCTGCTTTACCGCGCCGAAGTTCATTTTAATAGCTGCCAGCATCCCGCCGATTCCGTCGTGGAGCTCATAGGCAATGCGGGTGCGCTCCCGCTCTTCGCCTTTTATGCTGGCTTTGAGGACGTTGATCTCCTTTTCCTGCTGCAGCAGGCGCAGCTGGGTTTTCTGTTTATTCCGGAGATTATGGTAGAATACGGAGCTGATGGCAATGATGATGAGCAGTCCGGATATGGCCATCCCCAGCCAGACATTTCTCTGCGTGACCTTCTGCTGCTCTTTTGCCAGCAACAGCAGCTTGGCCGATATTTCGCGGTCTTTCTCCGCGGTGCGGTATTTTACATCCAGTGAATCCACCGCTGCATTTCTTTTGGCGCTGAGCAGGCTGTCCCGCAGATCCACATAAGGGAACAGGTAGTCCAGCGCTTCTTTATAACGGCCCATGTTGCGCAGGATGTCTGCCATGACATACCATGTCACGGTAAGGTTCACATTTTTTATCGTATCGCGCCTGCCCGGGTCCGCTGCTATCCGGAGCGCCTGCTGCATATAGTCCAGCGCCTGCTTATCCTCTTTCAGCATATGGTGGGCAATCCCCAGGTTGCTGTATATATCCAGCGAGACCGCCGCTTTCGTCTCCTGCGCTATGGCCAGCCATTTGTCCAGGTAGTAAATGGCCGAATCCGGCATGGCATTGGCAAGGTAGATCTCCCCCATCTTGCTCAGCACGTTCTTTTCCTGCTGCGCTTCCGTTGCCGTGCGGAAGGCCTGATGCATGTATTGCAGGCTCTCGTCCTTTTTTCCCATGCCGATGCTGGCAGAAGCCATGATACCATATAGCTGGGACAGGCAGGAGCTGTCCCCTTTACGGATGGACAGGTCCACCGCTTTCTGCGCGTACTGCATGGATTTCCTGTACAGGGAATTGCCCGCTTCGATGCCCGATATATTGGCATAAAGGCGGATCATCCTGGCCGTATCCTGTATCCAGGTGGCGATGTTCAGCCCGTTCAAAAGATAGGTAAGCGCGGAATCGGTCCTGCCCAGCTTGTAATAAGCGACCCCCATGTTGGTATTAAAGTCAATGAACACCTTCTTGTACGTACCGAGGGGCATGGAGAAATAAGGCAGTGTCTTTTTATAAAAAAAGATCGCCTGCCGGTAGTCGTTCTTTACGCCATAGCAGGAGCCGATGTTCAGCAAGGCTTTGCACACGCCGGTATGATACCCGTTCAGCAGGCTGTAGTCAAAAGCCTTTTTATAGATCAGCATGGCGCTGTCCGGGGACTGGTAGATCATTTTGTTTCCCTGCTCTATCCATTCCTGAATGGCGGCATTGTCCAGCTTATAGTTGGATAAAAGATTGCTGTTCAGCATACCGGAAAAGTAATCCTGCTTCTGGGCATGTAATGCAGCGGCGGAAAAAGCGGCAAGGCAAAGCAGCGCGTGGCGAAGAAGACGGAACATTTCCATACCGGGAGTGCAATTGCAGGATTTGCCGGAAGGGTTTTTGCTATACCTAAAATTAGCCACTTTAACGGAAATAAGCCTCGTGCTCCTGCCGGCAACAGCATATTAGTGAAATAAAAATGACTGGGATCAGTCTATTCCGGCAGACTGCTACAAATGACATTTGTAGGAGCGCTTCAATTAAAGTTAAACAATCAAAATCAAGTCAAATGAAAAAACTACTACTCAGGACACAGCTGCTGTTTTTCTATCTGCTCCTAACCGGCATGACGGCAAATGCCCAGGCGCTGGAATGGGTGCAGAGCATGGGAGGAACCGCCGGCGACCAAAGCAGGAGCATGGCGACGGATAAGGACGGAAATGTGTATGTAACGGGGACCTTTAACGGCACTGCGGATTTCAACAACAGGAGAGGTATTGATACCCTTAAGTCCGGCGGCGGCACCGATATCTTCCTGGCCAAATACGATGCTGCAGGGAAATACCTGTGGGCGATAAAGATGGGCGGCACCGCCGCTGATTATGGCCAGGGCGTTACGGTAGATGCTGCCGGCAATGTGTACGTTGTCGGGTATTTCGTCCTGAAAGCGACCTTCAACCCGGCGGGCGGCGATACGCTGCGCGCGGGAGCCGGGTTCAATGATATTTTTGTCGCCAAGTACGATGCGAACGGCAACTATAAATGGGCCGTCAATATGGGCGGCTCCGGCATCAACTACGGCTATGGCATTGCCGTAAGCGAGGCGGGGGAAGTATATGTTACCGGCTCTTTCTCCGGCAGGACGGATTTTGATCCCGGCGCGGCGGCGGGCGATACCGCTTACCTGACCGCTTACCCGACAAGCTTCTTCAATCCGGGCTATGATATATTCGTAGCCAAGTATGACTCGACCGGTAACTATCTGTGGGCAAAAAGCATGGGAAGCGACAATTCCTCGGATTACGGCTATGGTATTGCCGTAGACAAGTCGGGCAATGCTTATGTGACGGGGTACTTTTCCCGGTGGGCGGATTTTGATCCGGGCTCCGGGGCGGCCGTCCTGGAGGCAAGAGGGACCATCGGCAATGATGGTTTTGTGGCAAAATACGATAAGAACGGTAATTACATTTGGGCCAAAGGCATAGGAAGCAAGTATGATGATAATGGCCTGGGCATCGCCCTGGATCAGGGAAGCAATGTGTATGTTACCGGCTATTTCTCGGATACGGCGGCTTTCTATGATACTACGTCCACGCCCGGCGCAGCGGTGAAAGCGGACTCCGTGATCTCTGCCGGGAACTATGATATGTTCCTCGCCAAATATGACTCGGCCGGCCATTATCTGTGGTCGAAAACACTGGGCGGGAAAAATGATGAGGTCGGCTACGGTGTCAGCGTCGGGAGAGGAGGGATGGTATGCATCACCGGCTACTTCAGCGATACGGCTGTCTTCAAGGGGGCCGATACCCTTACCGCTTCCGGGAGCTGGGATGCGTTTATCGCTAAATTCAACCCGGACGGCCATTATAAATGGGCAGGCAGCCTGGGCGGCAGCCAGGCGGATATCGGCTACGGGATATCCTGCGATCAGCAGGGGAATATCTATGCCACAGGATATTATACCGGCGCCGCCGACCTTGAGCCGGGACCGGGTACGGCGAACTTCCTGTCGAGGGGCGGCACGGACATCTACCTGCTAAAGCTGATCTGCAGCGATACTTCTTCATCGTCGCTGCAGCTGCAGGAATGCGGTGCAAGCTTCACGCTGAACGGCTATACTTATACTGCCAGCGGCACCTACAGGCAGACGCTGACAAACAGCTCCGGCTGCGACAGCAACATTACCGTACACCTGGAGCTTTCCGATCCGAGAGCAGCCATTAATGTGAGCGGCTTCACGCTCAGCACCACCACTCCGTTTACTTCCTATCAATGGATAAAGGAGGGCGCCGGCATCCCCGGCGCAACGGACAGCACCTATGTGGTAACGGAGAACGCCCGCTACCAGGTTGCCGTTACCGATGAGCATGGGTGCACGGATACCTCTGATGTTTATACCGTCACCAATGTGGGCATTGACGGGAACAGCATGGCGGCGCAGATAAAAATTTATCCCAATCCCGCCCGGGACATGGTATATATCTCCAGTCCCGTAGCGGTCAATGCGGTGCTGACGACCGTGGAGGGAAGGGATGTGCTGCGTGCGGATCATGCGCAAAGCCTTTCCCTGAGCGGCCTTCCGGGAGGCGTTTATTTCCTGCGTATTTCGGATGAGGAGCACAGGCTGATCAGGATAGACAAGGTGATTAAAGAATAGCACGACGGTAAGGTACTGTTTGCAGGAAGACAATTCAGATAGCAGCGGGGAGCGCTATGTATAGTGTCCCCCGCTGCTTTTTTATTGCGGCAGATGCTTCCGAGAAATGAGCGGCCCACTTATTCCACAAGTCCCAGCTGGAGCGCCTTTTTGACAAGCGTGGCGGTATTCTTCACATCGAGCTTGATCAGGATGCTGATCCGGTAGTTTTCTACGGTGTGGAGGCTGAGGAACAGCCTTTCCGCTATCTCGGGACTGGTATCCCCGTTGACGATCATGCGGAGCACCTCCTTTTCCCTCGGGGTCAGCGTTGACTTCAGGGAAGCCGTGCGTTTGCGGGTGGCGGACAGCTCGCGCAGCTTTGACTCCATGCTGGGCTCTATATATTCCCCGCCGCCATAGACGGTCTCAATGGCGTGTATCAATACTTTCTCTTCCGTGCTTTTCAGCAGGTATCCTTTGACACCGTGGCGCAGCATATTGGAAACATAAAGCGCGCTGTCGAAGTTGGTAAGGATGATGATGCTCAGATCCGGGTATTGCCTGAGGATCACAGGCGCCAGCTGGTCTCCTGTTTTCCCGGGCATCTGGATATCCAGCAGCAGGACATCGGGCATATGCTCTGCCAGTCCTTTCAACAGGGATTCTCCGTCGGGATATGTGCCGGTCAGAACAATGTACGGGTATTCCGCGAGCATATTCTGGAGCCCTTTAATGATCATGGGGTGGTCATCTGCAATAGCAATCTTGATTTTCATATTCAGCTTTTGCATCAGCGCGGGAAAGGTCAGCTGTTAGCTAATTTAAGTTTTTCCAGCTCAAACTCAATATAAACGGTTGTATTTTTTCCTTTGGCGGACATGACCGACAGGATGCCTTCCAGCGCAGATATCCTGTATTGAAGGTTCTGGAGGCCGAAGCCGTTATTCGGCTCTTCAGGGTCAAATCCGGTGCCGTTATCCTCTACCGTAATGCTAAGTCTGCCTTCATACTGCATGATCTGGATAATCGCTTCCGTAGCATTTGCATGCTTGGCAACATTCTGTATCAGCTCCTGGGAGATGCGGTAAATGAACAGCTCGGTACCTTTATCCAGCTCATCCAGTATGCCGTTGAGCTGGAGGTCAATGCGCAGGCTGCTGCCGGAATTGATATGGGCGCAGTAGATGGTCAGCGCTTCTTCAAGCCCGTGTTTTATCAATACGTCGGGCATGAGGTTATGCGCTGTTTTGCGTACTTCCTCATTGGTTTCCTCGAGCATGCGCATCACATCCCGGATGGCCGGCAGTCCGGATATCTGCGGATATTGCCTGCGTGCCGTTCCGAGGTTCATTCTTACTGCGGTCAGCATACCCCCGATACCGTCGTGCAGCTCCCGTGCGATCCGGAGCCGCTCTCTTTCTTCCCCTTTCATCATCGCTTTAAGCTGACCGATCTCCTGTTCCTGCTGCAGGATGCGGATCCTGTTTTCCTGTATGGTCTGCCTGTGCCGGTAGGTCCTGTACACGATCAGCAGCAGCAGCACTAGGCTGATGGCTCCTGCTGTGATCCCCGCGATCCATATGTTCTTGATTTCCAGGTTCCTTTTCTGCTGCATGATGAGCAGCTGCTTTTGTGTAAGCTCTTTGTCTTTCTGTGCGGTGCGGTACCTGATCTCGAGCTGGTTTAAATTCCGGCTGGATTTCTGTCGTGTTGCGCTGTCTTTGAATCTGATATACTCATCCTTATGCTTCAGCGCCTTTTTGTAATTACCGGTCTTAATATACAGCTCGGAGAGCAGCTCATGTATCGTCTCCATGGTATTTACCCGCGCCCCGTGGGTGTTGCTCAAAGCAGCCAGCAGCAAAGACTCCGATGTTTTATACTCGCCCATCAGCAGATAGGCATTGGCGATCATAACGGAGGTATGATTTTTAAAATCCTCGGTGACCCTGTTGTTGGCATGCAGCTTTTGCGCTTTCAGCAGGTATGCCAGCGCTTCATGAGGCATGCTGCGTTCCAGAAAAGCGCTGCCCAGGTTCATCAGCGCGCCCTGCTCCAGCACTTCCGAATGCTGGTCTTTTGCGATCTGCAATGCCAGCTTGAGGTAATATGCAACCTGACCCGTATCCTGCCTGGTGAGCCTGGAAAGAATGTAGGCCTTGTTAATGTACAAATAGCCAAGCGCAATAGCATCCTTTTCCTTTTTGAGGATAGCTTCTGCCTTATCCAGGTAATAAAGGGTCCTTTCAGGAGGCAGCATGCCCGCGAGATTGGTGTACATAAAGCTTCGCGACATGGTGGAAGAAAACTTCTCCGCACACGACAGCGCCTTGTAGATAGACTGTACCGCTGCTTCGTACATGCCCAGGTTGCGATAGGCGTTGCCGATATTATTGTATAAAGTGGACAGGGCTTTCAGATGACTGCCGGTTTTACAGAATTCAAGCGCCAGGTGATAGAATTGTAATGCCCGCTGGTTTTCTCCCGCTTCCTGGTAAAGTGTGCCCAATTCTCCCGATGAAGACATTGCCCCGTAGCTGTATGCCTGCGTCGTGCTTAAGGATAATGCCTGCTGGAACAGGTGTTCCGCAGAGTCCCGGTCGGACTCCGCGATCGCTCTTCCTGCATCAATCAGGCGCTGGATGTACAGGGTGTCGTACTTTCTTAAATACCCCGAAGTCTGAACGGAAGCCCTTTCTATTGCAGGGTCTTTGGCAAAAAGCGTGTCTCCCGCATATGCCGCAGGAATACTTCCAGGCAGCAGCAGGATCAAGGAAAACCGGAGCAGTATGTAAATGGTATTTCTGATGCTGGCAATAATACAATTATTTGACCGGGCCCGGTGAGCCGTCCGGACAAAATTGCATTACGAAAAAAATTATGAACCGAACCCACTGGGTTTTGAACTACCTGATCAGGATAATTTTGGCCGTTACTATAAAAATCAGACTATGTACAGAAATCAACGCATCAGAAGATTAACGGCTCGTGTTAATGGCCGGCCGGTCCGGGTATTTTCTATCTGGATCAGCCTGTTCCTTTCTGCTATCCAGGTGAACGCCCAATATAGCCTCAAAGGATGGGGCAATGGCGGCGGATGTATCGGCGACGGAACGACAAACAAGCAGACCACGCCGGTATTGGTGGATAACGGATCCGGTCCGGGCGGCATGTTCACAGTGGTTTCAGCCGGGCAGGATCATTCCATGGGCATCAAGGAAGACGGCAGCTTATGGGTCTGGGGTGAAAATACGTTCAGTCAGCTGGGGGACGGGGCTACTGCCGCCAGGACCACCCCATATATGCTCGACGATGGAAAAGGCGCAGGAGGGAAATGGGTCTCCATACATGCGGCCTATGAATATTCCCAGGGGATCAAGGAAGACGGCAGCCTTTGGGCATGGGGCTCGAATACTACCGGGTATCTGGGAGACGGCACTACCAATGGCAGATCCACACCGGTGAAAATAGATGACGGCACCGGTGCGCATGGCAAATGGGTCATCATAAACGGCGGTGGGAATATATACTTACTGATCGGGCATGGCGTGGGCATCCGCGAAGACGGCAGCCTCTGGACCTGGGGAGATAACAGCCAGAACCAGCTTGGAGACGGCACCACCACAAGAGCGCTGCAGCCGAAAATGATTGATGCGGGAACAGGGGCTGCGGGTAAATGGACCGCTATCACCTGTGGTATGGTGTATAATATCGCGATCCGTGAAAACGGGAGCCTCTGGGCCTGGGGATCAAACGGGGCGAACCAGCTGGGAGATGGCACAACAACCAACAGGAGCGCACCGGTGCAGATAGATCCGGGAACAGGCGCCGCAGGTAAGTGGAAGAAAGTGTCCGCCTTTGGCGCACACACGCTGGGCATCCGCGAAAACGGCAGCCTGTGGGCGTGGGGATATAACGCAGACGG
>Ga0206101_1000225_pt1 | contig 12620 bp, 13 predicted proteins | sample 1B0metagenome_FD_148613 | JGI IMG/M metagenome (GOLD analysis project Ga0206101, IMG submission 148613) | Enriched microbial communities from leaf-cutter ant dump, University of Wisconsin, Madison, United States - 1B0 | ecosystem: Environmental > Terrestrial > Nest > Insects nest > Nest dump... | reverse complement strand
AACTTACATCCTGTAAATGGGCTGCCTTAAACTTGCATACTACGAACAAAAAATACCCCTGAAAATGGTGTATGGAGGAAAGTATGCGGGCAAAAAATCCGTACAGAGGTTTTATTCTGTAGATCCGTTACAATCCAAAATGCCGGAGTGGTCGTCGTACAACTATGGATATTGCAACCCGATCACCTGGACAGACAGTACAGGAATGCAGCCAGATGATCCTAACTGGCATCCGCCAATGAGCGCCCAGCCAGAGGGAGGATTTAAAAGTGGTGTAGGCTCATCCTGGAACCCAATTGAATTACCGGAAGTAACAGTTACTGCACAAGCAAATCAGCCGGCAGGTGAAGTGTCTGGCGGCGGGGAGCTGGGTATGAATTTCACCTGGGGTATGGATGAGCCGTTGGCTTCATTAGATGATCTGCAACAGAATGTCACTGTTTATTTTGATACACCGCTTACCCTTTCTGGGGAGGTTAAGGAAAATACGTCAGGAAACAGCAAAGGAAATATTACGGCAGCTGATTACGAAAGAATTGCCGAGAAGTTAGGAGTTGAACCTGCTGTTATTCAAGCTATAGCTGAAGTAGAATCGTCGGGAGGCGGTTTTAATAAAGACGGTAGTGTGAAAGTACGTTTTGAAGGGCACCAGTTTAAGAAGTATTTAACCAAGCAAGGGGTTGATGTAAATGCGCTTATACAACAGGGATATGGGGACATTATTTATAGTTATTCCGAAAGGGGAAATAAACCACATGGCTATAGCGCATACAATAAGGCAGCAGGGTTAAACGAAAAGGGTGCCATATATGCAACATCGTTTGGCGCTTTCCAGATTATGGGATTTAATTATAGTGCAGCAGGACATAAATCTATGGAAGCATTTAAAGAGGCACAAAGCACATTTACAGGCCAGGTTGAATCGTTTATCAATTTTGTTTCCAAAAACAAGGAGTTGCTACAAGCTATGAAAAATAAAGACTTTGCGACCTTTGCAAGATTGTATAACGGCCCGAATTATTCATCTAATCAGTATGATATAAAAATGCTTGCTAAGTACAACAAGTACAAAAACTAAATATAATGAGTATTAGGGTGCGTGTAGCGATACTGGTTTTTTTATTTTGCTTGAGTGGCTGTCAAGGAACTGGTCAGATAAAGACTGTCCAGTCGGGTTATTATGAAAGTGCAATGCCTTTATATCTTTCTTTTGATAGCACTCATCATCTTATTACTGGCTATATTGAAATACACTCCGATGAGCCTAAAGATAAGTTTGTATGTCAGTTGTACTTTACAGGTAAAATAATCCCGGGGGATAAAATCCCGATAATTTTTCATCAATATAGTATTGATACAACCAAGTCATACACAGGCTGGATGCTTATCAACTCTGCTACTGAAGTTACAATTAAAAGTGATGAACTCCTTATGCCTTGTTCCAATCTTATTGATATATCCAATGGTGAGGAAGTTGAGCTGAAAGAAACAAGGCCTTATACCAAAATCGCTATTCTGAAGGTAAGTAAACAAAATTTATTTAAGGCACCGGACAAAGGAAGCCAGCTGAAATCCTACGTAATACAGAATGATCCATTAGGGATAATAAAAGAGGAAGGGGAATGGCTTTTGATAAGATATTTAAGGAATGAAAAAATAGAGGCGTGGCTTCCCAAAACGAGCATCTGGTAATCTTCTCAAGAGATATTACATACTAACCCGCAATTTGCCTGTAGATGTTTTCTGTGTCCGGAGGGTTACGAAATGAATATCATTAAAGCAATGCCTGTAATTTAGTTTGTTTGATAAATGCGTCGAGCAGCGCGAATACGTGCTGTTTGTTCTCCGGGGAGAGTTTTTGTATCTCGCGTAATCTTTTCAGTGTTTCTTCATCAATGTGCTCGTACTGTCCGTCCTTTGTGAGGTAGTCGAGGGTGACGCCGAGAGCGTCGGCAATTTTAGCGGCGACGTCAATGGAGGGTGTATTTTCCCCGCGTTCGTATTTACCGATAATATCGCCTGAGGTACCGACCAGTTTACCGAGGTCTGCCTGCTTGATTTTTTTCTGTTTTCTGAGGAGCGCCAACCTGTCTGCAAAAGCCATAAATACCTCGTTTTTAAGTGTTATTTAAGCGTGTTCTACAAAAGTAGGCTACTTATAGGTTAAATACAATCAGGATAACTCTTGTTCAAAACTGAAAAATGGGTTAGATTTGTGAGGTATTTATCAGGTCAGAAAATTTTTAAAAAGACAGGGTTATGGGAAAACGACATACATCAAGGCAGATAAAGCTGCATCCGCGGCACCGGGCCTTATCATGGGGGAGGTATAAAATAGTTCCCTGGCTGACGCTATCTGGGGTATGGCTGGAAACGCTCGGGTTCCATGCCGGGGAGTGGGTACGGATCACTACGCGGGAGCGGTTGCTGATCATCGAGCCGCTGGAGGGATCGGCGGAAGAACTGCGCAGCTGCAGGTCGGAACTCCGGGAAGTAAAGCGCACCCTTAAAGAGCTTTCCAAATGACGATAGCGCAGATAAAGGAACAGTTGGGCCTGGCTGATATAATCAGGCATTACGGCCTGAAGGCGGACAAGCACGGCCGGCTGAGATGCCCGTTCCATGACGACCGTACGCCGAGCCTGCAGCTTTACTACAAGACGCAGACGGCGTACTGCTTTTCTACCGGCTGCCGTACCCACGGCAGATCCATGGACGTGATAGACTTCATCATGCACTACGAAAAATGCACGAAGGGCGAGGCGATCAGGAAAGCGGAGCAGCTGACCGGCGCCGGGCCGGTGCCGCCCCCGTCCCCCGCACCTGGCGCTGCCGGTGAAAGGACGATGTTTTTGGATCGTATGTTTACGTACTTCAAAAATGCGGTGCATAACTCGAAGCCTGCGCGGGACTACCTGGCAAGCCGCTGCATAGACTTCCGGAAAACGGAAGCGGGCTATAATGCGGGGCAGTTCCATCACGGCACGCGGAAGGATGAAACGCTGATCGGCCAGTGCCTGCAATACGGTCTGCTTATGGAGCTGGGGGCGAAGGCAAGGACGGGGGAAGCGGCCTATAAACCTTTTGGCAAATGGTGCATTGTGTTTGCCCTGCGTAATCCCGTGCATGAGATTACCGGTTTATACTTCCGCAGCACGATCAACGACAAGGATCAGCGTCATTTTTATTTACGGGACAGGTCGGGCCTGTACCCCGGGTACCCGGACCGGGCGGCAAGGCGGCTGATCCTGACGGAGAGCATTATAGACGCGGCCACGCTGCTGGAGCAGGAACCCATTAAAAGCCGCTATGCGGTGCTGAGCCTGTATGGGGCCAACGGTTTTACGGAAGAGCACGGGACGGCCATCCGGGGGCTGGAGCAGCTGGAAGAGCTGATCTTCTTTCTGAACGGCGACGAAGCGGGACAGGCGGCTGTGTCGAAATACGGAGCCGTATTAAGATCGGGGCGCCCGAAGCTGAAGATCACCGTTGTGGCCGTTCCGCAGGATGAAGATGTGAACAGCCTGGTGCAGGGCCACAGCCCTGAAATCCTCACCCACCTGTTAGATACGCGGAAGGAGCTGGATTTTATTCTTTCAACTGATGCAGCTGCCGGTACTGAAAAGCCTGCAGTACTTCCGGCTGCTGCAACTGCTGCAGTGCCGTCCTCTCCGCCGGAGGCGCTGCCGGGCCTGGACACGCAAAACCCGTACAACCTGAAATACCGGGGCCGTGCGGCGCTGTACCAGGTCAGGGGTTTTAGGGCGGAACAGCCGGACAGCCTGCGGGTCACGCTGCAGGTAATCGTTCAACAACCGGAACACATGCCGATATGACACAAAACATCACCCTGAAGCTGGATCTGTATGAATACAGCCAGGTAGCGCGTACCTGTAAACTCATTGCGCAAAAGCTGGGACTGCGGGAAGACGAGGTGGAGGCCGACCTATGCCGGCTGACGGGATTACTGGAACAGTACCGCGACGGGCAGCCGTCCGGGCCGTCCGGTCGCCGTGAAACCCGGGTGGAGGTACCTGCTGCCACGGCGACGCAATGTATCGCGTTCCTGAAGGAAGCGAACCTGCTGCAGCGGATCAATGAGCTGATCGGGCGTGCGGGGATCACCGGCGAGGAAACGAACCGTATTTTACTGTTCGTGATCGCCAGCAGCTACAAGATGCCGGACACGCTGCACGGGCTGATACAGGGCAGCAGCGGGAGCGGCAAGACGCGGCTACTGAAGGTGATCAGCGGGCTGATGCCGGAAGAAGACGTGAAGCGGTACACGCGGGTGACGGACAACAGCTTTTACAACCAGGAGGAGTATTTTTTTGTGCACAAGCTGCTGTGCTTTGAAGACCTGGACGGGCTGAAGGAGGACGCGCAGCTTGCGGTGCGCGAGCTGCAAAGCAACGGTATCCTGATCACCTCTACAAGCGTCAAGGACAGCAGCGGCCGGATAAGCGGCGGGGAGCGGACGGTAAGGGGGCCTGTCGCCTCGCTGGCATGCACCACCAGGGGAGAAGTTTACGAAGACAATATCAGCCGCTGCTTTTTAATAGCGGTTGACGAAAGCAGGGAACAGACGGGCCATATCATCCGTTACCAGAATGAGCTGTCGGCGGGGCTGATAGACCGGGAGCAGGAGCGGCAGGCAGGCGCATTTATCCGTAACTGCATCCGTCTGCTGAAGCCGTACGAAGTGATCAACCCGTATGCGCATAAGCTCCGGCTGCCCGAGGAGGTGCATAAAATCCGGCGTTTAAATGATCTGTACCAGAGCTTTGTCCGGCAGATCACGCTGCTGAACCAGTACCGGAGGAAACAGGACAGGCAGGGGCGCCTGATCAGCGAGAAGGAGGATTTACAGGCGGCGTGCGACATACTGTTCGAGAGCATCCTGCTGAAGGCGGACGAGCTGGACGGGCCGCTGCGGGGCTTCTACGAGCGGCTGAAATCGTTTGTGGAGCCGAAGGGCAGGGACTATATGTTCAACCGCTTTGAAGTACGGACCGCCACGGGCGTCAGCAAGACGCAGCAGCATTACTACCTGCAAAAGCTGGTGCGCCTGGAATACCTGCGTCAAAGCGGCTTTGCCAACCGGGGTTTTACCTACCGGATCGTGCATTGGGATAATATGGCTGCCCTGCGGGGCAGGATAAAAGACAGCCTGCAGCGCCAGCTGGATGCGCTGTAAGTACGATTAAGCAACCTGGAATACCGAACGCCACCGGACACCGGGCCGAACACCAGCACCCTTGCCTGTAAAGGGAAAGGCCGTAAAAAGTCCCTGGCGTTCACTGTTCCGCAAAGTGCATATCTATGGGCAAACCGTCAGACATCGTAGTGGCCAGCGCCGGCTTCCGGGAGCTGTCCGCTCATTTTTACGTTTACCTGCAGCAGCTGGGTTACAGCGCCAGGTACAACCGGTCAAAGGTGCTGATGCTGCATGAATTTTTACACTGGCTGGAATGCCGGGGCATAGCCAATATCAGCGCGGTGAGCGCTGCGGATCTTCACCGGTATTACGGGTACCTGTGCGAACGTCCGGGCAAAAAGGACGGCGGTATCCTGTCGCCGTCAACGGTACACCGTCATTTACTGGTCGTACGGGACTTGTTTATCCTGCTCCACCAGGAGGGGCGGCTGGGCAGCCATCCTTTTGGGGGCTTGTCGTTCACCCGTCCGCCGGGAGAAAGGCCGGCGCGTACGATACTTACCCCGGGAGAGATACGGCAGCTTTACAAAGCTTCCGTGACGGCGCAGGAACGGGCTATCCTGAGCCTGGCCTATGGTTGCGGGCTGCGGGCGGGTGAGCTGGAAAAATGCAATGTGGAGGATATAAAGCTGTCGGAGAAGCTGCTTGTCGTCCCGGAAGGCAAGGGTAACAAAAGGCGGGTGATCCCCCTGAGCGGGGGCGTGGTCAGGGACTTGTCCGCATACTATTACCGGGAGCGTCCCCTGCTTGCTGCCGGGCGGGATCACCGTCCGTCGGAGCAGGCGTTTATCCTTCACAGCCGGGGCGGGCGGATGCACGACGATACGTACAACAAATACCTGAAAAGGATCATAGCGCGCACGGGCAGCGCAGTAATCCGGGAGAAAGGGATCACGATACACAGCCTGCGGCACAGCATCGCCACCCATCTGCTGGCGGAAGGGGTCAGCGTAGAGCAGGTACGGATGTTCCTGGGTCACGCCAGCCTGGAAACTACCCAGCTCTATACCCATATCAGCCAGGGGCAGCTAAGCAGGCTAATCGAATAGGTCATGGAACTGAAAACATATTTACAACAGCATTACAGCCCGACGGCCACTGCCGGCTATGAAATGATGATCGGCCGCTATATCCTGGCTATGGGGGACAGGGCTGCGGATGCGGGTTACAGCGACGTGCTGGCCTATATCGGGCTGCTGCGGGAACAGGGGTTACACCCAAAATCCTTGCGGAACAACCTTTTTGCGATCAAGATATACTACCGGTACCTGCTGGCTTGCGGCCGGCGCAAAGACCATCCCTGCCAGTACCTGAACCTGAAAGACCGGATCAACCGGGCGATAGCGGTGGAAAGCTTTTATACCAGGGAAACGCTGGAAGCGTTTTATGAGCGCTGGCAGAGTAAAAACCCGGCTCACCAGCAGCGGGACAAGATCATTGTGGGCCTGCTGGTTTACCAGGCGCTGACGGTGCTTGAGATCAGCCAGATCAGGCCGGGGGATATAGACCTGGACAAGGGTACGGTGCGCATCCGGGGCAATGCGAAGAACAAAGGGCGTGTACTGAACCTGAAACCCAACCAGGTGCTGCTGTTCCATAACTACCTGAAAAATGACTATAAGCGCTACCGCCGGCAGCAAAAGGGCGGCAGCCGGCCGGATTGCTTTTTACCGGATGACCAAGGCCGCCGGTTTTGTCCCGGCAGCATTAACCGGCTGATCAACCAGGGCAGGGACAGGGAGTGCCGGCTGCTGCCGCTCAGGATCCGCCAGAGCGTGATCGCCCGCCTGCTGCGGGAAAACAACGACATCCGGGTGGTGCAGGAGTTTGCAGGGCACAGGTATGCAGGCAGTACGGAAGCTTACAAGCAAACGGGCCTGGCGGAGCTGAAGGCGGTTATAGACCGGCTGCATCCGCTGCAGTAAAACGGTGCTGTTTTCTTTTTTAAGTAAAACGTTGTTTTTTTGTAATTGGATATAAGTGGATACAAAATGGATACATCCAAAAAAATGGCTCAGAAGCTGGATTTTACCAGTCCTGTGCACCAGCAGATCAACCGGCTGCTGAGCATAATAGACACGTTCAAAGGCTCCTGGCAGGTGCTGGAACGTACCCAAAAAGGGTATCTGAAGGAGCTGCGCAAGATCGCCACGATCGAGAGCACGGGGTCTTCCACCCGTATAGAAGGGGCAACGCTAACGGATGCGGAAGTGGAAAAGCTGCTGCGGTCGGTAAAGATCAGCAAGCTGGAAAAGCGGGAGGAGCAGGAGGTGGTGGGCTATTACGAGGCGCTGGAGATCATCCTGGAACACTACCGGGACATACCGCTTACGGAAAGCTATCTCCATCAGCTGCATGGCATGTTACTGAAGCACAGCCACAAGGACCGGTCCCACAAAGGAAGGTACAAGGGGCTGTCGAACCGTGTCGTGGCCAACTATCCGGACGGGACGCAGCGGACGATCTTCCGGACTACGGAGCCGCACCTGACGGCCAGTGAAATGGAAGCGCTGCTGTTGTGGACAAATGAGCGGCTGGGTGCGCAGGATCTGCATCCGCTGCTGATCGTGTCTGCCTTTGTGTATGAATTTTTATCCATCCACCCGTACCAGGACGGGAATGGCCGTTTATCCAGGCTGCTGACCACGTTGCTGCTGATGAAGCTGGACTATGGCTTTGTGCAGTATGTGTCCTTTGAGCATGTGATAGAGAGCAAAAAGGATGCGTATTACCGGGCGTTGATGAGCGGCCAGAAGCACCGGTACAAACGTGAGGAGCGTATAGACAAATGGGTGATCTTCTTCCTGGAAAGCCTGATCGAGCTGACGCAGCGGCTGTCTGTGAAGTATGATACGTACAGTACGCTGAAGGTAGCCTTAAACGAAAGACAGCGACGGATAGTGTCCTTTGTCAAAGCGAAGGAACCTGTACAGGTCGGGGAGATAGAAGCCAGCCTGGAAGATTACTCGCGGAACACGATCAAAAAAGACCTGTCCTATCTTGTCCAGGAAGGCATCCTGTTAAAGACCGGGGCAGGGAGGGGCGTCCGTTATTATCTCAAAAAGTGATCGCCTTCCCTCACGCTTTGAAATCTAATGGTGCGGCTTCGCCGCAGATCTGTTTACCTGTCATTCCGCCTCCGCTTCGCTGCGGCTGCACACCAGGAAGGAAAAGCGGTGCTCGTCATCAGTCGTCGGCAAAGGATCACGCCAGCCCGTCCGGCACTTTTACAGTTATTGTTTGTCTTTTTAAAGGTCTGTAAAAGCGCCTGCCGCCCTCCGGGTGCTCCGCTTCGCTGCGCAGGCTGTCATGCCCTTTGCGGCTCCTCCTTCTTCCTCGCGGCAGCCTACTCTGTCTGCTTATGCCGCTGCCCTCCGCTTCGCTGCGGCCAGCCGCAACGCAGCCACCGGCTGCCCATGTTTGTGCTCGCCTGCGGGTCGCGGCGGGCTGCGGCCACTCATGTCTGATCTGCCTCCGCTTTGCTCCGGCCATTAAAGCGGCAGCCTTGCGTAGTCCGCTGCGCTCCCTACGTAGCCGTCCCTACGCGCTGCGCGCTCCCGGCCCGGCACCCTTCGCTCCACTCGCTTACGGCTCGCGCGGGTCTGGCCGGTGGCCATTACGCTGACGCTCCACAGCCACCAGCCAGACGGGAGCCGCGGTAAACGATAATGCTGAGCAGCAAAAACACAAAAAAAGGCCGCAAAGGTAGGCTCCGGGCTGACAATAAAACAAGGCTACCCTTCGGCTCCGCTGCGCTCCGGCCTTGTTTTATTGCATCCCTCCGCCTGCGAGGGGGCTTTCTTTTTTTCTGTTTTTTCTTTTGGAAAATGTTTTTCTCTCACCTTAAAATCAGCAGTTATGAAGTACTACATTGTGCATGAGAACGGCCAGTTGAAGATCATCCGGGTAAAGCCGGAACTGGCAGCCGCGTTCCTGGCCGAATATGCCGGCAGGATACTATGCAGCGGTGACAGCATCGCCGAAGCGCTGATCCGCTTTGGACAGGTCAATGATCAATCCGGGACAACGCCGGCCGGGTAAAGACAAGGGCGCTCCGCGCCCCTGTCTGCTCCGCTGTTGTCCCGGATTTTTTCTTTCAGCTGCAAAGGCAAATGAAAATAAAAAATCGCTTGTTTTTGATAACTTACATCCTGTAAATGGGCTGCCTTAAACTTGCATACTACGAACAAAAAATACCCCTGAAAATGGTGTATGGAGGAAAGTATGCGGGCAAAAAATCCGTACAGAGGTTTTATTCTGTAGATCCGATCAATAACGAATGGTATAACCTGTGCAAAGGGCATGCGGATAAAAATGTAAAGAGGCAGTTTATTGAACTGGCAGCCTCATCTTATGAGTATTGCTATGACAATCCCATAAGATTTACAGATACGGGCGGTGAACAAGTTCCCCCTGAACAGGAGGCGCCTGTCCAGGAAACACCTGCAGGAAGTAAGATAAAAGTTACTGTAGAAAATGATGTTAGAATACCATCAACCGCAAAACCACCATCCCAACCTGTTCCAAGCAGCAGTAATAGCCAAGATGGTGATGAACGATTGAATGAAGCATTTGTTGCATTTCAGGAAAAGTTCTATAGTCAGGATTATAAGGGGGCAATTAAAGTCATAGTTGATAAATACCAACTGGCGGAAATTTCAAAACTGATGACCGCCAAATATTCAGAGCAACTCGGCAAATCAAAGGAATTAGTAACAAGGGGAATAGAGGAGGTTGGTTTTCCCCAATTTACAGAAATTACACATGGAGATTTAAAGTACGCAACAGAAAACATAACCAATTTTTCAGAGTTAGTTCTTCAAGTTACGCACGAATATATACATGCCTTCCAGAGAGGAAATTTGGGAATGAAAGAATCAGCAGTTAGAGAGTTTATTGCAAATCAACATAGCCTTTTCCCTAATAGCAGCATTGCTGCCAGAGAAGGAACACTTACTTTTAGTGTGCAGTTCCCTGAAAAAATATCACCTGGCCAAGTCTTGACATGGGCAAGCAATGCTGTAAGATATTATCAAGGACTACCCAAGGAATTGCAAGAAAAATACAAGGCAGACGTAAATCAAATAATAAAGGTGGGAATAGCTGCCTACGGAAAACTGCCACAAGCGGAAATGACGAAGGAACTGAAGGATAGATTTAATTCCTTAGTAAATTTTAAATAATAAAATAACTATGGACTTGAAGAAGGGGCTTATTTTAGGTTTATTAGTATCGTTGTCAACATTTTGCTTTTCACAAAATAGCTGCCTCCCGTGTTTGAAATTACACATAAGTGGAGGTACAGATAGTACTACTATTGACGAAATATTTTGGGCTAAGCTCGACGCTTCAAAGGATAGAGACCATATAAAATTTGATAGTATCTGGTATTACAGAGTCTTCTATACTATAGAGAATTGCGGAAGCAAAGATTTTTTAATTGATACAAAGGAAACTCCTAATTATGATGATGCAGACTACCGCCGTGTTAATTTTCAATTTTATCGAGCGGATACAAATGGTCGGTTTAAAATATACCCTCCCTATGAGGGAGATGTTCAGGAACTGTACGACCCTGAAGACCACTCCAAAAACTTAAAGCCTCGTGAGAAATTTACTTACTCTTTCAGCTTATTTGGGTATTATATAGTCAGAGAACCTGGCACCTACAGAATATATGCATCATACAAGTTTCCATTAGGTGAGGGTAAAGGGTATTATTTGCAGCAATCTGAGAACTATATTGAACTACACATTAAATAGGGTAAAAAATACACGAACCGAGGAGTTGTCTGGAAAAGGTAAAATGAAAGTATTGTGTTTGATATTATTGCTCGCTGCTCCATTCTGGTGTTTGGCGCAAGATCATAAAATTCGTTTTCAATTTTATGATGAAGGGAAAAAAATACCGAATAAGAAAATAAAGGTTATATTCTTTGTTTGCGACAAAAAGATTTTTCCTGTGGTAGACGATGAGGGAATTTTTGCTGTCGAATCGGATTGTCCTGAAGTTGGAGTGGTATTCTGCTATAAGAGAGATACCATATACTTTGGAGAGATTTATAAGGAACAGCTATCTGATAAGGAGTGGATTGTAAGTAAGGATAGGAAGCCGTTCAGGGAAGAAACACCAAAGGATTATGACAATTGTAAATTAAAATATTACTTTCACTTTAAACCGTATGAGGGATTAGAAACTGGAATTATCATGGGAAAGAAATGTAAGTGAATTGAGCCTATTAAGAATATTATGTTTGACATTATTGCTGGCTTATGTAATGTCCGTTTCATCAGCGCAGCAACGAGCTTCTTCTGATAGTCTTATCATCGGAAAATGGAAGCTAAAGTCACAAGTGGTTAAAAGAGGCAGTAAGGTAGAGTATATGCCTATGAACAAAATTGGCAAATGGAAGTTGTCAGATAACGGAGAAGCAATATACTTGTTCAATTCTACTGGCAATTCTACTGAAAACAGACAACCCTATCCTTTGGAGAACATAAAATATAGGATCATAAAATGTACCCTAAGTGAATTAAGAATAAATGGGGAATCAATATGGGAAGAAGTGGATAGTGCAAGTGCACATTTATATACCAGTTTGTACATACGGATAAAATGAGTGCCTGCGCCACAGAGAACCCTGCTATGGCAGTCTAATCCTATGCCACAGATACAACGCTCCAATGTCTGGGAACCGTTACTTAAAGTCAGATAGCCATGAAAGCGGTTTTGAAAACAGCATTGTTTATTTTGCTCGGTTGTATAATAACCGTCACATCATTAGCACAACAACGCACTTCTAAGGTTTTTGATATAGGAAGACAACAAAAAGCCGGTAGTCTTAACCACCGGCATTAAGGAAAAAGCGGGTAAGTGAAGATTTATGCTGCAACAGCTACGGATGCGATAATAGAAAGACATCTGTCAAATTCCCGCTGTGCTGTGTGATATAACTGTGCGACCTTTTCTAATAGGGCCTCCAGCATTCGATCTTCAATTTCAAAAGTACCATACCGTGCAGCGAGATACGCCTTTCCCAACGTAGACAACAGTTCATCGGGAATGATATGATTCAAAGCAGGTGCACAACGCCGGCAATAATTTTTCAGCATGGCAAAATCATGACTGCGGGTATCATAATCCATTAACCCGAGGATGACCGAGCGGAAAGTCAGTTCCGCCGCTTGGTGCAGCATAAAGGCCGCTATATCATTTTCTCCTTTGCTACAGTACTCCTGTGCTGTTTCAAGGAACTGGCCGGCACGGCGATAACCCGGGGCAAATCTGTCGGGGTCCCTAAAAAATGTCCAAATTAGAAGTATAGTTTCATAAAGGTAATTTTAAATATTTTATTTGCAAGCCGGTACTATCCGGCGTCCTTCGCTATCGGTCTGTTTGGTG
>Ga0206101_1000223_pt1 | contig 12636 bp, 4 predicted proteins | sample 1B0metagenome_FD_148613 | JGI IMG/M metagenome (GOLD analysis project Ga0206101, IMG submission 148613) | Enriched microbial communities from leaf-cutter ant dump, University of Wisconsin, Madison, United States - 1B0 | ecosystem: Environmental > Terrestrial > Nest > Insects nest > Nest dump... | reverse complement strand
CTGGTAGTTGGCCTGCGTCATCACCAGGTCTTTCAGCCCGTCATTGTCGAAATCGAGGAAGGCGCCGTCGTAGTCGCCGCGGTGCGTGGACGCCGGCGCGCTGACCGGCAGCAGGTCTTCTTTGATCTCGAAGCTGTAATTTTCCTGCGGGCCTTTGTTGATCGCGATGGTAGAGCGGAACTGCCCGGGGGCATTGCCGCCGTGCACTTCGGAAAGGAAGGCATCCATGTAGCCGTCGTTGTTCACGTCTTCCGGCACCACCGTAAACGTGCACGCCGCCTGGCCGCTCCCGGTGCGGTACAGGTTGTAGCCCACCGCATCCGCCACGTTTGCGAAATGGCCGTTCCCTTCATTCTTGAATACCTTCCCGCCCGTACGGCAATAAGGCGCCGTGAGCACATCGGGGTAGCAGTCGTTGTTGAAGTCCGTGGCCGCAGCGCTGTACATAGGCTCGAGGTACGCGTCAATGCCGCTGCCCGTGGTGACGTCGGTAAAGGTGCCGTCGCCGTTGCCTTTCATCAGGTAGCCGTGATCCCACACGTTATTGGTATAGTCCTTGAACCACGCGGCGATAAACAGGTCGAGGTTGCCGTCGCGGTCATAGTCCAGCGCAACGAGCGTCCGCATGTTGATGAGCGGCAGGCTCTCCAGCCCGTTGTTGGGCAGCCATTCAAAATTGCCGGTGCCGTCGCCGAGGAACACCTGCCCGCGGTCGTTGGGCAGGGTGTAGCCTTCTAACCGGTAATAGAAGTTGCCGGTGACCAGGTCGAGGTTGCCGTCGTTGTTGAAGTCTGCCAGCGTGAACACATTGGCATGGTTGCCCGTATCCGGCGGCACGATGTTCACCTGGGTCTGGGATGTGATGTCTATAAATTTCCGGCCGGAAGGGTTGGACGTCTGGTGGTCTTCCACGTTGAGGTAAATTCTCAGCGGCTTGCGTACCGTATATACATCCTGTCCCGACGGGATCTGCAGGACGATGACGTCCGGGTAGTCATCGTTATTGACATCAGCGACGCTGAAGGTATAGGCGCCGGGGACGTTCCATCCCATTTGTGTGCTTACTTTGGTAAACCATCCCGGCGCCTGGCCGTTGGCTTCGCGGGTGATCAGTGCAGCAAGAAAAAAGATCAGAGCTTGTGAAATCCGTTTCATTTGATGATTGAAGAATGATGATAGAAAAAAATGTTAACCCTGCCGCCTAACGTAACAGGTGGAAGCTGCCCTTCTGCAGGTAAGGGCGGTCGCCGATGTGGTATTCCAGCACATAGGCATAGGTGCCCAGCAGCGCATCCTTGCCGTTATACTGCCCGTCCCAGCCTTTGTACTTGTCGCTTGTGTGGAATATCCTTTCGCCCCAGCGGTTATATACGCTCAGCCCGAAGCCTTCCAGGCGGCCGATGTTGCCCAGCGCGCGGAATATATCGTTGACGCCGTCGCCGTTCGGCGTGAACGCATTCGGCATCCAGATGTCGCAGAATATCTGTGTGATGACCACCGTATCCGAGCCGGTGCCGCATTTGTTGACGCCGGTAACCACATAGGTGCCGCCGTACCTGATGGACAACGTCTCCCCGACGCTTCCGTCAGACCACAGCAGCGAGTCTGCGTTCATCTGCGCAGGCGCCAGCAGCAGCGGCGTTTCCTCGCAGACCGTCGTATCCCTTCCGGCAGACACCACCGGCCGCGGGTACGCCCGCAGCGTTACCGTATCGCCGCCGATGCACTTGTATTCCGATGTCACCGTCACCGAGTAAGTGCCCGCTGCGGTAGCCGCGTACGACGATGTCGTGGCGCCGGTATTCCATACATAGCTGCTGTTGGTTCCATAGGTCGCATCCAGCACGATGGTCTGCTCGGGACATATATCGCGGTCGCCGCCGAGGTCTATGTCCGGCGCCGGCATGGCCGTGACCGCGATCGTGTCCAGCACCACGCATCCTTCCAGGTTCACCGCCAGCATATAATCGCCCGTGCTGTTCACGCGGATGTGCGATGTCGTCTCCGCCGTATTCCAGGCATACGTCGCCCCGGCGACATCCGTACCTATCGTGAGCGGGAACTGCTCGCAGATGACCGTGTCCGCCCCGATATACACTTCCGGGTCCTGTATGGCGCGGATGACGATCGTGTCGCTGGTAACGCATGTGCCCAGGGTGATCTCGAGCCAGTACCTGCCGCTCCTGTCCACGGTCATTTCCGTATCGGACAGGCCGTTGCTCCATACATAGTGGCTGCCCGGCGGCTGCGGGGAGCGGAGCGTCAGCGGCAGTGCGCTGACACAGACATTTGTGTCGTTGCCCAGGTTGACCACCGGCTTCGTGTTCACGGTTACGGTCACGGTATCCGATGTGCTGCATTTCCGGTCCGTTATGGTAAGGATATAGTCGCCGGACTGGGTCACTTTTATCGTGGATGTGGTAGCGCCTGTGCTCCAGGCGTAGCCCGGGCTGACGTACGTGCCGCCGCTCGATCCCAGCGTCAGCTCATCGCCGGTGCAGGCCTGCCTGTCGGGACCGAGGTCTACATGCGGGTTGGGCGTGAATCCCACCGCTATGGTATCGTCCGTGCTGCATACCTGTCCTGTCAGGTGCACCCAGTACGTGCCCGGCTGGGTTACGCCGATGGTCGGCGTTGAAGCGCCGGTATTCCAGCTGTAGCTGGTCGCGCCGGACTGCGATGCGTTCAGTATCAGCGAGGTGCCCCCGCAGACCACCGTATCCGGGCCGAGGAATCCGCCCATGCCGTCCACTACCACGATCTGCTTGCAGAAGGTAGCCGGCCCGATATGATCCGCCTGGTCGCACTGCAGGGTTACGTTGTAACGGCCGGGCCTGGTAAACGTGTACGTAAAGCTGGAGTCATAATAGCTGACCTGCCGCACAGGAGCGGTCAGGCCCATAATGGGGAAACGGTAAATATTATTACCGTTGAAGGCCGGCGTCAGGAAGAACAGGGAGTCGTTGAACCAGTAGGCATGCGTTGTGGCGAGGCCGTAGCTCGTGCCGAACGATCCCAGCGCGGTCAGGGAAACGGTATTGTTGGATATATCGTTATTGGCAAAGTTGATCTTCGCAAATGTGCCGCCTTCATTCAGCGCGATCACATAGAAGCTGTCGCAGCTCTCGACGCTGAGTATCCCGCGGGGAAGATTGAAAAAGCCGCCGGGATTGCCCAGCGAAGTGATCGTGGGATTATTATTCTTGAGGTCTGTGCCGAAGCTGTAACGCACCAGGCAGTTGCCGTTCCTTGTCCCCCACAGATCGGCAATAAGCATGTACCATTGTCCCGCCTGCTCACACAGGGTGAAGTAGCCGGGTGAGTTAAGGGTCACCCCCGCCGTGGTGGTGGGTAATGCCGTCAGCGCAGGCGTATTGGTCAGGGATGTGCCGAAGTCCATACGTGTGATATAGGCCTGGCTGTACCCGCCTACAAAGCCGATCCATTCGTTATTGAACCGCTTGATCGTAAGCTGCAGTCCGTAATAGATCGGCGGGCCTACGGTCATGCCCACGGCTGTCGGCGCGTTGGCCAGGGATGTGCCGAAGCTCATACGCACCAGCTGCGTGCCGTCCAGCACAAAGCCGTACCAGTTACCGTTCTCATCCTTGATCACTTCCATGCTTTCCACGGTGCCCGAGCTGAGCACGCCCATATTGCCGAAGTTGGTGGACGTGGGCGTATTATACGGGCTGCTGCCAAAGGCATAGCGCACTACGGAATTGCCATGATTTGCAACAAAGCAGAAAAAGTTGCCGTTGTCGTTCACCATCGCGGAGGACGCCGGCACGGAGATGGGCGTGCCGGAAAGCAGCGCCGTCACGTTGCCCGGCGAGAAGACATGCCGTATATCCGGCCGCTTGTCAAACGTGTCAATGGTCCACGCGTATGTGACCGCCTTGTGATCCGTTCTGAAGGTGACAGGGGTATAGACGCACACCGTATCGGGACTGATGATCTGCGCGTCGCAAACCACGGGGGCGATTAAAAGGAACAGGGAATAAAGGTGTTTTTTCATAACGACATTTTAATTGTTTCACAGTACCCGGCGCAGGTGCCGGTAATACTTCGGCTGAGTAAAAGCAGAAGGGGCATGCTACCCCTCCCGCTGATGATCACCCGTAATGCCTGACTATTATCTTTTAAACAGTTTTTCATTTCTGATCAGCATACCATCACTATCTGAGATCCGCAGCAGGTACACGCCGGCCGCATAGGCGCTCATGTCTATCTCATGCGCATCAGGCCGGTGCAGCAGTATCTTTCCTTCCATATTGCTCAGGGTCGCCGTTACGGCCACCGGCGACGCTATATATACCATGTCATGCGCAGGGTTGGGATAAATATGCACATCCGCAGTCATTGCCGAGCTGCCGATGCCCAGCGTCACGTTCTGCGCCGCAGCGCTGCCCGTGCACCCGTTGCTGTCCACCACCGTCACCGAATAGCTCCCGTTTGACGACGGACGGAACGTGGAATCCGTGGCGCCTGCAATACCCTGGCCGCCTGTCTCCCACTGGTACGATACATACCCCGGCGTCGCATGCAGTACCGACCCGTCCCACGACGCCGACGGCACCGGCAGCGCATGCACCGTCACCGTCACTACGTTCGTGCTGTCCTCACATCCCGATACTGCAGACCGCCCGACGATCACACGGTACACGCCCGTCTCATTGATCTCCAGGAAATAAGCCTGCGCCAGCGGGATTGTCGTCTGGCCGTTCTTCCAACGATACGTCAGACCCGTGTCCTGCGGAGACACATGCAGCGTAGCAATACCGCCCGCACAGAACGACGTATCCCCGGGCCCCAGTGTCACCGACGGACGCGACAGTATCGTCACCCTTACAGACGACGTGCTGTCCTTGCATTGCGTCGCACCGTCCGTGACCACTACCTTGTAGTCGCCCGTCGTAGCCGCTCCGTAGGTTCGGCTGTTCGTACCTACATTCGTATTCCCGTTCTTCCACTGGTAGTTATATCCCGTCCCCTGGCCTGCCGTCAGCAATACACTGTCTCCTGTGCAGCCAATGCCCGACCCCGGCATGCTCACCGTAGCCGTCGGCAATGGGTTCACCGTCAGCGTCGTAGCCGGCGAGGAGATGACGAAGCAGTTTGTCCCCGTATTCGTCACCTTCACTGTATAGCTGCCCGGCGCAGCGGCATAGTAGCTTGCATTGCTGCCCACAACGGTCGTGCCCTGCCGCCATTCGTAGCTCATACCGCTCCCTGTCGTTACCGTCAGCTGGAGGCTGTCGCCGTCGCAGATCGAACGTGATCCCGTGTTCGTCACCGAATATGCCGGCAGCGGGTTTACGTTCACCGTCACACTCCCCGATGTCCTGGCACAGTGCGTTGTCTTGTCCGTTACCGTTACCGTATAGCTGCCCTGCGTCTTTGCTTTATAGGTGCCGTCCGTACCTACGTTTGTCGTGCCGTTACGCTTCCACTGGTAGTCCGCATTGCTGGCCGTAGCCGTCAGCGTCACGCTGTCGCCGTCGCAGATCGCCTGCGTCGTCGCCGGACTTACCGTTACCGTCGGCAGCGGGCTTACGTTCACCGTCACGCTCCCGGATGTTGCAGCGCAGCCCGTTGTCTTGTCCGTTACCGTTACGTCGTAGGCTCCCTGCGTCTTTGCCACATACGCTGCTGCCGTGCCTACGTTCGTCGTACCGTTACGCTTCCACTGGTAGTCCACGTTGCTGGCCGTAGCCGTCAGCGTCACGCTGTCGCCGTCGCAGACTGCCTGCGTTGCTGACGGGCTCACCGACACCGTCGGCAGCGCGTTCACCTGGATGGCCGTATCGCGGTATGCGCTCTGCCCGCCGCTGCTCACGGCCCTGACGCGAAGCGTCCCGCCCGTCGCAGCAGCGCTGAACGTCAGCGTGTTGGTCGGCGCAGCCGTGCTCGACGTCCCGGAGAAGGTAACCCCGGTGCCGCCGGTGTACACCCATTCATATGAGGCCGCACCGCTTACCGCAGGTACCGTGTACCGCACCCCCGTATCCCCGCGGCATACTTTCGCAGACGCAACCGTGTACGGATCCGGCTGCGCAGGAGGGCCCGAGCTGATCGTGATCGTATGGCAGTAGTTCGACATGCCGCTCTTTCTGGCAGGGTCTATCAGCAGGTTGACCTCATAAGTGCCCGGGGCAGTAAACGTGTATGAAACCGTCTTGTCATAATGACGCGTCACAGACCCGGTAAGCGGCAGCAGCCGTACATGCCACAGGCTGTTTGTCTTCCATTCGCTGAGGGCAGCGTACAGGGTATCATTATATACAAAAGGAGCAAACCCCGCGGTGCCGTCAGCCGTATAGCTGATACCCGACAAGGTCAGCGAAGAGATGGTCGGCGCATTGGTAATGCTCCCGCCAAAGTTGAATTTATGAATAGTAGGCGCAACCCCCGATACATAGCCGTACACCTGGTTGTCGCAACCTTTGATCAGCGTAATGGACCGGATGCTTGATACCCCGCTTGTGGATAATGTTGCCCTCGTGGGTGCATTATTCATAAGATCGGCGCCAAAGACGAACCGGTACATGGTACCCAGGTCAGCCCCGATGGCATACCACTGCCCGTTCTCCTCGTACAGCGCGAAATTATAGACGTCCGCACCCAGGCGGTGTTCCGTCAGAGGAGTGGATGCCGCGCTCAGCGCGCCCAGGGAAGCGCCGAGGTCATACCTGGTAAGCTGCTGGCCGCTGCTGCCTGCGACAAAGCACAGCCACTGGCCGTTCCACCTTTTCATGGTGAGCTGGTTACAGATAAGGTGGTTATTAGTGCCGCCAAGGGATACGTTATAGGCATTATTTGTCGGGACTGTTACCATAGTGGGATTCAGATTACCCAGACCGGCGGACCCGAAATCAAATACCTGGATGCCGTTCGTCCAGCCCGTGCATGCTACAGCGAACCAATGCTGATCCGTAGAATCGTACACCACATCTATGCCTTTCGTCGTGTTGCCTCCCGGATGATTTGCCAGCGTGCCCAAAGTGGCGATCGCAGGGGGGCTGGTCGGATCGGCGCCGTAAGACGCGCGGATGATCTTTCCGCTGTATGCGTCAATGGTGAATGAATACCAGTTCGTTCCGTCAAAGACCATGCTGGTATAATTCGGAGAAACACCCAGCGCGCCCCTGTTTACCGCAACCGGGGGATATTGCGCAGGGTCTACGCTGCGCGTGGTGGCAGCAAACGACCAGTTATAGGAATACCCCCCGGCGGATGTGGAAAAGCTGATCGGTGTATTTACACCTCCGGTCGCGGGGCCGCTGATCTGGGCCATACCTGCCCCGGGGAAAATAAAAGACAGCAGGAACGCCACAGCATAGATTTTCTTCATAGTCCATTGTCATTTATATCCGGTGAAACTGAGACTACAGCTAAAGTAGTCATTGGAATAAGCTCAAAAATCCCCACTTTCTGGATGGTCAGTTCTGTTTAAATATGGCGAAACCCATTTTCAATTAGGCAGAAGGGGCGGTGCACAAAGTCACCATCCGGACGCTGTTGCTGTTTCCGGGGGTAACATTGTGCACCTGCCGCAATCCCGGTGCGGGCCCCTTTTCTGCCATTGATCACCCTGATCCCGGTCACTGGTTCTTGACCAGCTTCTCATACCGGAGCACCACCCCGCGGCTGTCCGAGATCCGGAGCATATAGACGCCGGCGGCATACATACGCATGTCTATTTCATGCGCTTCGCTCTGCTGCATCAGTATTTTTCCTTCCATATTGCACAGTGTCGCCTGCACCGGCACCGGCGCTGCTATGTACACCACATCGCGCGCAGGGTTCGGGTAGACCCGCACAGCTGCCGCCGGCGACGTGCTGCCGATCCCCAGCGTCACATTGTACACCGGGGAAGTGCCGGTGCAGCCGTTGCTGTCTACGACCGTTACCGAATAGCCCCCGTCCGATGCCGGCTGGAAGGTGGAATCCGTAGACCCTGCAATGCCCTGGCCGCCTGTCTCCCACTGGTAGGATACATAACCCGGCGTCGCATGGAATGTCAGCCCGTCCCAGGTCACACCCGGTACCGGCAGCGGGTGCACCGTCACCGTCACTGTATTCGTGCTGTCTTCACACCCCGACACCGCCGACCGTCCCACAATAACCCGGTACACCCCCGTACTGTTGATCTCCAGGAAGCTCGCCGTCGCCAGCGGTACTACCGCCTGGTCATTCTTCCACACATACGTCAGACCCGTGTCCTGCGTAGACACTTCCAGCGTCACCACACCCCCTTCGCAGAACGACGTGTCTCCAGGATCCAGCGTCACCGACGGCCGTGACAGAACCGTCACCGTTACCGCTCCCGTGCTGTCCTTGCACTGCGTCGCCCCGTCCGTGACCACTACCTTGTAGTCCCCCGTCGTCACCGCATCGTACGTGCGGCTGTTCGTACCTACATTACTGCTCCCGTTCTTCCACTGGTAGTTATAACCGCTACCCTGACCTGCCGTCAGCACCACGCTGTCACCAGCGCAGGCAATACCCGTACCTCCGACGCTTAACGTCGCCGTCGGCAACGGGTTCGCCGTCACCGTTACGCTACCGGATGTCTTAACGCAGCTCGATGTCTTGTCCGTCACCGTTACCGCATAGCTGCCCCCGGTCTTCGCCGTATAGGTGGACGCTGTGCCTATATTTGTCGTCCCGTTCAGCTTCCACTGGTAGTTCACATTGCTTGCAGTAGCCGTCAGCACTACGCTGTCCCCATCGCAGATCGCCTGCGCTGTCGAAGGGCTCAGCGTTACCGTAGGCAGCGAGCTTACATTCACCGTCACGCTACCAGATGTCTTAACGCAGCTCGTCGTTTTGTCCGTAACCGTTACCGTATAGTTGCCCTGTGTCTTCGCTTTATACGTGCCGTCTGTACCTACGTTCGTCGTCCCGTTGCGCTTCCACTGGTAGTTCACGTTGCTGGCCGTGGCCGTCAGCGTCACGCTGTCCCCGTCACAGATCGCCTGCGTCGTCGAAGGGCTCACCGTTACTGTCGGCAATGCGTTTACTTTCACCGATACGCTCCCCGACGTCGCAACGCAGTTCGTCGTCTTGTCCGTTACCGTTACCGCATAGTCTGCCTGTGTCTTCGCTTTATAGGTGCCGTCCGTACCTACGTTCGTCGTCCCGTTGCGCTTCCACTGGTAGTTTACATTGCTTGCCGTGGCTGTCAGCGTCACGCTGTCGCCATCGCAGATCGTCTGTGTCGTAGAAGGGCTCACCGTTACTGTCGGCAATGCGTTTACCTTCACGGATACGCTCCCTGATGTCGCAACGCAGTTCGTCGTCTTGTCCGTTACCGTTACCGCATAGTCTGCCTGTGTCTTCGCAACATAGGCAGCTGCTGTGCCCACATTCGTCGTGCCGTCACGCTTCCACTGGAAGTTTACATTGCTCGCGGTAGCCGTCAGCGTCACGCTGTCGCCAGCGCAGATCGTCTGTGTCGTCGAAGGGCTTACCGACACTGTCGGCAGCACGTTCACCTGGATGGCCGTATCCCGGTAGGTGCTCTGTCCACCGGCGTTCACGGCCCTTACACGCAGCGTCCCGCTGGTGGCAGAAGCGTTGAACGTCAGGTTGTTGGTCGGCCCAACAGTGCTCGAAGTGCCGGAAAATGTAACACCCGTGCCGCCGCTGTACACCCATTCATAGCCCGTCGCGCCGCTTACCACAGGCACCGTGTACGTCACACCTGCATCCCCGCGGCATACCTTCGCCGGCGCAGCAGTGTACGGCCCCGGCTGCGAAGGCCCTGCAGTAACCGTTACCGTCTTACAGTAGGAGGACATGCCGGTAGGCATCCCCTGATTGACCGTGAGCGTCATATCATATGTACCCGGTGCGGTAAAAGTATGTGTTACGGAACGGTTGTAATAGTGATGCTCTTCCGCAACCAGGGGTATCATTTTCGCCCTGTACACATTCTTATTCCAGTCGTTGGACATAATGCAGAAGGTGTCATTATATACAAAACCGGTTGCAGATTCGAAAGCACCAGGCGTACCGTAAGGCGTCTGGGTTCCGACAGATACCGGAGCGTCGGTAGTAATGGTTCCCTTAAAGTCCAGCTTCACTAGTCCGCCGTTTTCCTGCATCATAAATCCATATACCTGATCACAGGTACGCGCCAGGGTGAAACCCCGGAGTGCACCCGTAATAGCCGGGATAGTCAGCTGCTTTATAACCGGGGCGTTTTCCATCAGATCTGCACCAAATGACACCCGGTAAAGCGCTACGGGACCGGTATAGGATCCTACTATCATATACCATTTACCGTCTTCCTGGGCGAACGCACTGTAATTTGCATTACCCACACCACCGACGCTGGTTGACAATGTTGTCGCCGTCGCTGTAGTGGTAAGATTTGTCAGGGAATTTCCAAAATCAATCCGCGCAACACGCCAGCCTATAGCAAAGAGCATCCAGTTCCCGTTCTGCTTTACGAGGCTTATCTGCCTTACATCTTGTTGGCCGGGAAAGGTTCGTGTCGAAAGGGTAGGCGTGCTGCTCAGGTCCGTGCCGAAGTCCATCAGCGTCACCAGCCCGGCGGCTCCGGAGTTCCACATACTTACCGCGTACCACTTCCCCGTAACATCGTCCTTCACAACATCTACCCCGCCGTTAGCGCTGGTACTGGTTACCAGATCTACGGTAGGCGTATTAGCGGGGTTGTTCCCGAAATTGACCCTGGCCACACCCGTAGTCAGGACGATAAACTGATAATAGTTACCCTTATCATTAACCACCGAGCTGGCGTAGTACCCAAGGCTGCCACCTATAGATATAGGCGACTTACCCATACTCACCGGCGTAAATGTAGGGTTGAGATCAACCGTACGGCCGAAGTTCCAGCTGTATGCAGCGCCCGTAACGCCCCCGGCATCCGGCGAATCCACACTAAACGTGACGGGTGCGCCTACATTGGCAGTCGCAGGCCCGCTGATCTGGGAAAATGCCTGCCCCGAAAAAACAATCAGGCAGGAGAGGAACCAGTAAATCTTTTTCATAAGGTTCTTGTTACTTTAGGTTAAAAAACAATGACTTCCAACCGAAAGTAAGTATTGGTATAAGTCCGTTTTTCCTCATTTTCTGTACGGTTACTCTTATTGAAATACGGCAGCACTTATTTTAAATTAGGCGGGAAACGTAATCCGCAAGGCCGCAAAGCGCGGCAATTGCGCGTGCCCGGCAGCAATGCGCATGCGCCGGCAGCGCTGATAAACAGGCACATCCGCAAGCAGGTACGGGAAGATTTCACGGGAGCGGTGCCGGCCGTTTATCCCGACCGGCGGGAAAGCGCTTCGAGCAGGTTGTCCTTGATGCGGCGGGAGACCTCCACCTGCGCGCCGCTCTTCATGATGACATAATAGGTGTCCTTTCTCAGGAACTCCGTGACATAGTCGAGGTTGATGAGATGGGAATTATGACAGCGGAAAAATTTCTCCGCGGTCAGCTTTTCCTTCAGCTGGCCGATGCTCCTGATGACGGTCACCCGCTCGCCGCTGGTCTTGTGGATATGCGCATAGCTGCCCATGCCGTCGGCGTATTCGATCTCGTTCCTGTCAATATAGATAAAGCCGTTCTTGGTGGGGAAGCGGACAAAGGTGACCTCCGCCTCGGGCATTTCCTGCTTCTGCTGCTGCCGGTACCGGATCTGCTCGCGGGCATGCGCCACGGCCATGACGAAGTCGTCGGGCTCTATGGATTTGAGCAGGTAGTCCGCAGCATGCATCTTGATGGCCTGGAGGGCGAACTCGGAATAGCCGGTGATGAAGATCACCTCGAAATCGCGGTTGGGTATCTTCTTCAGCACCTCCAGCCCGTTCATGCCCGGCATGTCTACGTCAAGGAAGACCAGCTGCGGCTTCTGCTCCATGATCTGCTGGATGGCCTCATAGCCGTTGGATGCCGTGCCCACCACGGTCAGGTCTTTGGCCAGGGTGTCAATCAGCGTTCTGATAAACGCTATCGAGGCAGCTTCATCGTCTGCGATCAGTGTCCTTATCATGTCCCTTCATTTTTGATCGTAAAAGGAATGGAAAAGATGACGGTTGTCCCCGCAGGGTATCCCGCTTCATCCTGCTTGTCCCTTACTTCATAGTGTGGCTTCCTGCGCTGCTCCTCGTGCAGCAGCCGCAGCCGGTGTATGGTAATGTCAATGCCCGCGGGCTGGTGGTCGCGCCGCTTGTTGCCGTTGATCTGCGCGGCCTTTGTCCTGCCGATGCCGTTGTCGTCCACGGTGCAGTAGATCAGCCCGTCGCTGACGGAAAAGGAGATGCGGATGCGCCCCTTCCTTTTGAACAGGTGCATGACGCCGTGCTTGATCGCGTTCTCCACGAACGGCTGCACCAGCATCCCCGGGATCTCTATCCTGCCGTCGCTGATGCCCGGCTCTACTTCCATCTCGTAGCTGAACTTGCCCGGGAAGCGCATCATCTCCAGCTCGATATATCTTTCCAGCAGCAGGATCTCCTCGCGCAGGAGTATTCTCTTCTTCCTGTTGAGCTCGATGGACAGCCGTATCAGCTTGGTGAAGCGGCCGATGATGGTCAGCGCGTTCATCTTGTCTTCGGTGGCCACGGCGGAGGAAAAGGAATTGAGCACGTTAAAGATAAAGTG
>Ga0206101_1000222_pt1 | contig 12733 bp, 10 predicted proteins | sample 1B0metagenome_FD_148613 | JGI IMG/M metagenome (GOLD analysis project Ga0206101, IMG submission 148613) | Enriched microbial communities from leaf-cutter ant dump, University of Wisconsin, Madison, United States - 1B0 | ecosystem: Environmental > Terrestrial > Nest > Insects nest > Nest dump... | reverse complement strand
CCGCAGCCGTTCTGTCACCGGCATCGCCGGCGGCCCCGTCGTCTCCGTTATCTTCATCCTCATCGCTGCTCGTGAGCGCGCGGACAAAAATGCCGGCCAGCCCTTTCACCACCGCCCTGCGCCACAGCACGACCAGCGCACCCAGCAGCAGGTAGACGCCGGCAGCCATAAAATAGCCGGCAGTACGCGAATCCGTCCATGTGGAAAAAGCCTCCGCCAGTCCCAGCCCCATAAGCAGCAGGAGCAGGAACAGCAGGAACAGCAGCAGCATGGAAAAAATAAAATACCCCAGCACGCGCGAGGTGAACGCGACAACGCCCAGCTGCAACAGCCGGAGGCGCACCTCAACGTACTGAGTGATGCGGTCTTTCCACTTACTGAAGATATGCAACACGCCGGAACGGGATCAGGCTAACTGTTAAATATCTCCTCCTCAATGTCCTGCCCTTTCTTGGCAAACTTCGTCTTGAGATGATTGAAGCGGTCGCGCAGCTTGTCTATATTCTCCTGGCGCGTGTCCTTATCCGTTGCAAGGATATAGCCGACTGCAGCTCCTACCGCGGCACCGATCAGCAAGGTGGCCACTGTTCTTCCTGTGTTTGCCATAATGTATGGTTTTAATGATCTGTGAATGATGTTTCGCAAAAAGCCCAAAAATATCATGCCATTCCTCCGGCACAGGGTCATTCTTCCGTAAAGGTACCGCTTTCTCCGGAAACGGCAGGACGGGCGCAGGCTTGAGGACTGAGGATTGAAGGTTGAAGATCGGGTGAGGAACGGAAAATTACTGATAATACCTGTTGGCGGCCATGTATTCGGCGACGGTGTCGGGAACGAGATAGCGGACGGACCGGCCGGCCTTGATCTCTTTGCGGATGTAGGTGGAGGACACCTCCAGCACCGGCGCTTCCAGCACGGTGACCTGCGCGCCCGCAGTGTCGGTGACGGGGAAGCCGTGGCGGAGATATACGACCAGCGCATAGCGCTGCAGGAGCTGCTCGTAGTTTTTCCAGCGGTGGATGTTGCGGAAGCTGTCCGAGCCCATGATCACGGAGAAGCGCTCCAGCGGGAACTTTTCGGAGAGGTAGGAAAGCGTGTCTATGGTATAGGAAGGCTTGGGCAGGTGAAACTCCACATTGCTGGCGCGGAACTTCGGGTTGTCGCCGATCGCAAGCTCCACAAGGTGCAGGCGGTCGTACTCGTTGAGCAGGCTGTGGGCGTCCTTCAGGGGATTATGCGGGGAGATCACGAACCAGATCTTGTCCACCTCCGTATGCGATACCACGTGGTTGGCAATGATCAGATGACCCACATGAACAGGGTTGAAGCTCCCGAAATACAAGCCGATGTGCATGGGCGCAAAGATAAACGAAAACGGGAGCTATGCCTGCGGCGTCACCCAGATCTGCGCGGCGTCCGCTTTCCGTATGCCCAGGCGGTACCCCGCCACGCGGATGGCGACAGGATCGCCGAGCGGCGCGATCATCTCGACCTGCACGGTGCTGCCGGGCACGCAGCCCATCTCCATCAGCATCAGCCCCGCGGCACCCTCTTCCCCGTGCAGCCGGATCGTCGCCCTGCGGCCGGCCGGCAGCTCGGAAAGGCGTATCATCTTTTGATCCGCATCCTGCATGCCTGCAAAGGTAGCATATCCCGCCGCGCGCTTCTGCTTTTTTATACGAACTTTGCCCGGCTTAACTTAACCCTTTTAAAAAATATCCGTGCCCGCCCGGTTCCATGAACAGGGAGTCCGCTCCCGGCTGAAAGACAAACGCAGGCTGTCCGCCTTCCTGGACACGCTGGTACGCCGGCACATGCCGCAGGTACGGCAGGTGCAGCTGCACTACATCTTCTGCACAGACGACTACCTGCTGGACATCAACAAAAAATTCCTCCGCCACAACACGCTGACCGACATCATCACCTTCAACATGAGCGATACGCCTGCAGCGCTGCAGGGAGAGATATACATCAGCACCGACCGCGTCCGCGAAAACGCCGGCATCTTCAGCACCGGCTACAACCACGAGCTGCACCGCGTCATCTTCCACGGCGCATTGCACCTGTGCGGCTTCGGAGATAAGCGGCAGGAGGAGCAGGCGGAGATGAGGAGGCGGGAGGAGGAGGCGTTGAAGAAATACTTTGATGGGTTATGAGTTATGAGTTATGGGATATGGATTATGAGTTATGGGCAATGAATGATGGGGTACGAGCCACAGCTGTAAATTAGTCATGAATATTTTCCCGCGACTTGATACTTGATACTGAATACTTGATACCGAATACTAACTACCTTGACGATTTGCATACTAAATACCTGACACGATTACTTTGACACCGATAACAATACTTCACGAAGACGACGACCTGCTGATCGTTAACAAGCCGGCGGGGCTGCTGGTCATTCCCGACAGGTTTGACCATAGTCTTCCCTGCCTGAAGCAGCAGCTGGAGCAGCGGCTTGCGCGGCGGCTGTGGGTGGTGCACCGGCTGGATAGGGAGACGAGCGGGGCGATCTGCCTGGCGAAGAACGAGGCGGCGCACCGTTATCTGTCGGGGTTGTTCGGGGAGCATGCGGCGGGGAAATATTATGTGGGACTGGTGCATGGCCGCGTGTTTCCCGAGGCGGGGCGGATAGAGACGCCTGTTGCGCCGCATCCGTCTGTCGGGGGGAAGATGATCGCCGCGAAGCGCGGCAAGCCTTCTGTGACGGAGTACCGCGTGACGGCGCAATGGCCGCTGTATTCCCTGCTGGAATTCCGCATACATACGGGACGGACGCACCAGATACGGGTGCATATGCAGTCCATCGGCCACAGCATCGTCTGCGACCCGCTGTACGGCGACGGGAAGCCGCTGTATCTTTCGGGCATCAAAAAGAAATACAAAAGACCGGGCGACGAAACGGAAGAGCGGCCGCTGCTGTCCCGGCTCGCGCTGCATGCCTCACGCCTGGAGCTGCCGGGGGAGCAGGGCGGCATGCTGACCATAGAAGCCCCGCTGCCCAGGGATCTGTCGGCTGTGGTACAGCAGCTGAATAAATGGGTCAAATAAATCTTTATAGTTATCTTTATTCCCGAGCAAAAGCATCACCATGAAATCACATATCAATATTGAAGTCCTGCTGAACAAGGATAAAATGCCTGAATCCATTACCTGGAGCGCGCCCGACGGAGGTGTAACGGACCAGCAGCATGCCAAGGCGCTGCTGCTCGGGCTGTGGGACGGGCAGGAGAAGACGGCGCTGCGCATTGACCTGTGGACGCAGAAGATGATGGTGGATGAGATGAACGACTTTTTCTACCAGTCGCTCTTCGGCATGGCCGACACGTACGCCCGGGCTACGCGTAATGAGGAGCTGGCGGAGGAGATAAAGGCTTTTGCCCGCACTTTCCGGCAAAAGGCGATAGAAGCGCTGAACAAGGAAAACAACCAGCAGGCTCAGTAGCAGTATTTATTGGCGGCGATCAGCTGCGCGGCGATCGTGCGGCGGGCGGCGACGGTGTTGTCTTCCCCGGTTTTGGTAAACCGCTTCAGCCCCAGGAGCATCATCCGCTTTTCATCGCCTTCGGCAAAGGCATTCAGCGCGTTACGCCCGGCCGTGTAGATGCGCGCAGCGGCATCATACGTATAGACGCGGGCGATGGCGGTCTGTCCGGCGACGTCCGCTTCGCCGCGGAGGCCTGCCAGCTTTTCCACGCGCAGCACCACCGACTCGCTGGCGTACAGCTCGATCAGCATATCCGCGAGGTACATGATCACCTCCTGCTCCTTTTCCAGCTGCTGCATCAGCTTTTGCACGGCAGCGCCGGCGGTCATCAGGATGGCCTTTTTGAACCCTTGGATGTACTGCCGTTCTCTCGCAAAAAGCCCTTCCCCTGCCGCGGCAGGCTCCGGGATGCCCGTCAGCTCGCCGGCGATCCGCTGGGCAGGCCCCATCAGGTCGAGCTCGCCTTTCAGCGCACGCTTCAGCATCATGTCCACCGCCAGCATGCGGTTGATCTCGTTCGTCCCTTCGAATATCCTGTTGATCCGCGCGTCGCGGTAAGAGCGCTCCATCGGCGCCTCGGCGCTGTAGCCCATGCCACCGTATATCTGCACGCCTTCGTCCACCACATAATCCAGCGTCTCGGAAGCGTGCACCTTGATGATGGCGGCCTCGATGGCAAACTGCTCCGTGCCTTTCAGCTTCGCCTGCGCCTCGTCCATGCCGCCCTCGCGGTAAGCTTTGGCGGCGTCCTCGATATTCTGGCTGGCACGGTAGGTGGCGGATTCGGAGACATACGTGCGGATGGCCTGCTCCGCGAGCTTGTAGCGGATCGCGCCGTATTTGGAGATGGGGCGGCCGAATTGCTCGCGCTCGTTGGCATACGCGACGGCCTTGGTGATCACCTCCTTCGCCGCGCCGACAGCAGCGCCACCCAGCTTGATACGCCCGAGGTTCAGGATGTTGACCGCGATCCGGAAGCCGTTGCCGCGGGTGGACAGCAGGTTTTCCGCCGGCACCTTGCAGTCATTGAAAAACACCTGCCGGGTGGAGCTGCCTTTGATGCCCATCTTATGCTCTTCCGTGTTGAGCGACAGGCCTTCAAATCCCCGTTCCACGATGAAGGCGCTCAGGTTGGCATCGTCTTCGATCTTGGCAAAGACAATAAAGATATCGGCAAAGCCGGCGTTGGTGATCCACATCTTCTGCCCGTTCAGCAGGTAGTATTTGCCGTCGGCGGACAAGGTGGCTTTTGTCTTGCCGGAGTTGGCGTCGGAGCCGGAGCCCGGCTCCGTGAGACAGTAGCAGCCTTTCCATTCGCCCGTGGCGAGCTTGGATACGTATTGCTGCTGCTGCTCTTCGTTGCCGTAGTAGAGGATCGGCAGCGTGCCGATGCCAGTATGCGCGGAAAGCGCCACGGCAAAGGAATGCCCGGCACCGAGGATCTCGGTCGTCAGCATCGAGGTGACGAAGTCCCTGCCCATGCCGTTATACGCTTCGGGCACCGATATGCCCAGCAGTCCCAACGCGCCGGCCTTGTCGAGCAGCGCGGTCATCAGCCCTTCTTCCTGCGCGTCAATGCGGTCGAGTATGGGCGTCACCTCCTTTGCCAAGAAGTCGCGGCACATATCTGCGATCATCAGCTGCTCTTCATTCCATGTTTCGGGAATGAATATTTCGCCTGCGGGCGTCTCACGGATGAGAAATTCGCCTCCTTTTATTGCCTCCATCGGGTTGGGTATTTTATGGGAACAGCACTCCCCGCGCTGTCTTTTGTTCTCCTTATCAAATATAGGCAGAAAAGGCGAAACCGCCGGCGCGGGGGCCTGCGGCGCTGAAAAAACCGGCGCAGTTAATTTTTCGTTGTATTTTTGCCGCCTAATTCAATCTCTATGCAGGAATTCGGCAAGAAAAACCCCTCGGCGGATCTGGCCGGGATGGGTTTGCATGTATCTGTTGCCCACTGGAATCTCTCCGGTGAGGAGCTCACCCAGAAGACCCTTGCGCTCGGACAGGGCGTATTAAACGACACCGGCGCGCTGTGCGTCAGCACCGGCAAGTTCACCGGGCGTTCCCCGAAGGATAAATTTACCGTAAAGGACAGCATCACCGAAAAGTCCGTGGACTGGGGCGATGTGAACATCCCGTTCAGCCCCGAAGCGTTCGACCGGCTGTATGACAAGGTCTGCGCTTATTTTTCGGGCAAAGAAGTATGGGTACGCGACGCTTATGCATGCGCCGATCCGAAATACCGGCTCAACATCCGCGTGATCAACGAGATGCCCTGGGCCAACCTGTTCTGCAACGACCTGTTCCTGCGCCCTACTGAAGCGGAGCTGGAAACGCAGGAGCCCGACTGGCTGATCCTGCAGGCGCCCGGCTTCGAGGCCGATCCCGCCACGGACGGCACGCGGCAGGGCAACTTCACTATTGTCAACTTCACGCGCAGGATCGTCCTGATCGGCGGCTCGGCATATACGGGCGAGATCAAGAAGGGCATCTTCGGGGTGCTGAACTTCCTGCTGCCCCACGACCACCAGGTGCTGAGCATGCACTGCTCTGCCAACGAGGGCAAGGCAGGGGATGTGGCGCTGTTCTTCGGGCTCTCCGGCACCGGCAAGACGACGCTGAGCGCCGACCCCGACCGCGCGCTGATCGGCGACGACGAGCACGGCTGGGCAACGGGGTCGGTATTCAACTTCGAAGGCGGCTGCTATGCCAAATGCATTGACCTGAGCGCAGAAAAGGAGCCCCAGATCTATCATGCCATCCGCCCCGGCGCGCTGCTGGAGAACATCACCTTCTTCGAAGGCACCAATAAGGTGGACTATGCGAATGCCAGCGTCACCGAAAACACCCGTGCCGCCTACCCGATCCATCATATTGCCAACGCAAAGGAGCCTTCTTACGGCGGCAATCCGAAAAATATCTTCTTCCTCACCTGTGATGCGTTCGGCATTCTCCCCCCGGTCAGCAAGCTGACGAAGGAGCAGGCCATGTACCATTTCATCTCCGGCTATACCGCCAAGGTGGCCGGCACGGAAGTGGGCGTCACGGAGCCGCAGACGACGTTTTCCGCCTGCTTCGGACGCGTGTTCCTGCCGCTGCATCCCATCCGCTATGCGGAGCTGCTGGGCAAAAAGCTGGAAGCGCACGGCGATGTGAACGTATGGCTGATCAACACCGGCTGGAGTGGCGGCGCCTACGGCACCGGCAAGCGCATCAGCCTGAAGTACACGCGGGCTATGATCACCGCTGCGATGAACGGCGGGCTGAACGACGTGACCTATACGCCGCACCCGGTGTTCGGCATCCTGGTGCCGCAGTCGTGCCCGGGCGTGCCTGCCGAGCTCCTCAACCCGCGCGATACATGGGCAGACAAAGAAGCCTATGATAAGAAAGCGCAGGAGCTGGCAAAGCTGTTCGTGAAGAATTTCGAGAAATACACATCACAGGCAAATCACGAGATCCGCTCCGCCGCACCGAAGGTGATGGCCACAGCGGAATAACCGGCCATTCATACACAGAGAAAAGGGTATACCGAACCGGGTGTACCCTTTTTTCAATATATAGATAAAATCCACATTGACACATTCAAGAAAACTATAGCCATAGGCAAAGTCTGCGTGTGTGCGTTTTTTTGACGGGATTAGCTTTGTATAGTACAGGTTTTCGGTAAAGATCTGTATGGTCATGCTATATGTCCTATTCCTGTAAAACCCTTCTTTTTCCCGTATTATTATTATGCCTGCTCACGGCCGGCGCCGCGCAGGTGCGGGCCACGCATGCGGCCGGCGGGGAATTGCTGTATGAATGGGTGAGCGACTCCACGTACCGCTTTTATTTCAAGTTTTACCGTGACTGCTCCGGCATTCCCGAGCCGGACAGCGAGCGGATGTGCTATTTCAATTCCTGCAACGGGCAGAACGGGAGCATTTATCTGCAGAAGATGATCGTGCTGCCCGGCGGCATCCTGAATGCAGCAGAGGTGTCTCCCGGCTGTGCGGGATATTATACCGCCTGCAGCGGCGGCACGCTCCCGGGGTTCCGGGAATGGTGGTATTCCGGGACGGTGACGCTGCCCTCCCGTTGTAATTACTGGACCTTCTACATCGCGCTAAACGGGCGCAATCCGAGCACGAATGCGGTACCTGTCCTGCCGGTGCAGGGGATTCCCCTGTACATAGAGGCCACGCTGGACAACCTGCATGCTCCCGGCAGCTCCTCCCCGTTCTTCTCCGTAAAACCGGTGCCTTACGTGTGCGCCAACTCAATGAATACGTACAACAGCGGGGCAGTGGATCCCGACAATGATTCCATAAGCTTCGAATTTATCTATCCGCGGACCATCCCTGTCATGTATACCGGGGCAGCGCCCTGCGCCACTGCCTACAGCGCGGTGGACATTCCTTTCATCGGCGGGTTTAGCCTCAGCGAGCCTTTTGCCACCAACAACACGTTTACGTTCAGCGCCGTTACCGGCCAGATGAGCTTCGCACCCGCCGGCATCAGCAATAATGCGATTGCCATCCGGGTGAACAAGTACCGGAAAGGAGTTAAAATCGGCTCCGTGATGCGGGACATACAGTTCCAGGTTGTGGCCTGCAGCTCGATGCAGCCATTCTTCTCCGTAGACTCATCTACCGTTGCCGGCGCGCGCTGGGACGGCAGCATGATGTACGGCAGCACGAATACGACACTCCGCTTCTGCTATCATGCCGCATCCCGGCCAGGCACGCTGCTTTCGGTCTCCGACAACCACGGGGCGGTGATGCCGGGATCGGTGACGGCCTATACCGGCCAGTTCTCGGACTCCGTTACCGGCTGCCTGTCGTGGACGCCCTCCTGCACAGACACGGGATTGCGGCTGTTTGCCGTTACCGTTAAAGATTCCACCTGCCTGTCGCCGGGTATCCTCGTAGCGCAGACCTTCGTGGTGCCTGTCTATATCACTCCTTCCGCCACGCCTACCCACCGGGAAATCGTCATCTGTCCCGGCGGCGCTGCAGACCTGCGGCCCGGGTCGGGTACGGCGCCCGTGTCCTGGTCGGTACTGCCCGGGGGCGACGGCACCGGTAGCCTGAGCTGCACTGCCTGCCGTAATCCTGTGGCGCGGCCGGCGGCCACCACCACGTATGTGGCGCGTTATGCCTTCAACAACAGCGCCTGCCGCCAGGAGGACCGGATTACGGTAACCGTGGATACGGGCCGGGTAATGATCACCCCGCCGGGGCCTTACGTATGCTGCCGCCCCGACTCCCTGCGGCTGCAGGCTGATGCGAACGGATACCCGTACCGGGAGCGTCTTACCTGCGGCCCTGCTGCGGCGCCTGCTTCCGGGCCGCAGGATACCGCCGAAGTGCTGCTGGTTGGCATGCCCCTGCAGCGTGTCCAGAATAATGCGGGCACGCCGTTTACCGGCAGCCGGCCTACGACGCGCCATCAGTACCTAGTCCGCGCTGCCGATCTGAAAGCTGCGGGCATCACCTCGGGTACGCTCCGGAGCCTGGGTTTCCATATATCGTCTTTCTCGCCGGGGTCTGTTTTCAGCAATCTCCGCATTTCGCTGGCATGTACCGGCCGGAACGCCCTGGATCCTGCCGCCGGCTTTGTCAGCGGTACCGTGCCCGTCTATACCGCCACAGCTCCGGTTGCCGTCACCGCTGCCGGCGCCTTTATCTCTTTCCCGTTTGATGTGCCGTATGACTGGGATACCACGCAGAACCTGGTGGTGGATATCTGCTATGCCAATGCGGGTATCGTTCCCCCGGCCTATACCTATTATTTCAACAGCGGATACATGAGCATGCTGTATGCATATGCCGCTTCGGGCAGCGTCTGCGACAGCATCCATCCTGCTGTTGCCGGCGCACCGGAGCTGCCCCATATGCGCTTCGGCTATCAGCCCGCCCCGGCGGTGCCGTATCGTTACCGCTGGCAGAACGGGGTTTTCTTCCCTTCGGACACCGTCCGGTCGCCTGTTACCTATATTACGGAAAGTACCCGGCTGTTTGCGTATACTTCCGACCGCTACGGCTGTGTGCTGGGCGACACGCTGGAGGTCATCGTCCCGCCCAGGCCGGCGCTGCCGGGGGATACGGGTATCTGCGCCGGTGACGCCATCCTGCTGCCGGTAAGCAACGGGGCCCGCTATCAATGGTACGAGAACGGCTTTAACCCGCCTGCCACGCTGAGCTGTACCACCTGCGCCAGCCCGGTCGCCCGTCCGGCAGACAACACGACCTACACCGTGATCGTTACCGGTCCGTCCGGCTGCGCAGACACCCTGCAGGTGCAGGTACAGGTAACGCCTGTGCCCCGGACGCGGATCCTGAACAGCGATACCCTGGTCATGTACGGCACGTCTGTCCGGCTGCATGCCCGGGGAGCGGACCACTACCTATGGTCGCCCGCCCACTCCGTGGACGATCCCGCGCTGGCGGACCCGTTAGCCACGCTGCGGGAAACCACCCTGTATATTGTCGCCGGCAGCGCTGCGGAAAACATCCGCTGCCGGAGCTATGATTCGCTGCAGGTGCGGGTGAACTACCGCGGTGTCTTTTATATTCCTTCCGCCTTTACGCCTGGCGCGGACGGGAAAAATGACGTCTTCCGCATCGCCAATCTGACCTTCCAGAAAGTGACGGAGTTCCGGGTATTCAACCGCTGGGGGCAGGAGGTCTTCAGCGCCGCCGCCGGCAGGACGGGCTGGGACGGTACCTGGAAAGGAACGCCGCAGCCTGTAGGCGTGTATTATTACCTGATCCGGCTGGCATACCCGGACGGGACGACGGAAATGTTCAAGGGGGACGTGACATTGATACGCTAAGATTACGGCATACTGACTTTTTTATCTTTTAACCAACCATCCATTTTTATGAAACACAGTTACCTATTGTCGTCGCTGACGCTGTGTCTCCTGCTGTTTGCGGGGAGGTCACAGGCGCAGCTGAGCGGTACCGTCACGATACCCACTACGCCAAAATTTCCCAATCTGAAGGCGGTTGTGGATTCGCTGAACCAGTACGGCGTATCGGGAGCCGTTGTCATTGATGTAACGGCCGACCAGACGGCGCCTGCAGGCGGTTATGTGCTCGGGATGCCCGGATCGGCGCTCAATGCCGGCAATAATGCCACGTCCGCCACGAAAACGATAACGATCAACGGGCACGGGCATACCGTTACTGCGTATACCGGGACGGGGACTACCGACGGTATCTTTATTATAGCAGGTGTGGACTATGTTACCATTGACAGCCTACATCTGAACGATCCGAATACCGTTTCGGGGGTGGAAGCGATGGAATGGGGCTATGCGCTGTTAAAGCACAGCAATACCCTGCCCTATGACGGCGCCCAGCACATTACTATCCGGAATTGTACTATTTCGATGACGACCCTGGCGACAAATGCCACGGCGATTTACATGGGTAATCATTCCCCCTCAGGCAGCACGCCATTGTCCGGCACTATGGCTACCATTTATGACGCGAACAGGAACAATATATTTACCGGAAACAAGATCATAAAATGCATCCGGGGTATCTATATGAACGGGCTTACCGGCAATATAACGCTGGACAATGATAATGAGGTAACCGGCAATACCATAACATTTGGCGGCACCTCGCCGGCGGGCATAGGCATATATACGGCGTTTGACAGCTCGGTGACGGTCAGGGGAAATATCATCGGCAGCGCTGCCGGCCATACCGGGACGGGATCGGGCATAGAGGTGCGGGACGGCAAGGGTAATGTGCACATCGGTGGCAACAGTATCTCGATCAGCAGCCTCGGCAGCTCGGGAACTTTTTACGGGATCTATATAACCAATGCCCGGATCGGCGGCGCAAACGGCAAGCTGGTCATTGACAGCAACACGATCGCGAACTGGTCATTAGCCAGCGTTACTTCCGGCGCTCATTATTTCATATGGAATGACCGCGGCACATTTGATACAACGCTTATCAGGAATAATACGATCAGCAATATCCATGTAGGGAATGACCCCAGTTTCTCGTTTGGCATGGCTAATATGTATGGCATCTATAACCGGGTCAGCGGTAACGCATCCTGCCTGGACGTATCCGATAATACGATCAGCAACCTTACCAGGACAGGTGCGCTGGGGAAACTGACCCTGCTGTATAATTCCACAACAGATGCGCATACCGGTATACTGACCGTTGCACATAACAGCATAGTCAGGGTGACAAATACAACGGACATAGATGGCATTCATATTAATCCCGGAGAAAACAGGACATCTGTCATTCAATACAATAAGCTGGACAGCATTACCATCAGCGGCTCAGGCAGCTTCTCGGGCTATTATCAGTCAGGCTCACCTGTAGCGGACAGTATGGAAGTGGCTTACGATACGCTCACTAATATTACTACCGGCACCGGTAGTATTAACGGTTATCAGGTAAGCTTTCCGGGTATTACTTCTTTACATCACTGCTTCTTCAATAATCTCAGGACTGCTTCGGGAAGGATCAGCTGTTATAATTATAATGGCGGCAGCACCGCTTCCGTTTATAAAAATATCTTCAGCAATATTTCTGCTTCCGAGACAAGCAGCGGGCTTTACGGTATTATCAGTACGGGCTTTGCGCTTAATTTATCCATTTACAACAATGTCATATCCAATATTGGCGCATCCAATACCTTCAGCGCCGCATCAGGCATTTACGGCATGTCTCTCGGGGCGGGCCAGTACAGCGTATATCATAATACCATCAGGATCAATCCCAGCACAACAACCGGTGCTGATCTCGGTGCTACGGGAATTTATTATGACGGTAATGCCACGCTGGATTTACGCAATAACATCATCTATGTAGATGTGACCCCTAAAGGGGCCGGTTTTACGGCTGCACTGCGCAGGAGCACCGGCACTGCCGGGGTGGCGCCTTCCAATCTCTCGGCAAATACCAACGGCAATATTTATTACGCTCCTCTCGCCACGAACAGCTACCTGTATGCTGAAGGCGCGTCCATTCCCTTAGCCAACGCTTTCCAGGCAAGCCCTGCTGCCGTGAACATCGCATGCGGCACCTATAAGGCATTTATGGCGCCACGGGACAGTCGTTCTTTTGTAGAAAACAATCTTGTAGCGGGGACAGTTCCTGCCACATGGCTACCAACGGGCTCTTCATACGCGGAAGGCATCGGCGTACCGACATTCGACCCGGTAGTGATGGACGATATTGCCGGCAACCTGCGTCCTGCGCAACCGGATGC
>Ga0206101_1000221_pt1 | contig 12738 bp, 7 predicted proteins | sample 1B0metagenome_FD_148613 | JGI IMG/M metagenome (GOLD analysis project Ga0206101, IMG submission 148613) | Enriched microbial communities from leaf-cutter ant dump, University of Wisconsin, Madison, United States - 1B0 | ecosystem: Environmental > Terrestrial > Nest > Insects nest > Nest dump... | reverse complement strand
GCAGGCCGGCGGAAGCACGCCAGCTGCCGTCATCCAGCTGTGTGTTGACCAAGTGTCCGATCCCGCGGCGGATTGCCCCGGCTGTGATCTCCTTATCCGGGGATAATAAAAGGATGCGTACCAGCATGGCTATGTCGAACGCGGAGGGCGCCTGCGAATCCAGGCTGCTGCCGAGCCGGTCCAGGGCCCAGCGTACTGCTTTGCCGATGATTGCCCCGGAGCTGCTGCCGGCCTGCATGGCCAGCGCTTCCACAGCAATAGCGGTAGCGTATGCATCCGAGGTCCACCAATAGGATCTGAAAGACCCGTCCTGCCCCTGGGCGCCCGCAAGATATACTATGGCCTGCGTCTCTCCTGCCAGCGCATACGGCGCGGTGACGCATACATGTGCATGCTGCCAGCCTTCAAAGGAGGCGCCGGCAGGCAGCCTGGTGTACTCCCTGATCCCGTCCTTTTCGGGATACGTGGTCACAGCCCCTGAGGGAAGTATATATTGCGCCAGGAGCGCGCCGGTTTGCGCACAGACCGCATCGCTGCCGGGCAGGCGGCCGGAGAACAGGTGCGCCCATACGGTGCTGTCGGCATCTGCCGGCGTCCGTACATTGTAACCCCAGCCTTTGCCGGCGCGGCAGCGCAGCTTTAATACCTCCCAGGCGCGGGATAAAGCTTTGTCTGTTTCCGGGGCCTGTAAAAAAGAGAGATGATAGCCGGTATATGCGGTGACCCATTCATCGCTCTTGCCGGCAGGCAGGAAAAAATCAGTCCAGAATCCCGACTGCAGTTGTTTGTCCAGGATAAAACGGCAGGCCTTCCCGGCTGCCGTGTCCATCAAAGCGGCAGTTGTGCCGGCGGTTTCTTTTACCGGAGCGGGAAGCGCGTTGCCGCCGGCTTCCGGCGCCGCTTTCAGCCATACGTTACCATAGCCGAGATATGCCTTGAGCTCGGGGTTTTTTAACCTGTCCACGCTCAGCTTCAGATGGGATACCTTTTTCTTCAGGCAAGCCAGCTCATCGGGCGGTCTGCTTAAAGACCGGAGCCAGATATGCTCCGGCCAGCTTACGGAGGCATCGGGAAACAGCTCGCCGTCCCAGCTAAGCACGGCCTCCGCTTTTTCCCGGAGGCAGATACCTTGTCCTGTCAGCTCATGCAGGAAAAATTCCCAGCGTGTGTCTTGTCCGGGCTGGTCGTCCCACAAACACTCGAAGCCGACCTTCGGGTACACCGCTTTCCCCAGGTCAATACAAACCCGTACCCGGTCACAAAGGCCGTAAACAAACGGGATCCAGCGCTCCAGTCCTTCCGTCTCATAATCATAACCCAGGCTCCTGAGAAAAGGGATGACCTGCCCGGGATACAGGTTCCTGATATTGACCCGGATGGCGTCTGTCTGCCGGGAGAACTGGATGCCGGCGAAAAAGACCGATGCATTATCCGGGCAGGAGGCGAAACACCGTTGCAGCAGCGGGTAAAAGGCGCGGTGCCCGCCCAGTGTCTCCTGCAGCACTTTTACCAGGAAGCTGTTCGTGGTGTGCGGGTCTTCCTGGTCCAGGGAAAAGAACAGCAGCGGTACGCTCCTTTTCCCCGACAGCACGTCCATCTCTAAAAAGATCTCGCGGATACCCCGGTAATAGGCACCGGAAGGGTCGGCCCATTTCCGGAAAAAGGAGCACAGGGCCGTCCATTCTTCGTCGTCCATTACCTGTAGGCTGTGCAGCCAGTCCGATATATAGGCAAGGTCGTCCTTATCCCGGAGGAGACATTGCTGCAGGTCTACCTGCGCTTCTCCGTCCATCCGGCATTCGATGCCGATCCGCAATACCTGGGGAAAAAGGCGGGCGCTTTCTTTCAGCGGCGCGAGCCGGCTTTCATGGACCAGGCTGGCGGGCAGCAGCGGCCAGAACGCATCCAGGTCATGAAACAGCGAATACCGGGCATCAGTTGTCTGCATCAGTCACATGGGTCAGGATAGATTCGAAAAATACATGGATCTGTGCAAGATCATCTGCTGCCCGTGCTTTATATACCTGAACACGGTCAAGCAGCTGCTTTGTCTGCACAAAATAAAATGCAATATACTCTTTGGATACGACCGGCCGCAGCATGATCTCATCCATGATCGCTTTTAAGGCCTCTGTTTTACGGGCTGGGATTACCGTTCCCGGGGCATCCTTTCCTCTTTCCTGCAGGAGGAAAACTGCTTTGAGCGGCAGCGGCTGCCGCTCTCCCTGTGGCGCTGCGCTCCTGTAAAGAGTTTTAAAGTCGCTGACAGGCGCAGTCCTGGCTTCGATCGCGGGAACGGGAAGGTACAAGGGCGCAGTGTGACCAGATGTGATGGATAGCCCCGTTATCGTCTCTTTTTTTACTTTCAGCCAGGTTTCGCCGGGAAGCGCATAAAAAGTATCCCTGCTTTGCTCGAGCGTACAGTAGTCATCGCACCATACAGGATACCCGTTGGCATTAAAATAGGCAGCCGTGGTGGATTTGCCGGCGCCTTTAGGGCCTAAGAAAAGAATAGCTGAGCCTCCGGTTTGGATACCGCTCGCGTGGAGGCAGTATTTTTTATGCAGCTGCAGCCAGAGCTTCAGTACGGTACCTCTTGAGATATTATCGAGGGTTTCCCGGGGGATGGAGCCTGGATGAGCGTAACAAACAGTATCTCCTGTGCCGGTGACTAAAAATGACAGCCACGTCTTTTTATGATCAAATACATATTCGACCAGGTACGTATCCGGTACACCGGAACAGCGAGAGATGCGTTCATGCCAGCCAAGGAAAGGTGAGGACTCGTTAACGGCCAGAAATGAAGACCTGTCGTACAAGCCGGAAAAAGCCCGTACGCTTAGCTTTTTTAGCCGTATCACTATAAGGAACGTTTATAAAAGCAATACCCTATATTCCGGAAACATATTCAGGAAATCCCCCTCCATCATCAAGAAATCCTCCCTCTGAGGTTTTAGTGACCGCTCCGACCTTACCATAGTCCTTTAATTCAGGAGCCTGATAGGCTTTTTTTGTTTCAGTATTATTCATATATTGCTCTTTCATGTTTGTTGACATTTAAACAAAGATGATAGCGCAAGAATTATGCCATGTTTTGCCGGAACAGCAGGCGTCTCCATGCCAGTATATAAATCAGGGAAATGATCCGCTTGTGATCCCCGGGTTTCATCTTCCCGTGTTCCCTGATTTCCGAAAGTAAAACCGGGATATTGATCTTTCCCCTCAAAAAATCCTGCTCTTCGCCGAGCGCCGCGATCAGTTCCCCCAGGACACCCGAAGATTTGAGGTTCTGAAAATGAGCTCCGCCGTGGAGCGGCGTTTTCTGCCTGCGGACGATTTCATCCGGCAGCCAGGGTATCATAGCGCGCCTGAGCAGGTATTTTTTGTGTAATAAATGCGGGGGAAGCGCCTGGAGGAATTCGACCAGCTCCAGCGAGAAAAAAGGAAATCTTACTTTCAGAACGCCGCCGCTGAAGCCTTCGTGCGCATGCTCAAAGATATTTTGCCATATCGGGTTGTGGAACATCCCCAGGTTTGTCGTTGCCGGCATCCCTTCCGGGTATGTTTTTGCGTCGGCATAGCTTTGGGAAATGTATGCCGGCTCGAACCATGCCGGCACAGGCGGCGCTTTGCGCTGCGTTTTCTTCATTATGTTCCCGAGCGCCCGCTTCAGGCCCAGCTCGGGACGACTGCCGTGCATTTTAATGAAATCAAAAATGTCCGTCAATGGCCGGAAAATATGACCCTGCCTGAGCATGTTCCACCAGGAGCGGACATCGAAAAGGAAGAGCGGGTCGCCGCCGAACCCTGTCAGGAGCACTTTCAGGTAAGCGCCGGCATCGGCAAGCATCGCTCTTTCGGGAACAGCCTGCGGGATGCCCACCGGCTCGGGGATCCAGGAATCAGGGGTAAGGGATATCTTGCCCAGGTAATCCTCCGCGACGAACTGTTTCAGGGATATGTTGAGATGACGGGCTGTCCGCGTGGCAAAATAGCTTTCATTTTCCTTCACCAGGTGCCGGTACGCCAGGTTATAGGCTACCAGGGTATGCCCGCCGGGATAGCGCTCCCGGAGCGTCTTTTCCGCCATCGCGGTGATCGCCGAGCTGTCCATGCCGCCGCTGAGCTGGGAGGCCGCCTTGCTGTTACGCAGGCGGTCCGCCACCGACCGTTCAAATATCCCGGTGAAATGGGCTACATACTCGTCGGTGGTTTTATACCGCAGCGGTTTGACCCCGTCGCCCGGTTTCCAGTAACGGCCAAGCGTAAGGACGCCGTTCCTGTATGCCAGCGTATGCGCGGGAGGAAGCTTGCGGATATTTTTATAGAGCGTCTGGTCAAAGCTCCCGTCTTTGCTGAGTAAAAAATAGCTCTTCAGCACTTCTTCGTCCAGGACGTCCATCAGGCCCGGGATATGCTCCAGTGACCTGTAGAAGTTCGTAACGACGAGCCCGTTTTCCGTCTGCGCGTAGTAAAAAGGAATGATGCCGAAATGATCGCGCGCGCAAAACAGGGAATGTTCCTGCTCGTCCCATATTGCAAAGGAAAAATCGCCCGCGATCCTGTGCACACAATCCTCGCCCCAGGCCTCGTAGGCCCGCAGTAAAATGTAGGAGTCGGGGAAAGAGCCGTCGAGATCCGGGAAACGGGCGCTGAGGGCGCGGACAAGCTCCAGCCGCCTGTCGAGCCGCACGTCGCCGATGATCCGGGTGCGCTGGTCGAAGCTGAACGGGAGCCGCTCCTCGAACGTATCGTCCGTCACCTTCAGCAGGCCGAAACGCAGGTCTGCTTTCCCGCTCGTCCATTTACCCGAAAAATCGCCGCAGCATGCGGCAATGGCCTCCTGGCAGCCCTCGGGAAGCGCTGTGCCGCCTTCCCGGGTACCCGGAGCTATAAGACCGATGAATCCGCTCATGAAAAATCAAGGTTTTTATGTACCGCATGGCGCGGCATGACCACATACCGGGAAACGACAGACGGGTGGTCGTTCAGCACCGCCCCGTCCTTTTCCAGCCAGGCATGCGCATCCAGGCCATCCCGGCCGGCCGATACGCCAAGACGAAGCTCCGATTCGATGCCCTTCCGGAGCAGCAGGTAACGTAATGCAAGGGACTGGGACAAGCATTTGCCTTTCAGCTGCTTCCGCTCTTTCCGCGCATGAAAGAACAGGACGTAATGATCAATAAGCATCGCCGCCGCGTCAGGTTCAGGCGGGAGCCCTTTCCTGGTAAAAAACGACAGGATCTTTTCCGTTCTGCTTAATCCCAGCCAGCGCAGCCCCGCTTCAATGAAAACGATCAGGCGGTTGATCCGGCGCCCGTGGTGGCTGATCCCCCTTAACGCTTTATGGAGCGGAACCGGCTTCGGTACGCTGCCCATTATGAAATTGAAATTAGCTGTGCCTGCTCCATCTCTGTCAGTATACGGCGGATATCCGCTTCCAGCGCCTCCGGGAGCACATCGTACTCCTGCTGTAAGCGGGCGGAGATCTCCCGGAGGTCTTCGTGCGCTTCCAGCAGCTGCCACAGGCGTGCGCCAACCTCATCCAGGCCATAGTAGTGTTCCGTATCAAGATGAAGAATGACGAACTCACCGCCTACATCCTGCGCCAGCGTCCGGTCGGATATCTTCACTTTTTTTGTCAGCAGATCCATATTGAAAACAAAAATTATTGCGCAATGCGCTTGTTGCGATAAAAATAGCATATTTTATCAGGATTGTGTGCAACGGGCGGCAATGCATGCCAGGCAGCATACAGGTATCCCTGAGCAATAGGAACCGGCAGTTCTATACAAATGTCGGTATCATGATCCGTACCGAAGTGCCGGTGGCCGCGCCTGTTTCGTCTTTCAGGTCGGTATAGGTAAGCAGTATCTGGTTGTTTATGTTGTCGTGAATAAGCTGTAATCTTTTTTTAGTGGCTTCCGTAGAGAAGCTGCAGTAGCTGTAATTGGCGGCATCCCGGATCTCCTCTGCCTTTTTTCGCCCGATCCCGTTATCCCGGATGATGCAGGTGATATATTCATCGCCGGGAACCAGCTGAAAAATAATGCTCAGCTTTTTCTCCCCCTCTTTATGCAGCAGCCCGTGCTTGATGCTGTTTTCCACAAAAGGCTGTATGATCATCGGGGGAATGTGGATGTATCCTTCATCCACGTCCTCATCCATAATGATCTCGTAGTCGAAAGTTTCCTGGAAGCGCATTTTTTCGAGCTCGAGATATTTTTTGAGAATATCAACTTCTGTGGAGAGCGGTATGGAGCGTTTTTCGGAAACGGTCAGGATCAGGCGCGTCAGGGTCGCAAAGTTGCCCATCTGCTCGTTAGCCGCATTTTTATCGCCCCACATGAACATCTCCTGGATCGTATTCAGGCTGTTGAAGATAAAATGCGGGTTCATCTGGCTCTTCAATGCCTTGAGCTCGCTTTCATTCAGCGCTTTCTCATGCCGGAGCTTTTCGATGACGATCTGGTTTGCTTTTCTTCGTGCGTTGATCCGGCTCCGGGTGTATATAATGACCGTACCGGCAAACAAAAAGGTTACCGACAGGATGAACCAGGTTTGCAGCCACAATGGCTTATTGATGGTGAAGGAAAAGGATACCGGCTTTTCTGCCGTCAGCCCGTCGGGCGTACGGGCAATGGCTTCAAACGTGTATTTGCCGGGAGACAGGTAGGAGAGCAGTATTTTATTTTGCCCGGGTATGGTGGCATTCCAGTTGGTATCGTTACCCGGCCCGAGCAGCCGGTAATTGAAGAACAATCTTTCCGAATCAAAATAATACAGCCCGTCCAGGGAGAACTGTATATTGTTCTGCTGCCAGGGCAGGATGGCGCCTTCTCTCAGGGTATCCGTACCGTTAACGATAACGGACGATATGTAGTTCAGCGGCGGCGCTTCCGTTTCAACGGATCTGTTCAGCGGGATCTCGTAAAGTCCCCCGATCGTGGAGAAATATGCTTTCCCGTTCACCTCAAGCAGGTCGTAAACCTGGGATGCCTTAACCGGTGGCAATGAAATATTGGTAATGAATTTTTCCCGCTCCAGGTCATAGACCTGTATTTTATCCAGCTCCTTTATCCATAAATGGTTATTGAAAATTTTCAGCCGGAACACGGTAGCGGACGCCAGGCCGGAATCCGGGCCTATGGACTGTACGACCCTGCCGTTCTGCAGCAGCAGTATGCCATTGTTGTGCGTGGCTACGTATATCTTGTCGCCGTACGCCTTGAGATGATAGGCGTATATGGGCAGCTCGTTGAACCGGACCTCTGTTATTGAGTGAGCGGTATACTGATAAAGCCCGTGACTGAATCCGGCATACAGGATCTTGTTTTTGGGCTCGTAAGCGATGCTGCGTACCCTGCGGCCGGGCGTATAATTGTAGTGACCCGGTTTGGACTGCTCAAAGTGCGCGCTGATAATGCCGGGTAAAGCCTGGTCATTGCCGGTAAAGGCGAGCAGCCCTGAATTGGTGCCCAGCACCAGTGTGTTACGGTCTATGTAACAGGCGTCTTTTAAAGCCCCCGCTTCTTTTATATGCTGGCTGCTTGTGCCTGTTTTGAAATAATCACTGTAATACAGGTAGAAATTGTTTTCCGTATCGAAAAAGCTGATGCTGCCGTTTTTGGCTTTCGGGGCGCCTCCCGACGGGAATACGGACTTATCCATATAGACGACCTTCCCTGAATAGGTAATGCCGGCCACGGTGCTGTCCAGCAAGCCCAGCTTGGTAAAGCTGTTATCGGCGCTGTATTCGGAAAGCAGCCGCCAGCCGCTCTTTTTCCTTTTTATCATGAGCCCGTATGTCATTGACGAAGCCCAGGTGTTACCCTCCCGGTCTGTTACGATGTCTGTCAGGGACAGGTTATCAATGCCTTCCTTATTGCCCAGGATGTAGCTTTTGCGCCTGGTGTGGATCCAGACCGCACCACTATCGGTATTGCTCCAGAGGTAATTATTATAATCCTGGGAAGCGGATGCGAGCCCCTCGGAGCGCATGCCGTTATCAACGTTTAAAGTGGACAGAATGGATTGTTTGTCCTTGAGGGTGATGACGATAATGCTGTCCTCATTCGCATAAATGATCCTGTGCGCATAAGGATGCTGCAGGGTATAGTGCTTGACCAGCGTAAAAGTTCCTTTTTCATATTTAATGATGCGGCTGCGGTTATTGATAAGTGCGATCAGGAACGCTTTGTCGCCGGCCTGGTACAGGTTGGTAACCTCGTTCAGCGCTATATTGTCTGCAGAGGTTGCCAGGGTATGATGCTGCCCGGTTCTTATGTTATAGATCAGCAGGTGATCTCCGGTACGTGTCAGCAGCTCATCGCCCACGATAATAAAGGGATGGAAAAAAGCATCGGGCAGCGATGTCTCCAGCTTGCGTACATGCCCGTCCTCGATGTAGAATATCTGCCCGTTGAAATTACGGTACCAGATACGCCCCGAGGAATCTTCGATCAGGTTGTCTGCTCCCAGCGAAGACTGCAGCGGATGGTAGAATGTAGCAAATGAAAGGCCGTTATACCTGGATATGCCCAGCTCATGCGCCAGCCAGACATATCCCCTGCGGTCAATCAGGATGTCGTAAACTGTAGTGGACGGGACATTGCTTACCTGCTCAAATCCGTAATCGGCAGGTTTTTGTCCCCAGGCAGCATGGTACAGGGATAAGCACAATAACAAGCACAGCCTCTTCATAGACGGACATGGGCGATCAGTGTTTCAAAATGCTGTTTCCGCTCCCTGGCCACCGGTATCATATCATTGTTCTCCATTTTCAGATAGGTGCCGTCGTGCCGGATATACTTTTTGACGTACTGCGTATTGATGATATAGGAACGGTGCACCCTGAAAAAGCGCATGTCTTCATTGAGGATGTACTCGAATTCCTTGATCTTTTTGCTGATGAGGATCTTGCAGGTCTGGGTGATAATATGCGTATAGGAGCCTTCCGCCTGCAGGTAAATAATGTCATTTACCTGTATGAACTGCAGGCCTTCCGTAACCGGGAGCGCGATCTTCTGGATATGCTTTACGCGCAGGTTCTCTTTCAGGGTGTGCAGGCGTTCTCCCATGACACTCTTGCCCTGCCGCTGGACGACCTTGTCCACAGCCTGCCGTATTTTGCTGATCTGCAGGGGCTTCAACAGGTAGTCTATCGCCGATACTTCGAAGGCTTTGACGGCATATTCCGAATAGGCGGTAGTGAAAATGACCTCAAAATTGAGCGTTTCAAAATACTGGAGCAGTTGAAAGCCGTTCTGATCCGGCATTTCAATATCCAGGAACAGGATGTCGGGATGATGTTCTTCGATCAGCTTAACGGCAGCTTGTACACTTTCCGCCATATCCGCCACGGTTATTTCCGGGCAGTGCTCCTTCAGGAGGTTAAAAAGAGAATTGCGGGCCCGCAATTCATCGTCTATGATCAATGCCTTTAGCATACCTGCAAAAATATTTATTAACTGAAGTGTTTCCGCTCCCGTTCGTGAATTCAAACATACCGTTCATAAGGAGTGCCAGCCAGGCGTAAGCAGACAGACCCCATGTTTGCCGGGTGATTTTTTGCAGCTTGTGAACTTAGACCTGCTGTTTATGAACTTAATATATCGTGTGCAGGTAAGAATCATGATTTTCACGCCAGGATCATAGTAAAGATTATCCCACACAAAAACCAAAATAGTAATGAAAAGAAATCTTATCATGCTCGGCATTTTAATAGGCTGGGCACTAAGCCTGCGGGCTCAGATCTCCGGCCCTTCGACCGTCGGCGCCGGGCAGGCTGCTACCTGGACCAATAATGCCGCTGCCGCCAATTCCTATACCTGGTCGCCGCAGCCGACATCCCAGCCTGCGGCAGCCAGCCTGACCGCCACTTCGGTAAGCAGCGCCAAATTCGGCGCCAATATGACCATGGACAATGCGGATTACCCGTCCATATGGAATGATAACGGTCATTGGTATGCGTTTACGATAAGCTATGGCGTTGATCCCAATGCCGGCGCTACTTTGTACCGCCTGGACCTGGGATCGGACCCGACCCCGTCCAATAATAATGCGTCCAATACAGTAACTGTTTTTAATCTTGCAACGTTAGGACTTTCCGGCAGCAACGGGGAGCTGGTGCACTCTGTGGCTTTTGACCCGGTAGCCAAAACCTGGCACCTGTTCTGGTTCAACACGGGCGTGGCGGGCAGCACTTTAAAGATCAAGCGCCTGGACTTCGGGACTTCACTGGCCAATACACCCGGTACGGCTACGGATGTCCAGGTACAGTCATCTGTGGCGTTTGGCATCCAGGCCGCCCAATCCAAGTTTGTCCGTGCTTCCAACGGAGATTTTATCTGGTTTCTCGGCAACCGCTGGGGAGGACCGGTCCGGGTTAATTTCGGGCAGAACATAACAAATACTGCACCGGTCATTGACTGGCTGCCCGGTACGATCACCGCTGGAACGGGTATAGGATCCAATATCGGGAGATCTTCTGCTTTGGATGTGGTCCGCCAGGACGGGAAATGGTACCTGTTCTGTTCTACAACGGATGGCGGAAATAACCTGTGGCGGATTGATTTCGGCTCGGATCTGGCCGGCACACCGACAGCGGTCACCGGGCTCGGGACGTTTCCTTTCGACCTTAGCTTCGGACTTCAGGTCGTACCCTCGCACTGCGGCGATGAATATTATGGCTTTATTCTTGCCGGCGGAAGCATATACCGGTTAAATTTTGGCAATGACCTGACGTCCGTGCCATCCAGCCAGCAGATAGGCACGGGAGGACAGAAGGGTCTTCCCGGGATGGCGGGCAACAGCGGTCTTTTTGCATACACCTGTAAGGACAGCCTGTATGCGGTGATGGGCGGCTGGCATGGCCATGGTATTTATTCGCTCAGGCTGCCTTACAGCTATAATGGCAATATGCCGGTGCATAAGACGCCTGATGACAACACCTTTACCCATACGTACAATACCGTGGGCACTTATGAGCTGACAACGGTGCTCAATCTGAACGGCGGCGGGGCTTCGGTATATTGTTATACGGTCAATGTAGTACAGCCCAGACCTGCACAGCCGGGACCGTTTACTGCGGCTCCTTCATCTGTATGCCGCGGCCAGGGCAGCGTGACCTACCGGGTGCCTGCGGTAAGCGGGGCGACTGCGTATCACTGGTATTATACAGGCAGCAATGTTACGTATTCGTCTGCGACCAGCGATACGTTTAACAGCCTGACATTTTCGGGGACGGCTACGAGCGGCCTGCTGCGTGTGTGGGCAGTGAAAGGTAGCGACAGCAGCGCCTTATCGCGCGACAGTGCCATTACGGTCAACGCGCTTCCGTCCATTACGATCAGCCCGGCGACGGCGGCGGTCTGCGCGGGCCAGAGCGTTACGCTGACGGCAAGCGGCGCGACGACATACAGCTGGTCTCATTCGGGCGGCAGCAATGCGGCGGCTACCTACACGCCGGCAACGACTACCACATATACGGTAACGGGTACCTCGCTGGGCTGCTCTGCTACCGGAACGCGCCAGGTTACGGTAAATGTGCTGCCGGTAACACAGGTTACGGCAGGAGGCGCTACGGATATCTGTGCGGGCGACAGTGTGGTGCTGACGGCCTCGGGCAGCGGTTATACCTATGTGTGGAAAGATGGCTCCGGGGCAGTGGCAGGAAATGGCCAGCAGTATAAAGCTCATGCAACGGGCAGCTACAGGGTAATCGCTACGGATGCGGGCAGCGGTTGCAAGGACAGCACGCAGCCGGTATCCGTTACGGTGCACAGCCGCCCCCAGGTATCGCTGACCCCCGGCGATACGGCCTTTTGCGAGGGCGGTATGGTGCAGCTGAGCGTATCCACGGCAGACACAGGGCTGACGTACCGGTGGAAGAACGGCACGGCAACGATACCGCTGGCTACGGCAGACTTCCTGGAAGTCAGCGAGACAGGTATATATATGGTCGTAGCAGGTCGCGCGCAGGTGGCCGCCTGCGAAGACAGCACGAATGAAGTGCAGGTTACCGTGCATCCCTTGCCGGTGGCGGATGTCGCCTGGGACGGGCTGCTGCTGCATGCCGTACCGGGCTATGCATCCTACCAATGGCTTACAGGCACCCAGCCGGTGCCCGGCGCTACGGACTCGACATTCCAGCCGTTGTCTGACGGGGGCTATGCCGTTACCGTGACCGACAGTAACGGCTGCAGCAATACTTCGCAGGTGTATAACCTGACAGTAGGCGTAGACGATATAACGGCGCTTGCGGCGCAGGTACGCGTATATCCCAACCCGGCGCGGGAAATGATATATATAGAAACGCCGGTTGCCGTGCATGTGTACATAACCAGCCTGGAAGGCAGGATGCTGTTTAAACGCGGGAATGTTTCCGGGAAGCTGGATATCGGTGCGGTGCCCCCGGGATTATATCTCCTTACGGTAACGGATCTTAACGGCACACATCTGCGCACAGAAAAGCTGCTGAAGGTGGAATAGCTGCATGCCGGTAACCTTAACCCTGTTATGATGAATATTGCAAGCATTTACCGGTCTTTACCATGGATAAGCAGGGCAGCCTGTTGCGGGCTGCTCCTGTTTCTGTGCACCGCTGCAAAGGCCCAGTTTACGAACGGCGATTTCACCCTGGGTACTGCCGGATGTACGGCAGGCACGGGCTGGACGACATCTCCCGGCAGCCAGTCGGCCGAGCGGTCCACATCATTACAGCCCGCCCGGCCGGGC
>Ga0206101_1000220_pt1 | contig 12743 bp, 15 predicted proteins | sample 1B0metagenome_FD_148613 | JGI IMG/M metagenome (GOLD analysis project Ga0206101, IMG submission 148613) | Enriched microbial communities from leaf-cutter ant dump, University of Wisconsin, Madison, United States - 1B0 | ecosystem: Environmental > Terrestrial > Nest > Insects nest > Nest dump... | reverse complement strand
ACAACACTTTGAGCACTTAAAAGCCCGCCACGAAAAAGAAGAGTATGACCAAAACGCAGCCGAAAACGAAATCCGCAACTTACGCAATACTGTTCAGACTCTTGAAGGCCGTATACGTAACCTCGAATCCAAAGTCAGATAACTTACCATTTGGCACCATAAATCAGGCCGCCAATAATAACCAATCCTTGCACAATGAAAAATAAAACTGAGTAAAGAAAAACCATCTTCTGTTTGTGTTCGGCAGAGTACCACAACCAAATTGCCGTCATTACTTCAAAACCAACCCATGTGCTTAACGAGACTCCATCTGCTTCCCTAGTAGAGAATATACGGAGAATCTGTGGAATGACTAGTGCTGGCTCGAGAACCGCGGCAATATAAATAATCTTGTCTATAAGCTTAGGTGCTTTTTTACGAGAACTAGTGTGAATATGTCTATGGTATTTCGTCATTTTTGTTTTGTTAACTTTAAACCTAAGAATACTCTACTTGAGACAAAAACAACAGTCTGATAGGATGGATACTGTTACGCGCGGGTGTAGCTCAGTTGTTAGAGCGCTTCCTTGCCAAGGAAGAGGCCGAGAGTTAGAGTCTCTTCACCCGCACCACATCTGTTAGACCAAATAGACCGTTTACACGCCGAAGTGACAGTTTTGTTGATATAATTAGGTTATGAAAATAGTAATACCCGACTACATTGATGTTTCAGAAGACGCAAAACAGAAACTGAGAACGTTAGGTGCTGAAATTCATGAAGATGTTCCCAGTAAACAAGAGCTGATAGACCGCATAAAAGACGCCGAAATTATTACCGCAAACTACGTTGACGTAGACAAAGAAGTGATTGACTATGCAGCTAAGTTGAAATACATAGTTGTCCCAGCTGTTGGCTATGAATGGGTAGATTATAAGTATGCCGCAACAAAAGGTATCAAGGTGCTAAATTGTCCTACACATAACGGTCTTGCGGTAGCTGAACACGCTATTGGGTTGATATTTGCGATTCAAAGAAAGCTCATGCAGTCGAACCGAAGTTTACGTAAAGGGGAGTGGAAGCCAAAGCAATTTAGAGGTCTAGAACTGACTGGGAGCAAACTAGGTCTTGTTGGCTATGGAAAGATCGCTAAGCAAATTGAATGTATAGCCACAAGCATTGGGATGAGTACTGCATACGTAAACAGCCAATCAACTCAGCAAGAATGGGAAGATTTGATGAAGAACTCTGATGTTGTCTGTGTTTGTCTGCCGCAAAATGACGACACAAAACACTTAGTTGACCAAGCAAAAATAGGCTTGATGAAACAGTCTGCAATACTGGTTAATGTAGGACGGGGATCTACGGTAGACACAAAAGCACTGACCAAAGCTCTAAAGGAAGATCAGATAGCAGGTGCTGGGGTTGATGTATATGAAGATGAGCCACTTTCTGGTGAACCGAACGAGACTATAGTTCAATTTGCGCAACTTGATAATGTTGTTGCAACTCCTCACATCGCTTACCTAACGGAAGAAACAGCCAAGAGACTTGGTGCAGAATTGATGATGGATATTGAATCCTGTATCTCTGATAAACTTGTTAACGTTGTCAATTAGTGTAACTCCCTACGCTTACCTACTTAGCAAATACTCCCGATACGGTACTTCTAAAATCTTTCTCCATCGAATCAGTTCTTCGGTAATAGTGTGTAAACTTTTACCCAGCTGCAGCACCAATATTGACAAAAACAGGTTAGATGATACTGTTTATATATGTCTGTACCTGATGAGACTCAGAGTGGTTCTCCACCCTCAAATGACTTTGAAACTTCTACGGCAGATTACGATTTAAATCTACCCGACATTGACCTCGGTATGAATGATACGGATCCTGGGATTATTGATAGACAAATTCATGATGGTATTACTGCTTACGGCGGAAGTTCTTTCGGGTTTGTAAATAATTTTTTTGGATCAATGCCTGGTGGATATAAAAGACGGCTAGCTGAAGCAGCAGGAATGATGAATAGAGACAGAGTGGATCACTCTAACGGAGACACACAACATTCTAAAGAATTTTCAGGTTATTCTTTTGCAGATTTTTTTGAGGATATTGACGGAGCGATTGAAAGATCTGGAATTGATCAAGAGGAACTTACTAGACTGCAGGCTACTTACGCAGAATTTGCAGGAGGACCTAATGAATCTGCAGCATTAGAAGCATTATGCAGTTTTATTATTCCTGTTTACAGGGAGTTAAGAATTATGGGTTATTCGCACTATGACATGTGGGGCTAACTTAATTGCGACATCTTGCTTAGTAAATTATACTCTGAGTACCATTAGTAAAATTTGGTACTAATGGAGTGGGCAGTTGATCATTTATCACGGCGTTAAAAAGTTTAAGTAGATTCTGTAGAGTTGCACCATTTGGGAAAAATCGGACACTTCGGTGTCCTTTTTATTTGTCGCCAATCTGTGGAGTAATCTCAGTCTATACCTTGTATTTTATTGACACTTACAAGAACATCGGTACGGAACGATTGTTTTTGCGTTTAGGTGGCAGTAATGCAAAAAAAGCATTATAGTATGTACGTTACATAATTAAACACAATTTTAAAGGAGTGTAGATATGGTTACTGGATACTGCGTTAAGTGTAAAGAAAAAGGTGTTGAATTGTCAGCTCCAGAAGTTGTGCAGACTGCAAAAGGTGGCTACATGGCCAAAGGCAAGCATGCGACATGCGGAACAACCGTTTGTGCAATGATGAGTAAAGACAACGCTGAAAAAGCAGTAGCAGACGGCGCAACAAAAGCCTACTAAAAATTTAGGAGCATACCTTGAGGACGCTTTAGCGTCCTCTTTGTTATTATTGTCTTTATGGTGCTTACTCTATCAACTGTTGCAGCTGATCCAAAATTAGTTACCTATTCGCTCACGCTTACAAATGGGAATAAAGCGATCCTTAGGCCGTTGGAGGCTGACGATGTTAATAAGCTTGATGATTTTTTGTCAGGCTTGTCAGAAGAAACTAAAAGATTAATTACCGCACCGGATGCCGACTTGCCTACGGCAACCGAGCTTTGCGACGCTATTAATAAATACGATAAACTAAGATTTGTCCTAGAAGCCACACCTGAAAATCGTATTATTGGCTTATTAGAATTTAGCTTCGGCATACCTGACGGCGACATTAGACGCTTTAAAACCGCCAGTTATATGCTGGACGAAAATACAGACTGTAGATTCGGACCGACACTTGCTGATAACTATCAGAACAAAGGCCTTGGCACTAGCCTTTTCTCTTATATAACAGAAATTGCCCGGCAGTTTGGTAAAAAACGAATTATTCTTTGGGGTGGCGTACTAAAAGATAATGCAAGAGCAGTACATTATTACAAGAAACACGGTTTTAAGATTGTCGGCACATTTAGCGACAAAGGCGATGAAATGCTAGATATGATCCTAAATTTAGATTAGTTTCTATTGATAATCTGTTGCTCATATAAATTCACAGCCCGCATATAAAGATGAGGTAATTTTTAACTTCATGTAAAATAATTGTATGGCTAGAAAAGATATTGCCGAAGGCGTTGTACATAAACTTCCTGCTGATCTGAAAGCAGCACTTTTGGCTAGTGAATCAGCTCTAGAACTCTGGAACGGATTAACTCCTCTGGCACGTAACGAATGGATTTGTTGGACAATATCCGTTAAAAAAGCCGAGACCAGAGAAGATCATGTCAAACGCACAATCAGTGAACTTATTGATGGTATGCGCCGACCATGCTGCTGGATAGGTTGCATTCACCGTACCGACAAAGCTATGAATTCGACCCAGAAATGGATAGCCGCCGGCAAGCCAAAAACGAGCTAAAGATCTAGACATCTACCTCCTTGCACCAAGCAACTCATCGTATTACTATTAAGCTAAAGCATAAGCGAGGAGAAAGATATGTCAGAAGATGATAATAAACGGGTTGCTGCACAGGAAGCAATCACTAATAAATTCGGCAAAATTCGGCTGGCTCTTCTGTATGTACTAATAGGCGGTCTGGTTGTTTCAGCACTTATATCAGTTGCGGCTATTTTGATTGGAGAATTTAACGAGTCTATTTTAAAGGCTCTTGGAACGACATTCGTCTTTGTAATTCATAGTTTATTGGTGTTAGGCATAGTATCAGCTGACACCAATAATCAACTTGGTAAGACTATAGTATCTACAACCATACTAGCAACTGTCATAGCCAGTATGTTGACTAGTACGTTAGGTATATGGGATTTGTGGTGGGACGATGCTTCCTGGAAAGCATTCCTGATTTACAATTTACTGATCGGTTCAGCTTTCTTGATAGCAGGTACTCTAAAATTACGCCTTAAACACTTAGCCACCCAAACTTTAGCATGGTTAACGGTTGCATTAATCGGTACACTAACTGCCCTACTTGCTCCATGGATAGCGGCACCAAATGCAGACTGGATAAGTGACTTTTACTTTCGCCTGATTGGAGCAGTGGCAATTCTTGCATCCACTTCTCTTATCCTATTAGTTATATTTAATCGGATCGCACTGAGTCAAAGACCAGGACTTAGCAAGACCAGACCAGCCAGCAAACCGCTAGCACCTGGAGCATTAGCCATTAATATAACTGTGGGTGTTATAGTGTCATTTTTCTGGGTATACGGCTTGGCCTACTTTATCGTTCAAGCTACTCATATGAGCGAAAAACCACAATACCAGGATTCATACGATTACTATTAGCACAAAAGCTAATTTAGCAAAGAAAATTGAGGTTTTATGAACATATGCCCTGTTTGCAATAAAGCTAATGATCCAGGTAAAAAGAACTGTTTTTATTGCGGGAGCAGCTCAGATGGATAAGCACATGAATCATCCTGAGCATCATCATTCACAAATATCAGCGCTTAATCCAGCCAATCACTCTATAAAAGACTACGTTCCATTAATAGTTGTGGTAAGTTTCATATTAATAAGTAGCGCGACCCACGTGATAATCATGGGGAATACGTTCAGCAACTGGATGGCTGCTATTATGGGTTACTTTTTCCTATACTTTGCTCTGTTCAAATTTATAGATCTACCCGGCTTCAAAGAAGGCTTTTCGCATTATGATGTTATGGCGCAACGGATATCTGTCTGGGGGTATATTTATCCATTTGTAGAACTATGCCTAGGTGTGCTTTACCTGATAAGTTTTCAGGATCCTTGGCTCCACATAGCAACAATCGTTATTACACTACTTAATGTAGCCAGCGTATCAATCAAACTAGCCAAGAAAGAACTATTCATGTGTGCGTGTTTAGGTACTATCTTAAAAGTACCTTTGACCACTGTCACCCTCATAGAATATGGCCTTATGGGTGTCATGGCTGTCCTTATGTTACTTTCTTAAGAAAACTGAGCATGCAAGCTAGATGTATTAATTACATATTATTGTACATTGACATTTTTTAATATTCTGTGTTATAGTAGTAGATTGCTCGTTCCAAAATACACGAACGAAGTTAAGAGATAAGGATAAATTTTGCCTGCAAGCAATACAATAATGGAAAGTGCCCTACCGGGTGCTGAAGAAATCAATCACGATCAAGACTTACAATCACGACTTTTAGAGCTAAGTCCTGACGTACTATTTAAGACGGCAGTTACAGCGATAGAGAACTTATTCGGCGTAGATACCTCTGAATATTTTATAAACCTTGCCGACCACTATCTCTTAACACCCTTACAATTTGAAGCTAACCCTCCTTCCTCTCCGGTACCTGTTAACGCTATTCCAGAGCTCCTTAGAATTATTGAGGCTGATTATGAGCACTACGAAAAAACTAACCTGTGGCGCCCAGAAACAACCGCTCCAAAGCCAGCAGGCGAAGATCAGTATAGTGGATTACTTGGTCGGTTAATTGGTGAGATAGGCCTAGATTTAGATACCTCTCCAGACGGCGAAGATGTAAAGGTATTGCGTACAATTATAGATCTTGGCCAGCATGAGCCAGCCGTCGCATAGCTATCTTCTATACCCTTATCTGATCATGATTTTATAAAATAAAGTTCATTTTAATAATAACTGCCTGCATTATCTGTTAATTGCGGTTATAATAATTCAGTTGGTGCGTTGGCCGAGAAGTTAGGCACAGGTCTGCAAAACCTGGTAGACGGGAGCGTTACCCGTACGCACCTCCATAGCTTTCATTTTTAGATATAAAATTGGTAAGCTATATAAATCACTCGGGCGAGTGATGGAATTGGTATACATAGCGGACTTAAAATCCGTGCCTTTTGGCATGAGGGTTCGAGCCCCTCCTCGCCCACCATAGAAAAGAAGTATTCATTTGAGTACTTCTTTTCTATTTTGTGCTGTAGGTTTGAACCCGAGTGAAGCGAGCAGGGGTTCGCAAGGAAGGAGAAGCGTCGAGCTAGCTCGTAAGACTCGGACTGACGGAATAGTGAGGAACGAGCGTCGCTCCCTCCTCGCCCACCAAATTATGAATGACCCTAGTGGTTATTTTTAATTTGGTAGAGCTTATAGACTACAAGAATCCGAGAAGAAAGTCAGACTAAATACTTGACGTTAAGAACTCACAAATAGTTACTGAAAGCTCTAATCAACTATCAAAGTACGGCCAGCTACTTAATACCCTGTTGGCGACCAGTGCCAGCATTCTTTTGCAACACGCCCATATCTCTTATATTTATAAGCATTCTTACTTAACCAGTTATAAACTGGATATTTTCTATAATTACGCAAACACTCAGTAAGTGTCGGGTCATTGTTCGGTCCTGGGACAATATCAATATCGATTGCTTCACCCGACTGATGGTTAGAATACCCTGGTGGCGCAGCTGGGTTACAGCCCTTCGCGCGTCTGTTATAGCAATCATAAAGCTGTTTTTGTTTTTGATAGCTCCTGAAAGAACTGTTAGCAGTAAGCTTAATACCAGCTCTCTGGGCTGACTTAAATAAGGCTACCCAGTTGCCGGATGCATTAGAGCTAACGTGTACCCATCCATTATCCTCATCACCTGTGGATTTAAAGCCCACTATCCTACATAGTCGTATCTTATACTTCTTACCGTTCTTATAAGCATCACGGTAGCCCTGCGAACGTGAACCTGAGGCACATACCGGCGGATTGCTAGCGGCAAACGAACTGTATACCAAAAATCCACCAACTAACGCAAAAACCCCTACAATTAAGATTGCATTTAACGGTTTGATAGAAAAAGGGGTTGGCTTAGAAGATTTATTTAAACTTTTTTTCTTTGTTTGTTTACTCATAGCAGAAAAGTACCATAAGCTTTATCAACTAGTCAAACAGCTTATTATGGTGCCGGAGAGAGGACCTTCCCACAGCTCAAAATGCTCTGTATTTTGGCCGTCGGCACGACTCGCCGTTTGTCGAGTAGCGACAAACAAGGCTCCGTCTTTTCAAGTCCTCACGAAAGTGCACACAGGCACTTTCTTCCCCAACCATTTCACAGCTGTCATACATGACAACTCTGAAATGGTGCCGGAGAGAGGACTTGAACCTCCACGGGACGAATCCCACTAACACCTGAAGCTAGCGCGTCTACCAATTCCGCCACTCCGGCAAGCAAGTCTTTAAATTCTACTTAAATTTCACTATTGTGGCAACGTACGAAGTTGCCTGTCTGTCTTGATTGCCCAATCTTCTATGTCATTAAAGCGATCAGCTGGATCAATAATGCGTCGAGGCTGGAAGCCAATTACGCTTCGGCTCTGATAATAATTAAGGCTTGTACGATAAAGTGGCGCAGCTGGATAATCTTTGAGCCATTGCTTGGTAAAAGCTTCATACTTAGCAGCACGTAAGGCCGGGTCAAGACGAGTACGACCGGCTTCCAGTGATTCATCTGCTAACTTAGATTTATATTCCGAGAAGTTAAAACCACCCTCTATCGCCTGGGAGGAATGCCAATAGGCATAGACGTCGGGATCAGCACCAATTGCTACGCCAAACAAGAGGACATCATAATTATGAGTAGTTATATAACTACCTCTTAAATCATCTAGACTCACTAGAGATATATTAGTCTCTATACCAAGCTGCCGCCAGCGCTCGGCCAATGCTTTAGATACCTCTGGGAATTCACCATTATTTTGCGTTACAAGGTTGATGGTTAAGCGCTTGCCACCCTTAGCCCTCACACCATCTTTACCCTTCTTCCAGCCAGCTTTATCTAAAATTCTCGTAGATTTTGCTATACCAATTTCGTCCTGAGTAAGACTCTTCTGAAAACCAACATGCTCAGCTAAAATTGGGCTACGGCTTAAACCTTCGTTTAGCTCGAGATCATCAATAATTTTTTGTCTGTCGATACTTGACACTAAAGCCCTACGAACGTGCACATCATTTAATGGAGTTTTAGTATTACGGAAGAAGGCAAACACTGAATTACTCAAAGATAAACGGAATTTTTCATAATTTTTATTATCTTTATCGATTACGCCTAGTGAGTCAATTGCACCCGTCAGCGTATCTTTATCAAATTCAGTTTTAAGATTCTGTCCGTCGGCAAAGGCATGCAAAACGAAGTGACTTATATGAGGTGGACCTGCAAAATACCTGGGATTACGTACAAGTTCTAGTTGGCCAGCATCAACATCCAGCCCCCTAAACTTAAAGGGGCCACTGCCGATTGGTGCTTGATTAAAAGTGGCCGTGCGTATATCAGAGAGTTCCATACCTTCAAAGGCGTGTTCAGGAATGATACCCGTAACTAAGGAGTGCTGGAATGGTGCAAAGCGATTAGGTAGCTTAAACTTAACTGTATACTTACCAACCGCACTCACCTGTATGTTGCGCCAGGTGTTTAGTAGCGGAGAGCGTGTCTGCGGATTTTGAATTGATCGAAACGTAAACACAACGTCATCAGCTTGCAGAGGTCTACCATCGTGCCAATAAATATTATCTTTTAGTTTGACTGTATAGGTCATAGCATCTTCCGATATATGTAAATCTTTAGCCAAATCTGGTTTAAGATTACCCTTAGCATCATATTTGTATAAACTAGAAAACATCAATCGAGCGGCAATCTGATTGGCATCTCCACTGGCATAAATCGGATTGAAGTTATTCAGTTCTCCGACGACGCCTTCGCTATAAACACCACCGTCAGCTGCTACGATCTTCTTGTAGGCAGAATTTAACTGGGTAAATTGGGTCGTAAGACCAATCATCATGACAGCAACCAGAAGTATCCAGCTGATCGTAAAGCGTCTGACAAGTCTAAAATTTTTAAGAGTCGGTTTATAAATCTGACTGATAAAAAAATGCTTCAGAAACGTCCACAGTTTGGTTAAGCCACGGATTCGTTTACGCCACCAGCGACGAATCTGAAATTTTTGATATTCACTTAACAAGACAAGCTACCCGACGATCAGACCAAGCACCAGCGACAAACAGAAAATAACTGCCAGCATTATCGTAATCTGATGAATAGTCTTGTCGACACCGCGACGAGCAGTATGAATCTCATTACTACCACCAAAGCCTGCGCCTAAACTAGCCCCTCTAGTTTGGACCAATATAATAATTACTAGCAATAAGCCACTCACCACGGTTGTTGTATGTAAGATTGTTTCCATTTATCTGCCTCTTGTTTGGACGTACAATTGCCTGTCGTCAATAAATAAGCTTAATAGATAGTTTACCAGCCCTATAATGATTGCCGCAAATATTGCTGTGCTAAATCCAGCAATATCGAAAGGTGCATAAAAAACGCTGGTCAGATAAACCATCAATGCATTGACAATTAATGTGAATAATCCAAGTGTTAAGACTATAGCTGGCAAGCTTAAAATCACAATAACCGGCCTGATAGTTGCGTTAATTAACGAGAATATTAGAGCTGCTGCTACCAAATCGCCGAATTGACCATATTCAACACCAGACAACAATCGTGCAGCCGCCCAAATACCTAGGCCGTTTATGAACCATCTTAGTAGTAATCTAATCGCACTATCTGTCATTATCAACTTACATTTTAGCAGAAAAAGGCAGATTCTCGCTCAGGTTCTTAATGCCAGATTCTGTAACCACTACGTTATCTTCAAACCTGACACCAATTGATTCTTCTGGGATATAAATACCAGGTTCGATAGTCAAAACCATATTGGGCTGGAATTCAATTTCTGCCCGCGCGCCTACATCATGAACATCCAAACCTAGGAAATGGCTAGTGGCATGCGGAAAATACTCACGAATCTGCTTTTCGTTCTTCGCGTCTGTGATTAGGCCCAGCTCGCGCAACTGTCGTCCCATCTCAGCCGTAACAGACTTTTCATAGTCGATAAAAGTTATGCCTGGTTTAATAGACTTCATAGCAAAATCATGAACATTTTTCACTGCTTGCATGACTTCAGATTGACGAGTATTGGCAGATTTACCTACGGGTATGGTACGAGTAATATCTGCTGCGTACCCGTTTACACGCACTCCAGCATCAATCAGTAAGAGCTCGCCATCGTTTAAGATATGATTATTCGAGACATAATGAATGATACAGGAACGATTACCACCAGCAATTATGGAACGATAGGCTTCCCGATAACCAGCCCGCATAAAATCATGAGTAATCATGGCATCTATCTCAGCCTCATTCATACCATCTTTTAGCTGCTCAAAGACATCTTTAAACACCTGCATTGTCAGATTTACAGCTTGTTCAATACTCTTCAGTTCTGGTGATTGTTTGATAACGCGTAGCTCGGCTAATGCTTCATTGACCAGCTTAATTTGAATTTTTGGAAAACTTTTGTTGAGTCTGTCAATCAAGATTTTCCTAGCAGGATTTGTAAAGATATTGCCGTAAATGAAATCCGGTAATTGCTTTAGGGTGTAAACTATTTTAATATCATTACTGATATCGGATTTTAATTTCTTCCAACCCTCAGTTTTACTATAGACATTTTCTATGCCGCTAATCTCACTAGCCTGCTTCTGGGTTAACTGACCATTCCACAAGGCTTCAAACTCATCGTTATCCGGTATCATCAGGTATTCATAATTATGTCCTATTACTAGCAAGCAATCCGGCTCATTAATACCGCTCAAATAGAAGAAATTGCTCTCCTGCAAAAACTCACCTGCTTGATCAGAATGATATTGCAACAATAATGCGCCCGGGATTATTACAATCTCATCAGATTTTAAATCTAGCTTTTGGCATAAAGCTTGCCGATTGTGATAAAAAAATTTGTTTTGAATAGTCATGGGTTTACATTATAGATCATTAAGATAATCACGTAACTCTTGAGCTCTTTGAGAACCAATTACTTCAGCTAATTCTATGGTAGTTGCTAATTTTATGTCTCTAATTGAGCCAAAATGCTTAATTAGCTTTTTGCGACTAACCGGCCCAATACCTGGCGCAGCATCAAGTAAACTTTTTTTACCACCACTTCTTTTGAGGTTCGTATGATAACTGACGGCAAACCTATGACTTTCATCACGAATCCGTTGTAATAATTTGATAACATGGCTGCTCATAGGTAAAGCAATCTCCTTAAAGTCATCATCCTTTGCAATAATAATTGTTTCATATCTTTTAGCCAGGCCGATTGCTGGTATATCATGGATACCAGCCTCGGCAAGAGCTTTAAGAGCTGAGCCGAGCTGGCCTTTGCCACCATCAATCAACAATAAATCAGGTTTTGGCCAGTTTTTCTTACCATTGAATCTACGTGTGATAACTTCGTGCATATGAGTAAAGTCATTATTGCCCGGAATTCGCATTTTAAATTTCTTGTACTCTCTTTTGTCGGATATACCATCAGTAAATACCACCATACTGGCAACATTATTTGATCCTGATTGATGCGAAATATCATAACCTTCAATTCTTCTGGGAATTACTGATAGATTCAATAAAGTCTTTAGCCCTGTCAAAGCTAGATCCTTACTGGTATCAAAAAACTCCTGATTACCAAAAACAACTTGGCGATGAAGATTATTTAATCCTCTGAGCTGATCACGCTTGCGTGCTGCTAACTCAAAATCCTGGTTCTTACTGGCTTCGCTCATTTCTTTTTGCAACTGCTTTTCCAGGTCTGTACGATTACCTCGCAGATAGCTAGCCATTTTCTTCAAGTTGGCTCTATAATCTTCCAGGCTGGTCTTGCCAGACTCAAGCCCTGGCGATAATCCTAGGTGCACATGAAGACTTGCACGCTTACTGGAACCGGATACTTTATAGTCAAAAGGAAATATTTTCCGTAATAATTTTAGTGCCTGAGCCACGCTACTCATATACGGACCAAAGTAGTCAGCGCCATCATCAATTGGTCGTCTAACAATACTAACTGTCGGGTGCGAAGAACGGAAATTAATCCGAACATACTGATAATGCTTATCGTCACGTAGCTCGATATTAAACTTTGGCATGTAACGTTTGACTAATTCACTTTCTAAAAATAAGGCATCCATTTCGCTATCCACTTCATGCCAAGCAAGATCATTTATTTCCGCAACCAAGGCATCAGTCTTTGGGTCGCGGATACGAGATTTTTGAAAATATTGCTGGACTCGGCTGCGCAATCGAGCCGCCTTACCGACATATATAACCTGTCCAGATTTATCCTTGTAGATATATACGCCTGGGCTTAATGGTAGCTTAGATATCTTGTCTTTTATATTATCCTTCATTCTTATGGAACGGATTTCTAAGTATCTTTTTTAATAAACGATTCTGTCTCCAACGATGCAAAATGATCCGATC
>Ga0206101_1000218_pt1 | contig 12760 bp, 5 predicted proteins | sample 1B0metagenome_FD_148613 | JGI IMG/M metagenome (GOLD analysis project Ga0206101, IMG submission 148613) | Enriched microbial communities from leaf-cutter ant dump, University of Wisconsin, Madison, United States - 1B0 | ecosystem: Environmental > Terrestrial > Nest > Insects nest > Nest dump... | reverse complement strand
AAAAGAAACAGTAAATTAAGCAATCAACACTAGCATACCCATTTATGTATATCAGTATTAGTTAACCTGAAAGAACCCGATTTAAGTAAAGAAAAAGGAATAATTGCATAACCAATTATCAGTGCTGCATCAATTAGCTGATCTTTTGAGCTGGCGTTTAATATTTTCTTTAATGTATCAAGGTGTTCATTAACTGTAGTAGGAACAAGAGCAAGACCTAACATACCTAAAATTGCTGAAACCTGTGTATATGAATAATAGCGGGCATAAAAAAATAGAATCTGGTGCTGTCTTTCGGTAATTCTAAAATCATGAGGTAAATTGACTTTTGGTAATGAAAATACTTTAAATACATCAATCATCAGGCGATGAATTGTCGGCATGACATATTTTCTCAACTGTATATGAATTGAGTCCCCTAATAATTGTTTTTGTAACAGATAAATCTTCCCATTATTCATTATTTCAAGACAGTGATTAGCCTGATCTATACGTAAAGCCTCCATATCTGAAATACTATCTGCAATAAAATCATCAAATGAGTCACCCATTTCCGCAAGCAGCCCCTTAGTTGCTATCAGTAGTTTACCCTTTCTTGAAATTAATGCAGCCATCTCTGTAGTATGTTCATAAAACCGTGCAAAAGCATTTGTTTCATTAGTTGTAATAGTCAAATCAAAGGTTATAATATCATTTCCTATTACTCCAAGAAAAGAATCGGAAGAATAAGCATAACCTTTGTACAAATGGGATAGTTGCAGCGGATAATCTGTAAAACTGCTAATTTCGGTTAGATAATTCTCAATGCAATATGATCCATTAGGCAGGAAACCAGCGGGCATTTCTGAATGATAGCCATACTGTATTGCTAATTCGCGTAACTCAACACTATCCTTAGCTCCTAATATGTTCTTTAAGGCTGTCAAATGCTCGCTAACTCTGGAAGAAGATATTTTGTATCCAAAAGCCCCCATCCAGTTTGAAGTTTCGCTATAGGAATAATTTCGCAAAAATAAAAATAGAACCATTCTCTGCTTAACTGTCAGTTTATGATTAGCTGTCATTGGCTTTGAATATGAGTTAACCCCATTACTGTAATGAATAAGATCTTCAAGCCGGGGTAAACCAAACGGGCGCATATACGTATAAATTCCAATAATCTTACCAGTGATAACTATCGGCGACTTATGAACAATATACATACGGGAAACTGCCCCATAATCAATTATATCAAGCGTCAAATAATTTTTGGATTCAGCTGTAATTTCCTGATATTGCCCCTCAAGGATTTCATGATTATTAGCATACCATTGAAGGGCTGGAGCGTTACATTTATAAAACGGCTGATTTAAAATATCTTCTTTATCATTAATAAAAAACTCTTCAAGAAATTTCTGGCTAACAGCTACCAGATTATAATTCGCATCACTCACATATGCTATTGAATGTAAATTTTCTGTAATTCTATCAAAAGCAGCTAAATAGTTATCCATATTCACTCCCTGCGGCCTGTCATCGCATCCATTTGACGTTATACAGATATAATTGTAAAAGATATCAGAGCATAATGTCAGGTGTTAATAAAGAAACTATACAAACCAAATTATTCCTAACCAATTTTAATATTATAACATAGAGATTATCATTCCGATAGTTGAACACTTAAACCCATATTCTTTCAAACGTAAATTGAATGTGTTTTTTAGATACTCCATGAAACTTTACTAGACATTCAGAATTGACGATACACTTGTTGACAAGTTTATCCATTAACAATCTGATGTTATTATTTATTTTTAATCTAGATTACTCTTTGTAGTTATAATATTAAAAGTTTAACAAATCAAGTAAAGCGATTAATTTAATGCTGTAATTAACCTATAAAGCTGATTGCTAGCTGATTGTCCATTGATAATCAACCATGAATCAATCGTAATCAAGGATGGCGTCAAATACTTATCATAGGCAGAATAGCGTAAGGCAATAACGTTAACATTATCCTGATTATTTTTAAATGTTGCGTACACATGATCAACATTAGTTTTTGAATTATCTACAAAAATTAATGTCCAACATAAATTGCCATTCCCAGTTTCTTTTCTTTGCGACTTGATAAACTCTAAAATTTCACTTCCTTTATTATCATCTGCAGAATAATATACTCCATTAAAATAGGCTTTATATGCAGTATGATCTTTATTTGGGGTTAAAGTAATCGGAGTATTAAAAGATGCTGTTTTTCCGATTGGATTAGAAGTATAGTCTAATTTGTTTGTTTTTAGCTGGTTTTCCGTAGCGGCATAATAGCGTTCATAACTTCGGGCAGTCATTACTATTGATGGGTAATGCTGATCATCCTTAATATTATTAATAATAGCTGTCGTAACAGATTCGGTAGGATAATACTTGATAAAAAATCTCAATGCACCCTCAAAACCATGCAAATCAGAAGTCAAATTCCAGTTGGAAATTTTTTCCGGGTCAGTATTGGCCAATCCATTATTCCAGGTCATCCACGAATCACTGCCAAGCTTTGGTTCTGCAGACAAAATCGTATTATCCATATCATAAATTACACATAACTGCTGCGGTGAAGTTATGCCCGGTTTAATCTGATCAACATAGCCCTGAATTTCAGCTAATGAAGATATGGTTGCACTTTCAGCAGAACCGTTATTTGGTAATGAGTTACTGGTTGCCGCTCCGGCATTATTACATGCAGTAATAAATAGTGACGGCATCATGCCCAATAAAATAACAACCAGATGATTTAATTTGTTCTTTCTCATATTATTTCCCTATTAAAAAACAATTAAATTAACCTATAGCTGCAAAAATTAAGTTTTTTTGCAGCTATAGTATTTGAAGACATAGCTTACTGCTGAACACAATATAAATGTGCAGATTCATTACAGTTCCGAGCCACTCCATTTACGTCCCACCAGTTGCTGTCATTAGCATTAGCCACACCATCTTCTCCTGTTGATACAGAAGCTGAAGATGTCCAATTTACGCAGGAGTTGGGATTTGCTCCACCTCCAGTCCACACTGGTATCGCCGCAATACCAATTGAAGTTTGTAAATTGCCTCCGCCATTCAGATTGTTATCAGTAGCAAGAGCAATTATTTTCCCATCTGGGCGGGAGTAGATAGTCGCCGGGGTCGTCGCATTATTTCCATTTAATAAGGCCTTATAATGTCCTGGGTAATGCAGATTTGTTGATTCAATATTACAAAGGTTATCAGCCCCTTCCAAACCACTAGCACCACTTCCTGTTGTTGCCAGATCTCCAGGGTAAGTATTCACAGTAACAAAGATGAGCTTAGTGGCCGGAATTGATTCTGTGGCTGATAATGGTGTATATCCTCCTGCAACCAGATTACTTCCCAAGCCAAATAAAACATGCAATGTTGAACCAAAATACTCTGGATTTATCCGATAAATTGTGTTACCAGTTGTATCCGTTGGATTTAGATTACAATTCTGCGTTGTTACCCCATTTGTACTTGAAAAATTACAATTAGATGTCTTAGAAATACTGCCAGCAAAATAACTTTCCATCGTACTAGTAATATTAATTGTTGAATAGCCAGTGGCATTGGTCACGCTATGCTCTATCTTCAGACAAAGATCTCCACCAGTAAAACAAGTATTATCTGTAATACCAACGTTGCTTATACTATTGGTAATAGTTGCCTGATTTCCCGTAGCATAGATGGTGGTACTATCGATAGGTGTCGGTGCCTGAGCTTGTATCTGAAACTGCTTTCCTGATGACTGAAATGTTAGCGTTGGTGCAATAATATTTTCTACATAGGTTGCAGTTAATCCACCACCGATGGCTGCTATATTTTCTGCCAGTACATTTCTAAATACTATAGTACATGGATTACCAACCAATATTGCAACTGAAGGCAGGTTACCGTTATTGTAACAGGTTGAAATTGCTGGGTCTATTTGCCAGGCTATGGGTGAACTAGTGTTATCTACCCCGATTATCTGAATGGTAGTAGTCCCTGAATTCTGGTAGGTTAGAGTCACACTTTGCGGAGATAAATAACCCGGTATCTGGAAAGGAGAGCCAGATGTTCCATTTCCAGTAATGGCAACATCACTTACAGAAACCCCGGTCATTACCATATTAATACTATAAGCCTGTACCGTATATTCAACTGAAGCAGTTGCTGTTTCAGATAGTGATTGTCCTCCGCTATAAGCTACATTATAAAATGCAGTGCCAGTTATCTGTGAATCCGATGCTGCTGGCCCGAGTTTTAATGTAACGTCACAACTTTCATTGACTTGGAGTGTTTTTCCAGAGCAACCATTAGTGGCTATTCCCAAATAAGCCGGATTATCCGATAAGCTACTGGCAGAAATTGCTGCTGGAGCTGAGCCATTATTATTAACTGTTATCGTTTTGGTTTGACTTTCATAATCATCACCAGAAATCGCCATCTGAGTATTTCCCACATTCAAAATGGCTGCATATGGATTGGATAAATATGAAACAGACAATTTGCGCTCATATGACTTGGTTTGATTATCTGCGGTATAACTACCACTAAAAGATAAACGAACATAGCCAGCTGTATCATTATTGTTAGTTACATTTACGGTATATTCACAAACCCCACCAATAACCAAAGTTGTTCCAGTTGATTCTGTATGCGCTATATCCTTATAACATGCCGTGGAACCCTGTAAAGCAGCATTTGCTCCACCAGTAGCCGACTGTATGGCTGATACATCAGTCAGATTATAACCACCAATATTAGTTACAGAAACATTAATATTAGCTGACTCTGTTGCATTGAATATTGCTGGGTCGGGGGTTGCAATCATGGATAGCAGAGCATCACCTTTACCGTTGTACCAGACAATTGTTCGTTCTAATGTCTTGCTACCGCCAGATACAGAATTATACAAAACAGTTATATTACCACTTCCACCTGTTTGTGGAATACTAAACGTAATACTACAGCCAGCACCAGATGCTAGAATTGCCCCACAAGTACCGCCAGTCCGGCTAACTCCATCAGGATAAGTAATTGTCCCCAAGCTTGCGTCTTCATTACCAGCATTAACAATAAATAAAGTTCCTTCTGGTGAGGCTGTACTTGAATTAATTATTGGGACATTGCCTGATGTCAGAATTGCCCCTGATGATACTGGAGATACACCAATTGTAGCAGTAGAACTATAACTGCCACTACCCATTGAAGACAACATGTTTAATACTGCATTGAAACCATCCTCATTTTTGGTCGCTTTGTTTTTTGTTCCAGCAGATATCGCCCGACTGCCGGCAAAATTGGCTGGCGCACTGATCTCCAATGCTGAAACATAATTAGAGGAAATTTGTTTTCCACTAAGATTACCTTGAGTAATTTTTACTCCAGCTTTATTAGATAGTATATTATTTACTGTGTATACCTCATTCTCTCCACTACCATAAATATAAACAGTTCCATATGCAGTATCGTTTCCAGCGCTATTTAATAGCACACCGGAATTAAATAAAGCTCCCTTTGCCTGCTTATTATTAATCCGTTCAAAACTGATTACCTGATTAAAAGTAAACACCTTACCTTGTACGGTGTAGTCCGCAGTTATTAATGCAGAACCCTGCGCTACAGTTTCACTCAAAACTGGTGTAGTGAAAATCAATGGACAGGATTGATGAGCGGGAATACTGTTACACAACCCACTGCTCGAAGTATTCAAAAACTGATTGCTTCCAGTATTCAAGGTAGCACTATATGTAATTCCACTAATAACCTGATTACTATGGTTATGCACATAGACAATACTGGTAGTAGCGTTATTTTCAATTACTGGAACTATGCCAGCATTATCGATGGTAATTGGATTTGCTTGTACCACAGGAGTTGGTGGCGTTCCTCCCCCGCTACTTCCGCTACCGCTGTTACTACATGCAGATAGCAAGGTCATCACGGCAAGAATGCCATGACTGTATAATGCTTTACACATAGGTTTAGTTATTTTCATTATTTTTGTCCCTCACAAAGCTAGTATCAAAAAGCTAAAAAAATGGGGTATGCTTCTGGCAGAGAAAGCTACCCCCAATAAGGTCAACAAAAAAGTTTCTTTATTTTTTTAGCGGATAACGACAAACCAGACTCCCATCCATGCCAACATCGATCGGCGAACCAGTTTCACAATTACTATACCAGTCCAATGTCGTTCTGGACTTTTGTTTCGTCCCAATATCCTGCTGCTTACACTCTTCTCCAACTGCTAAAACACCATCTGTAAGAGATGATTTTTTACATTCTTTTAACCATTTGCCAGCCGGCTTAGCAATATTAATTGGCGTGTCATACACATCACTTACTAACCCACCACTTTCCGCTGTTCCAGCTCTAGTTTTTGTAAGCATAAACGTCCCCTCTGAACTTGCCTTCGGAAGTGATGATAAAGGTTTTTTCTCAATCTTACCATTACTATACAAGTCCCTAAGATCCAGGATGTACATACGACCGAGAATAACACCCGATTCACCACCAGATTGAAGAAATCCAATTTTGGCTGAATACTGAGGCTCATTATTAACATTGTTGCCTCCTGCACTCAATACTATACAATCGGAAGTTTTGCATGCCAGAGTAGTATAATAATGCTGGTAGTAGTTACTACTAATAGTACCAAGCCCTGCTCGATTTTGTGTGACAATAATTGGAACAGAAAACTCCTTATCCTTTTCTTTATCGTCAACAATATCAACTATAGTTTGGTGTATTCCCTTTGTAGTTGGATCATTTAGATTCCTCCAATCATGTGTCTTTCCATTCTCATACCATCTATCATACCAAAATCCTCCAGGGCATATACTACCGGTAGTAAGCCCCATGTTTTCGGCAAATAAATAATAATACTCTTTAGAATAACCATTAATACGAAGCCCCCAATCCTCATTAGCCTCATTCAGACAATTATCGACGTTACCTTCAGGTCTATTCCGATACCATAGTGTACCTCGTCCACTATTATTGGTATCGCCATCCCATTTATTTCGCGTTACAGTAAAACTTTCATATTTAATAACACGATCGTTTTCTGCATTCATTGAAACGAAAACTCCATCTACTCTATTATAGTATTTCCAAATCCATGTACCATTTTCCATCTCTCCATTATGAAAAGCAATAAAATTTGCAACCGCTTCCCTTGAAGCAGTCGTACCTAATTTAGCCGAAGCTAAATTATCTACTCGCCAATAGTTAAGTCCAGTACTACAATACATTCTTGTTCCAGATAATGATTGCTCAAATTTAATAGCATCCGTATCGGTATCACATTTCTGATAAGGTACCATAAATTGATGAGTAGCAATTACATCGTCAAAAGCCTTATATTTACATAAACCTTTTATATAATTGACGTCTAAATAAGTGGGTTTGCAATCTGTAACAAGTACACCAGATTCATGAATACGTCCAAGAGTATCCGATTCGAATTTCTTCTTTAAATTCGAATCTAAACGTTTTTGATACATTTCTACAATAGTAGCAGTAGTAAGCTTAAGCATGCTTCCTATTCTTTGATCAAGCATGTCTGCTTTTTTTTGTATATCATTATTAATCATTTTAACCGCAACATCATAAGAAGCAGCAGAATTATATTTCCCCAGATAGAGGCTGGCAAAAGAACTCCGATATTCACTCTGGTATTTGAGATAAGCCGCAGCCAGATAAAATTGGCGAGCACGCATGAGGCTTCTTAGAATTTTCATCTGCTGTGATACCAATGCTTGAGTCATTCCCTGACCAACCGTAATTACATTTCTATCGGAGGTAAAAACTTCAGCCTTTGAAGTTTTTACCTCATCAAGAGTAGCCATAAAGACTTCCTTATATGCCTGCAAATATTTATCTATAGCCAATGTACCATTGTCACTAATTAGATTATCTAAATCACCAGTAAGCTTCATGTATTTACTATCATTACTATTAAACACATTAAAAGCCACTTGAAGATTACTATTTTTATTTATTTTTATAAATTTATCCAGATATGTTTCAGAATTAGCAATAGACTCAATATTTGTAACTTTAAGTTCAAGTCGCATTCTTCCTGCTAAAACACTATATGGCTCTGTTATATTTTCAATATTATTGTTTAAACCACTAATAGCAACCGCACCGTCCGTTTTACTCATTTCACTGAGTTTGGTACTTATCTTCAGTAGATTGACATTTACTGTATTCATTTTCTCAGAGATTTCATTTAATATTGCTTCCACCCCCGCATTTGGATTGACAGCCGCCGCAGCAGCATTTGGACCAGAAATTCCATCTATAATACCATTAACAAGTGCACCCAAAGCGCTTGATGCGCCTGGCAACCATATATTACCAACTGTAGCAATAAGTGTTATTCCTCCTTTTACCAGATTGATAGTCTCTCTTGCTTGTTCACTCACTGGACCTGAAATTTTAAACATCCCTCCAATTACATTTGATAGAGGCGTAACAGCAGTTATTGCTTCTCCCCATTTTTTTGAGTCAGTATACCAAGCTTTATTCTCCCCTAAGAGTTTGTCCATCTCATCTTTGCGTTTATATGCACTAGCTTTCCTTCTATTAAATTCCTCCATGGGTACACTCTGCAAAGCAACCGTCCCATCAGGTTTCTTAATATTATACAAAACTGCATCACCAGTATGCGATAAATACGTACCAGGCATTATATCTTCAAATTTTACATCCCCCTTTAATGCTGACCTGGATGTAATAGTAGATTTTGACACCTGGTCCGCATCACCTTCACCTTCCTCATAGACACCCCAATCTTCCTCATCATCCAGATCAAATATGCTAGTCAGTGCCATAAAGCTATTTTCTGGATAAGTATCCTGTATTTCATTATATATCATAGATAGCATAATGAATAACCGTAATTCACTATCTGATTCGCCAGGGTTAATACCAAAAGCAGTATAAATCCGATCAGATATTTCATCCTGATCATCATCTAACTGATAGATCTGCATCATGCTCTTATACAAATACTCTCCAGTACCATATTCAGAAAGACGAACATGGTTTAGCCCTAGAGAAATAGCATTTTTACCCATGTATGAGGCTGCAACTAATCTTTTACCATTATAAATTAGCAGACTCAATGTACCACCACCCGATTCAAATTGTGGAATATCAATTGCACAACCACTCGCATCAAGCCAATTAGTGCAGGTAAATGATTGGTTACTTACCAAAACTTTCTGGGCATCATTATCTAAAATTATATATGAATAAGTTTTACCATTGATCAAAGTGTCTTTTACTGGCTGCTCATTACTAATAGCTGAATGCAGATACACCTTTGGTGAAGTAACAGGTATAGGTATTGAGGCAGTACTTGGAGTTCCACTATTACATCCTACTAGTGAGGTAGTTATGCCCGCCATTAACATGGACAATAGCAGTGTAGTTACTATTCTTTTTGGTTTCATTTTTTTATTTCCTTAAAAAACCTCAGGGACTTGAATCGCAGCATATTAATTATATATACGGATATTTTAAGCTGCGTAATAGCAAACACACTAAACAACGTTTTGTAACAATGACACTGTATACTTTTAAAAATCTCTTTTATAACAATAACTTCAACAAAAGGAGATTTTTTTACCCCCTATAATTTTTCAGGTGTGTAAAAAAACCATATTCTTCCAAATAATTAATTGATTACATAATTCTCACAAAAACCCAAGTTTTCTTAACCATTGTAATAAGCATTGTTAACAAAGTGATGATATATGTTGTAAAATATGATGTTACCTCCAGGAATTTTAAAATTAAACAACAAATATTACCCTTTAGATGAAGCAAAACTCAAAAAAGAAGTAGAACCTTAAATATCCTTACAAGCTATTGAAAGGTTCTTTGCCAGGTTAAAGGAAAATAAAAGATTAGTTGCCCGTTTTGACAAACTTGATATTACTTTCTTTTCTTTCCTTGCTTTGGCTTGCCTTAAAATACTTAAGTTATTTTGTTAACAGTGCCATAGCTAACTCTATATAAACCAACTATGCATAGCAAGCCTCAACAACGCGGCAATATTTTCTTCTGAAAGCTTTCTTCTCAGCCCATTTGTCCTCAATTGAATTTAGATTAGGTAGGTATGGAGGTAAAAACTCCACAACATGACCTCTGAATTTTATTAGCTTTATCAAAGCTCCATTTTTATGGAAAGATGCATTATCCATTACAATAGCCTCTGACTTGGATAAACTAGGTAATAAGAATTTCTCTATCCAACTTCAAAATACTATGGAATCTATAGTGTGCAATTAAATAGCCCTACAGCAAAAAGAAGTTTGCCAATTAATGCTCCAATACATTTATTCTGCCTCTGGCTCCCCAATTGGAAAGACCGTAGCACCATTGTCTTTTTTTCAAATATTCATGTGTTCGTGGCATATCTAGCGCATGTCCAGACTCATCAAGATAGCAATATCTAAACCTGATTTTTTCTAATTATTAATCTTCTTTTGAAATGAGAATCGCTTTTCTTCGTCGGCTTTCGGGTAAATTAGTGTTCTTTTTGCAGCTCATGACCAACTTTTTCAGATTGTGCCAGAGACATGTTTCACTTACTTTCAATCTTTCTGCTCTTTCATACTGATAAGCATCTGGATATTGTTTTATGTGTTCTATCAGCAAGTTTATATCTAGTCTTGTATTAGTTTTACTTCTTTTGCCTGCTGGCAATTTACCTTGTATCCAGTTTTAGATTATTCTTGTGCTTAGATCATATTTTTCTGCTAGCTTTTGGATGCTCAATGATTCTCTTTGCTTCAGGACTTTCTTTATAAAGTGTAGCTTGAATTGTGTCAATCATAACGATAAAAAAATAATCTGCAGCTATGTAAAAAAATATTTACGCAACCAAGATATTACTGGAGCTGAATTAGCTCCAGAGGAATTGGATTAGCATGGTGTAATAAATATTTGGCAACAAATGAAGAACCACGCTACAAGCAAGAGTGGCATCTACTCAAACAGCAGCAACTGTTCTTTTTCATAAAACGTAAAGGTTTATAGTGACCAATAACCAATGTTAATTGTATCATGATGACTTCCATTCTTAGATAACCGATATAAATCACCACATCTATTATCATCTATGGAATTAGCACTAGCTGATCTATATATTGCAGCCGTTCCCGCATTCACTTGATAAATTTCAGAGTTACAAGAAACAGCATTACCTTCTTCATCATGAAAATGTATAGTTAAAGGAATACTTGTAACTGCCTGTGGAAATTTAAATACCATATATTTATAATTGCTCGCAAAGTGATTATCTAAATGACCATCAACTTTAATTCCATATGACCTGATACTTTCAAGAGTTCTTGTAAAATCTTCAGCAGTAAAATTAAATTTGGCACCACCCTTTTTCGTATCATGATCAATATGCAATTCTGTCATCAATTCATTATATCCTGAATAGTTTTTGGGAATTTGCGAAATAACTTCCACATGAGCATCAGGTGTCACATCTATCATTGGCCAATCAGGTAAATCTACCAATGTTTTTCTTTGTGTAACACGTTTACCATTAATCTTGCAGGATATATCATAATTGTGACCTCCTGCATAAAATGCATCACAATGCTTTCTAAACATACTGGAGGTATAAACCTGTAGCTTCCAGTTTAGCACCCGTTGACCACTATCCGATAAATCAAAAGTTGTCAACTTGCTAACCAACGTATTATATGTTACATCAGACAATTTATTTTCTTTAGCAGCAACATAATGAATGTACTCGGGTAAATTACCATAAAATGTATTTTCACGAGATGATAGTTTTATCCATTCTTGCGCGTCAAAGGGATTCTTACCCGAAAAATATCTGGAGCTTTGATCACGGTAAAGATTCATAATTTTGGCGACAGCCTCATCTACACCCATCTGCTCATTAAGAACCTGACTCACAGTAAACTGTATTTCCAACTGATTAGCAACAGCTAATGCTTCTTTCTGATTTTGGTTAATAAATTCAAATATGGCATTTATAAAGTAATCTAATTTACTAGGAAAATATGAAGGTCCTGGTTCTACGCCAACTCTTCTACAAATATCATCCATCGCTACAGCTAATTTTTCCTGAATAGTATTATTTTTACTAGCCATCATTTTTATTTCCTGCTTAGCAATATTTAAAGCATCAGTAAAATTCACATTTGATATTTGCCTTAAACTTCCAATCAATTCCGGACGTATATAACTAATGTTATAGTATCTATTCAACTTGCTCTTACCAGTTTTATCCATAACTAAATCCAGCTTCTCCCGATTAAAGTAATCTAGAATTTCTCCTCTAAGTGGATAACCTGTAATATCTGGATTGACTCTACTTGCATGAGCACCCCAATATTTAATCATGTCATTAAATGCATGACCATAATCAATACGCCCAACTAAACTTATATTATTTACTTTATCAAAGTTAAAAAACATATTTCCCGGATTTATATCATGATCACCTACTATTGCAGAGAATACGATTGTATTAAATAAAGTTTTACGATCCATAGTAGCGGAAAAAATTTGACTATTATTCCTGAATTGATAAACTTTATCAAGAATTAAAATATCCGGATCCTGAGAATCATCACTATCCGCAAGCTCAACATGGTGTTTATCAGAAATAAATCCAGGATTTGAAGTTTTTGCAATCGCATCTCGAATACCATCGAAATCCATAGAAACTGCGTTATTATTA